>MDSZ01053119.1_pt1 | contig 10981 bp, 12 predicted proteins | sample 811201 | NCBI WGS metagenome assembly MDSZ01 (sample SAMN05326647, study PRJNA326480) | marine metagenome | isolation source: seawater | place: Indian Ocean: North | collected 2010 | reverse complement strand
TTAAAACATAATCTCCAATAGCTTTTTTTTCTTCAACTAGCCAAGGATATTCTTTTTCCATGAACGTATCCATAGGTCCACCCATGCATAACATTGAGTCAAATTCATCTAAATTTTTGGGTAATTTATCCCCTTCATCTAATTCGATAGTAGTAAGTTTGTGCCCATCTTTGATTAAAAAATCTTTGAAAGTACCTGGATCCTCAATTGCAATATGCTGCAAAGATATAATTTTCATTATAGTCTAATTGAAATAGTTAAATCCGATTATAGACACAACAAGTATCATTAAAAAAATATTTATCACAAGTATGGACCTTCCAAATGCTCCCATTTTTTTAAGTTTAGGAAACTCCATTTTAGATTAAATATTTTTAGTCTTCATCACCACCGGTAACAGTATCTTTAACCTTATTATAGCCTTTAGATACAGCGCCAGCGACAGAGTCATAAGCTTTGTTAGCTTTTTCACTCACTGTTGCACAACCGGTAATTATGAAAAAAGATGAAATTAATATAAATATTGATTTTTTTGACATGCGTGATTATCAAAAATCTTTGTTAAAATGTCAATTTATTTAAAGCAAAAATTCAATTATATTTTTTTTATGACTAAAAGAGATTTAATTTTTTTAAACCAAATAATTAGAAAGCTAGCTTCACCCTATTTTGTTGAAAATGATATTTATGAGTATGATCGATTACAATGGGCTACAGGTGTGACTCGTCCTGACTTATTTAAGGCTATAAAACTAATTGAAAAATATTACAAAAAATCTGAAAAATAAATTTTAAAGTGAATAACATCCATATTGATAATAATTTAAAAAAGAAATTCCAAGAGGATGGCTATCTAATTTTAGATAAATATCTAGATACTTCTAAAATTGATATTTTAACAAATAAATTTAAAGATTTATTTTCAGGAGTATTTGAAACTGGCTTGGAGCCAGATGAATGGAATTGGAGAGAAGGAAGAGATCCAGATGATGTCACTAGACAAATTTGCAATGGATGGAAATCAGATTCAAATATAAAAGAAGTAGTTACACATGAATTATTAGGCAAAGCATGTTCAGAACTTATGGATTGGCAAGGAGCAAGATTGCTTCAAGATAATGTTTTATGGAAGCCTCCAGGAGGAAAGACATTAGCTTTTCATCAAGATGCAGCTTATGATGACTGGATTATCCCTCAAACGATGATGACTTGTTGGATTTCTTTAGATGATGTTTCAAAGGAAACAGGAACTCTGGAATACGTAAAAGGCTCACACAAATGGGGACTTACTCCACCTCAAGGAAAATTTCATTCCCCAGTTGATTACAAAAAGGAGTTAAAAGATTTTGCAAATAATAATAATAGAAAAATTGAAATTACTTATGTAGAAGTTCCTGCAGGTGGCGTCGCTTTTCACCATGGTTTAACTTGGCATGGATCGGGAATCAATACTAGCTCGATAAATAGAAGAGCGATTGTAGCTCATTGCATACCATCGAACTCTGTATTTCATCCAACTAATGTTGGAGGAACCGCAAGAATTTATAAAAGATATAAAAGAATAAATAGCAATGAACTTGATGAGAGTTTTTTTCCAATACTATGGACAAAAAAAGGAGATAGAACCAATGTTTGAAGAAGATGAGCCAAAAAAAGAAAAAAAAATAGACTTCGACGATTTAAGCGTTGAGGAGATTGAGAATCTCATTGAAGAGCATCAACTAGAAATAAACAAATTAAGGTTGCTTTTGAAAAAGAAAAAAGAAAAATTAGAAATTGCTCAGGATTTTTTCAAAAAAAATTAGTAACCTTCAATTAAAATTAAATCAGACTTTGTGCTTTTTTGTCTAATTTCCCTTGCTTTTTTATACTCTAGAGACTCATAACAAGCCTTTGCTTTTTCAAGGCTTTCAAATTCAACTAATGTTGTTCGGTCAGCTAGCCATTTCCCCTCTACTACTTCAAAATCTCCACCTCTAATAATGTATTTTCCACCATATTTTTCCATAATAGGTCCCGATAAAGGCGGGTATTGTTTAAAAAGCTCCTGATTATCAACAGAAATTCTAACTAAAATGTATCCTTTTTTCATAGAAGTTTAGTTCCTTATAATTTTTTAACAGACTTATCCACAGATATATAGAACTATATAATTTTAATGAGTTTTTAATGGATTTATCAAAATAAAAATTTATTGAAAATATATATTTTTCAACACATTTATGCTAACTCATATGATCAATTTACATATTACAAGGACATAGTAGATTTGTTTAAAAAAAATATTAATCTCAGACAAGTTATTCACAGTTTTAATAAAGTTATGAAAAGAATACTCTTTTTAGTCATTTTTCAGCTATTTTTTTTCGTGAATTCTTCTTTTTCTGATCACTTAACGTTAAAAATAAAAGGTTTTATTAATGCAACTAGTCCTATTCACATATGGGGATATGATAAGAAATTTTTTTTTAAAGAGAAATCAGCCCCATTATTTATGATAAAAGAGGCTGATATCAATAATTTTAATCAGATTAATTTAAGAGCTTACCCACATATTATGATCGGAATTTTTGCTTTTCAAGACTTGGATGAAGATGGGGAACTAACAGTTGACCTTAAAGGAAAACCATTAGAGCCCTATGGTTTTTCTCTAAATCCAACTGAAAAATTCCAAGATATTATTTTTGAAAACTTTGTATTTGATATGAATAAGTTTAGTGATATTGAAATTAATCTTAAATAATAATTTTCAATATTGTTTTTACACTTTCATTTAAAGATTTTTTTGAAGTATCAATCTCCAAATCTGGTTGTATTGGTTTTTCATATGGGCTATCAATGCCAGTAAAATTAGGGATCTGGCCTTGACGAGCCTTTTTGTATAATCCTTTAGGATCTCTTTTTTCGGCAATTTTTAAAGGTGTAGAAATATATACTTCTTTAAATTCATCTTTTTTAAATAAAGATCTTGCCATCTCTCTTTCTGTTCTGAATGGTGAAATAAATGCTGTTATAACAATTAATCCAGCATCACACATTAGTTTAGCAACTTCAGCCACTCTTCTAATATTTTCTACTCGGTCATTATCGGTAAAACCTAAATCCTTGTTTAGGCCATGACGAATATTATCTCCGTCTAAGATGTATGTCTTTTTTCCTTGTGAATACAATTCTTTTTCTAAGGCATTAGCTATTGTTGATTTTCCGGATCCCGATAACCCTGTTAACCAAAGTACTTGTCCTTTGTGACCATTTAACTTTTCTCTTAATTCCTGATTAATTGATAAATTTTGAAGATAAATATTTTGTGACCTTCTTAAGGAAAAATTTATCATTCCCACACCTAAGGTTTGATTTGATAAAGGATCTATCAGGATCATTGAGCCTAATATTCTATTATCTTTGTAATTTGAGTAAGGGATATTTTTTATAAACGATACAGTAACCTCTGCTACATCATTTAAGCTTAATTCTTTACTGGGCTTGTTTTCAAGGGTGTTCACATTATATAGTTTTTTAATATCTAAAATTTTAATACTACTTTGAATATTATGAATTTTTGCTATGTAGGTTCTGCCTGAAAAGCATTTTTCATTTCCCATCCAAATCATATTGATGTTGAATTGATCAGCGGTCTCCAAAGGAGAATTTTTTTTACATATTATATCCCCTCTGGAGATATCAATTTCTTTATTCAATGTAAGAGTTACACTATTATTAAGTGAGGTTGATTTTATTGACTTTTCTCCTAGATATATTTCTTTTACTTTTGCTTTTTGTTTAGAAGGAATATTGATGATTTCATCACCAACTTTAATGGCACCCGAGGCTACTGTTCCAGAAAATCCTCTAAAATTTAAATTTGGCCTATTAACTCTTTGAACAGGGTAATAGAAATTAGAGGAGTTCGTAGATTTTACTTTTACAGTTTCCAAATAGTCAAATAGTGTTTTCCCCTTATACCATTTCATCATTTTTGACTTTTGATAAACATTATCGCCCTTTAGGGCAGATATAGGAATACTTTGGATTTTTTGAAAGTTTAATTCTTTTGAAAAAGTTTTATATTCATTTTCAATTTTTTTAAAAACACCTTCACTATATTGAACCAAATCCATCTTATTAATGGCAAGAATAATATTTTTAATGCCCAGTAAAGAGACAATAAAAGAATGTCTTCTAGTTTGAGTCAATATACCATTCCTTGCATCTACTAAAAGAATAGCTAAGTCAGCAGTTGAGGCTCCAGTTGCCATATTTCTTGTATATTGTTCATGACCTGGCGTATCAGCTACTATAAATTTTCTTTTACTGCTTGAAAAAAAACGGTATGCAACATCAATTGTAATACCCTGCTCTCTCTCTGCGGATAAACCATCAACAAGTAAAGCGAAATCGATATCTTCTCCTAGGGTTCCATGTTTTTTTGATTCATTTTTAAGTGAAACAATTTGATCGTCAAAAATCATTTGAGACTCATAGAGCATTCTGCCAATTAAGGTACTTTTACCATCATCAACAGATCCACAGGTGATAAATCTTAAAAGATCAAGTGAAGCCTGTTTCCTTAAATATTGATTAATGGAATTTAAGGGTTTCATTAAAAATAACCTTCCAATTTCTTTTTTTCCATAGAATTGCTTGAGTCTGCATCAATAGCCCTTCCTTGTCTTTCAGATGTTTTGGATTGTAGTAATTCTAGTACTATACTTTCTAGACTATCAGCATTAGACTCAATAGCACCAGTTAATGGATAACATCCAAGAGTTCTGAAACGAATTTTTTTTAACTCTATTTTTTCACTTGGTTGCAAATTGAGTCGATCATCATCTACCATTAAAAGCATCCCATCTCTTTTTATAACTGGTCGTTTTTTTGCAAAATAAAGAGGAACAATTGGAATTTGCTCTTGATAAATGTATTGCCAAATATCTAATTCGGTCCAATTAGACAATGGGAAAACCCTAATGCTCTCAGATTTATTTACTTTAGTATTGAATAAATTCCAAAGTTCTGGACGTTGATTTTTAGGATCCCACTGATGCTCTGACGTACGAAAGGAAAATATTCTCTCTTTCGCTCTAGATTTTTCCTCATCTCTTCGAGCACCTCCAAAAGCAGCATCAAATCCATATTTGTCCAAAGCCTGTTTAAGACCTTGAGTTTTCATGATATCTGTGTGGACTGAAGAACCATGATCAAATGGATTCACCTTTGCTTTAATACCATCAGGATTAATATGAGTTATAAGTTTCATGTTAGATTGATTTGCCATCCAATTTCTAAACAAATACATTTCACGAAATTTCCATCTAGTATCAACATGCATTAATGGGAAAGGGGGAGGGCTAGGGTAAAACGCTTTTTGAGCTAAATGCAACATAACTGAACTATCTTTTCCAACTGAATAAAGCATTACAGGATTTTTAGTTTCAGAAACCACTTCTCTGATTATATGAATGCTTTCAGCTTCTAAATCAGAAAGGTAACTATTTTGATGAAGACTAAAGCTTTTTTTAAAAATCGTTTTAGTGGGATCAATCTCTTTTGTTTGAAAAATATGAATTGGAAATTCTAACTGATATTTACTTTTTGCATTTGGAAATTTAAAATTTTGAAATTTTTTTAGTAAGTCTAAATTGGGAAAGAGGATAATATTCTTTTTTCGAAGCTTAGATAAATATTTTAATCCATCATATATATCTTCCATTTTATTAGACTTAACTTTTACCCAAAGACGACCTTTTCTTCGGTCATTAGCAAAAATAAATTTATGACTTTTACTTTCGAAGTATTGAATAAATAAAATTAATTTTCTTTGTCTTTCATACTCATGAATAAAGTAATTTTGAATTAAGAAATTTATATTGTCATTAAGAGCTTTATTATAATTTTCAAGATTAATATTATTTGGAAAGAAATTTTCTCTTTCTACCCATCTTTCATAAGAACGTCTCGTTTTAAATACTTTTTTTTGAAATAAAAATTTAAAATGACTATCCGTGTCCCAGGCTGGATGTTTTAATGATGGGTTATTGTTATAAAATACAGTAGGATTCATTATAATAAAGCCATATGACGTATTTACGCAAATTTACTAAAAATATTTAAAATGTATATAAAAAAGTTATTATAATATCATAAAATGGAAATATTTAACAAATTACGACATTTTGAATTTGTTGATCAAATTATCCCATGTTTGGAGCAATGTGCCGAAAAAATCATGGAAATATATGGAAATTTTAACAATGATATTCAAATTAAAGACGATAATAGCCCTTTAACTCAGGCTGATATTGCTTCTCACGATATAATTAACGAATGTCTTAAATCTTTGGGTTATCCAATCATATCTGAAGAGTCTCAGAATATTTATACAAAATCTTCAAAATATTGGTTAGTTGACCCTTTAGATGGAACTAAGGAGTTTATTAATAAAAATGGAGAGTTTACCATCAATATTGCTTTGATTGAAAATCGATACCCTTTAGAGGGTTATGTTTATTCCCCCACGACAAAAACTTTATACTTGGGTGGTTTGGATAAAAAATCTTATAAAGTACAAAATTCAATTATAGAACAGATACAAACTGTCAAAACTGCTGACCCTATAAGAATAGTTGTTAGTCGAAGTCATTTAAATGAGGAGACACAAAAATATATATCTCAATTTACTAAACATGAATTATTACAATCGGGAAGCTCAATTAAATTTTGTATGGTAGCCGAAGGGAAGGCAGATATTTATCCTAGATTTGCACCTACATCTGAATGGGATACAGGAGCAGCTCAAGCCGTTGTTGAAGGAGCAGGAGGTTTAGTTTTAGATAAGAATGGAAAAAGAATGATTTATCAAAAAGATAATATTTTAAATCCACATTTTATAGTAAAAGGTCAATCTTAAAATATTAATAGACTAAATTTTTTGCTTGCTTGGATTTTTTTCTCGATATGTTTTTTCTAAACTGACATCATCTACTTCCGTATAAATCTGAGTAGTGGATAAAGAACTATGACCCAATAATTCTTGAATTACTCTCAAATCACCACCATTTTTTAAAAGATGAGTTGCAAAACTATGTCTTAGTGCATGTGGGGTTGTTGTTTTGGGCAATCCTAGATTAATTCTGGCTTGTTTAAGATCTCTTTGGAATGCTGATGCTTTTAAAGGCGCACCCCTATCACCTAAGAAAATAGAAACATCATTTGAAATCTCATAGGGCATCTCATTTAAATAATTTTCAATTGATTGATTCACTATATCTAAAACTGGTATAAGTCTCTCTTTATCACCTTTGCCTAATATAGTAATAGTATGTTTGTTTGTTAAATGATCTTTTGTAATTGATAAAGCCTCATTAATTCTTAACCCACACCCGTAGAGCAAATATAACAAAGCTAAATTCCTTTTTTGAACCCAGCTTTTTTTTGAGACTTTAGTTAATTGATCAATTAATTGATCTATCTGATCTTCGGAAATTGGTTTAGGAAGAGATTTTGGAATTTTTGGGTTTTTAAGTAGCTGTATTTCAGTGTAGGCAAATTTGTATGCAGCTTTTTTAATTGAACTAAATTTAAGGAAGTTTTTAAGAGAGCTTATTGCTCTTCTTCTTGATCTAGCAGAAAGAGGTTTTTTATAAATATTATCATAACTTCTATCACTACCTATATCAGCCATCCAAGCTCGAAATGTTTGAAGGTCTAATTTATTTAGACAGGAGGATGACAGTGACTCTTGTTGATAAAACTGAAAAAAAATAAAAAAATCACATACATCAAAGCAGTAAGATTTATAAGTATTTTCAGAATAACCTTTTATATCTTTAAGATGGAAGACCCATCCATCAAAATCATCAATAATTGTTTTATGAACTTTTGAATGTTCTAGGAGTTCGATAAAATTCATTACATTATATTATAAGTAAGAATCAAATTATAAAAATGCCTTATTATTATGAAATTATCCCATTTGGTCAAATTCAAGATACATTATCTTATAAATTTGATCAAAAAATACCTCCTGGTACGATTGTTCAGATACCCTTGAGAAAAAAAGATCATGCAGGGGTGGTGTTATCTCAAACTTTTGAAAAAAACATTAATTTTGATTTAGATAAAATATTATCTATTAAAAAATTCTATCAACATCCTATTAGCGCACAAAATACTGAATTCTATAAATACTTATCTATTCATTATTTTATTAATTTAGGAATGGTATATAAAATGTCATTACAGCATTTTCCATCAATTGATTTAAAAAACTACTTTGAGTATGAGAATAAAATATTTATCTCTCAAAAAAATTTAATGAAAACACTAAATTTATCTCCAAAGAAATGGAATGAACTCAGTAAAAATAATCTAATTAAACCCACTACCAAAAGTTTCACATTCAAGAAAATGATTAAGGCATTAGAGTTAAATAAAGAGCAATCAATAATTTACAAAAAGATATGGAATAAAGAAAAAATCAGTTTTTCTACCCACCTTATAGATGGCGTAACAGGATCCGGAAAAACTGAATTATACTTTAAATTAATTGAAGAGAATTTAAAATTAGGAAATCAATCTCTTGTTTTATTACCAGAAATTGCTTTGTCAGAAGAATGGTCAAAAAGATTTCAAACTTATTTCGGTTGTGATGCTTTTATCTGGCATTCCAAACAAACTAAACAACAAAAAAGTAGAATTCTCAGATCCCTCTTAACTGGAGAACCTTGTGTTATAGTTGGTGCAAGATCAGCTGTTTTACTACCTTTCAAAAATCTTAAACTTATAATATGTGATGAGGAACATGACTCCTCATATAAACAAGAAGATGGACCTAAATACCATGCAAGAGATATGGCGATTTATAAGGCAAAATGCACTAATGCAATTTGTGCTTTAGTAAGTGCCTCACCATCTTTAGAGAGTCTTTTCAATATAAACCATAAAAAAGTAAAAATTCATCGTTTAGATAATCAGTTCCATCCTACTGAACTCCCAGAAATCTCAATTATTGATATGAATACATCAAAACCCAGCTCTAAATCTTGGATAACAAAAATAATTTATGATACGACAATCAAAGTCCTAAAAAATAAAGGGCAAGTATTATTTTTTTTGAACCGACGAGGATATGCACCTACTAAAATATGTTCGAACTGTCATGCAGCTGTTCAATGTCAAAATTGTGCAGTAAATTTAGTCTACCATAAAAAAATTAATCGATTGATTTGTCATCATTGTTCTAGTTTTTATGAGCCTAAGCAAATTTGTAAAATGTGCTCTTCAGAAAAATTTGTTTCAATTGGAATTGGGCTAGAAAGACTTCAAGAAGAGGTGGAAAGATTATTTCCTGGTTATAAATCTCAAATCTTTTCAAGTGACACTCTTAAATCAAAAAAAAATAAGAAAAATTTAATAGATAATATTTTTAATCATGAAACAAATATATTAATTGGATCTCAAATTATTGGAAAGTCATTTCATTTTCCTAATTTAAAATTAGTAAATATTATTGATGGAGACTCAAGTTTATTTAGTCCAGACTTTAGAGCTATGGAAAAAACTTATCAACTACTTCAACAAGTTGCTGGAAGGTCTGGCAGAGAGGGGGAAAGAGGGGAGGTATTGATACAAACTCATAATCCTCAACATCCTATTTTTCAAAGTATTAAAAAACAAGACAGAGAGGAATTTGTCTTAATGGAACTATCAAGGAGGGAGCAAAACAAATTACCTCCTTACTCAAAGATAGCTTTACTTCAGTTTATTCATCCTAATTTCCCTGAGTTGCGAAAAATTTGTATTGAGGTTCTAGAAATATCTCAAAAAAATAAATTATCTATTTTAGGGCCTACTCCTTCTTTGATTCCCTATAAAAAAAACCACTATCAAGAGAATTTTTATTTTAAGGAACAAAATTATACTCTTTTGAGAGATAAAATTGGCATTATAAAGAGTCAATTAACACCTAAAAATATACGTTTTTTAAATATTGATATTGATCCACTTTCAATTGCTTGATGCGTCATTTGTATGATCTCATTTAGCTTTGTGATGTGATAAAAAATGCAGGTTACTGAATAAAATGAGCAATAAAATAGCATCAAAACGATACTCCGTGGCACTATTTGATACGGTAAAAAATGAAGAACTTGACACTCTATTAGCTGACACACAATCTCTTTCAGTCACTCTTAGCGAAAACCAAGAGTTATCATCTTTGCTAAAATCTCCTTTGACAAAAAATGAGCTTAAATCAAATATCTTGTTAAAAGTCATTGAGGGATTGTCCTCAAAAAAAATTCTTAGTGGTTTAATTAGTACTTTAAAAAAAAATAAGAGGTTAAATTTATTTGAGAATATATTAATTGAGTTCCAAGATGTTCTTTATGATAAAAGAGGCTACCAAAAAGCCAAGGTAACTACTGCTCATGTTATTGATGATGAAACTAAAAAAAGTATTCAAGAGCTTCTTCATAATCAATACGGCTCTAAGCTAAATTTAGAATTTCAAGTTAATAAATCACTTCTTGGTGGTATGACAGTGGTCATCGGTTCCAAGATGATTGATTTAAGTATTAGTAACCAAGTTTCAAAATTTACCAATAACGTGAAAGGAGACATTTAATGTCAATTAAAGCATCGGAGATCTCTTCTATCATCAGAGATCAGATTAATAACTTTGAGAGCCAAGCTGATATTTCCGAGGTCGGCACAGTATTAAAAGTTGGTGACGGAGTTGCTCAAGTATATGGCTTAGACAATGTCCAAGCTGGTGAAATGGTAGAATTTGCTGGTGGTGTCCAAGGAATGGCACTTAACTTAGAGGAAGATAATGTTGGTATCGTTATTTTTGGTGATGATAGAGGTATTAAAGAAGGCGATACTGTTAAAAGAACACAAAAGATTGTTGAGGTACCTGTCGGTAAAGGCTTGCTAGGAAGAGTTGTCGATGCTCTCGGAAATCCAATCGATGGTAAAGGTC
>MDSZ01121175.1_pt1 | contig 10982 bp, 11 predicted proteins | sample 811201 | NCBI WGS metagenome assembly MDSZ01 (sample SAMN05326647, study PRJNA326480) | marine metagenome | isolation source: seawater | place: Indian Ocean: North | collected 2010 | reverse complement strand
CAAAAATTAAATGCTGATTTTTATTGTTTTTCTGCACACAAAATGTATGGACCAACAGGTGTTGGAATACTATACGGAAAAGAATTTTTATTAAATAATTTGCCTCCGTATCAAGGGGGAGGAGAAATGATAAAAGAAGTCTCATTTAAAAAAACAACCTACGCTTCGTTGCCGCATAAATTTGAAGCTGGAACCCCAAATATTTCTTCTGTTATAGCCTTTAATAAGTCTCTAGATTTTATCCTTAAGATAGGCTTAAGTAACATAAAAAGCCATGAGGAAAAATTAACAAACTATGCTATAAAAAAACTCTCAAAAATACCAGACATCATATTTGTGGGAAGTCCGAATAAAAGAAGTGCAATTATTTCATTTAATATTAAAGGGTTACACCATTATGATGTTGGTGTATTATTAGACAATATGGGGATTGCCATTAGAACAGGTCATCACTGCACACAGCCAATAATGAAACATTATAATATTTTAGGGACCATCCGGATATCTTTTGCTATTTATAATACTATAGAAGAAATAGATGCATTTATAAATGCAGTAATAAAAACAAATAAAATGCTACGCTAAATGAAGTCTATAAAAGAAATAGAAAACGAAATAATATGTGATTTCGAAATTTTCAATGATTGGAGCGCAAAATATGAGTATTTAATTGAATTAGGCAAATCTCTTCCGGTTATTAACGACAAACATAAAACAGATGAAAATTTAATTAAGGGATGTCAAAGCCGAGTTTGGTTACACGCAGAAATGCAAGAAGACAAAATAATATTCACGGCTGACAGTGATGCAATTATGACAAAAGGAATTATTGCTCTTCTTATCAAAGTTCTTTCTTGTCAAAAGCCAAAAGATATTGCGGCAGCAGATATTAATTTTATTAAAAAAATTGGATTGCAAAACCAACTATCTGTCACCAGGTCAAATGGCTTAATCTCAATGATAAAACAAATGAAAATATATGCAATTGCATTAAACATATAATCATATGAAAGAAAAAGACATGTTACAAAAAATAGGCGATCAAGTCATCGAAGTGTTATCTGAAATTTATGACCCTGAAATACCTGTTAATATATATGCTTTGGGCCTTATATATAACGTTGAGGTAAGTGAGTTTTGTGATGTTAAAATAACAATGACATTAACTTCTCCAAATTGTCCCGTCGCAGAGTCTCTTCCATTAGAGGTGGAAGAAAAAACAAAGCTAATAGATTCTGTTAAAACATCAAAAGTTGATATTGTTTTTGACCCTCCTTGGACAAAAGAAATGATGAGCGAAGAAGCAAAATTAGAATTAGGAATGCTATAAAATGAACGGGGAAATCATAAATAGAGTTGCTAATAGCAAGTTAATTACAATTGATCTTTCAGATTATTCTCCTAAAGAACCTATTGTGGAGTTTGATATAAAAAACTTCTTGTTTGAAGGTGTTGTATTAAAAGAAAAATTATTTAGAGATTCTTTAAAAGATTTAGATTTTATCAACTATGAAAACAAAATTGTAGCTCTTTTTTGCAGCTCAGAAGCTATTATCCCTATGTGGGCATATATGCTGGTTACATCACTCTTAAATAATATTTGTTCAGATGTTTATTTTGGAAAAAAAGAGGCTGTTCTTCAAAAAATAGTTTTTAAAAATATTAATTCTATCAATACTGATAAATTTAAAAATAAAAAAGTAATTGTAAAAGGTTGTGGAAATATACCAATCAGTGAAAGTTTATATATTGCTATCACAAAAAAATTACAAAATAGTGTAACTAGTTTAATGTTCGGGGAAGCTTGTTCGGCTGTTCCTGTTTATAAAAAAAAACCTGATGAATAAAAACATATTAAAAATTAACAATAATATACAGATATATAAAAAAGACATAATTAATCATGCTTTATACAAAAAATTACATGGTCCTGAGGATATTGCTGTATTAATGGAAAATCATGTATATGCTGTTTGGGATTTCATGTCGCTATTAAAAGCGTTGCAATCTATACTTACATGCACACACTCTCCGTGGATTCCTGTTGGGGACAAAAAAATACGACGATTAATTAATAGTATTGTTTTAGAAGAAGAAAGTGATCTAGATATAAATGGTGAGGCCGCTTCTCATTATGAAATGTATCTAGATGCGATGAGCCAATGTGGGGCAAATACAGGGGGTATTAAAACTTTTGTTTCCAATGTTTCTGCTAACAGTATTCCTTCTGTAAATGAGGGGGTTGATGCTTTTTTAAAAATTACATTTGATATAATTAACAGTGAAAAGCCTCATAAAATTGCTTCTGCCTTCACTTTTGGAAGAGAAGATTTAATTCCAGACATGTTTACTGCAATTGTGAAAGAATACAATGTTAACAACAAGCTAGATAGCTTTATTTATTACTTAGAAAGACATATTGAACTAGATGGTGGAGAACACGGTCCGCTGGCGATGCAACTTATATCTGATTTATGTGGGGATGACAACATTAAATGGAAAGAGGTTGAAGAGGTTGCTATAACATCTTTAACTGCTCGCAAAAAATTGTGGGATTTTATTTGTTCTGAATTAAAATAACAAAGACTATTCTTTTTTGGTTTTTAAAATTATTTTTTTCTAAATGTTTTTGATGAATTCTTTAACGATTCCTTTAAAGCTGTTATTTCTGAAAGAGTGAAATTGCGATATGAGCCCGTAGGGACATCTAATTTTATATTCATAATCCGAACTCTCTTTAATTTTTTTACTTCATAATTTAAATATTCACACATTCTTCTTATTTGCCTATTAAGTCCTTGTGTTAAAATTATTTTAAATGTTCTCTTTCCTGTTTTTCTTACAACACACCTTTTTGTTTTTCTGCCTAAAACAGGAACACCATTGCTCATTTTTTTTATAAATTCTTCTGTAATCGGTCTATTTAAAACAACTTGATACTCTTTTTCGTGGTTGTTTCTTGACCTCAAAATTTTATTTACAATCTCTCCATCATTTGTTAAAAAAATCAAACCTTCCGAAGCCTTGTCTAATCTTCCAACCGGAAAAATTCTTTTTGAAAAATTTATAAAATCAATAATGTTGTTTTTTTCTCTTGTTCTATCTGTTGTACAAACAATACCAACAGGCTTGTTAAATGCTATATAAATCTTTTTATGTTTTTTTGGTTTGGACATTAATTCTCCGTCAACATATAGCATGTCGGTGCTTGCAACCTTATCTCCAAGCACGGATAATTTTCCGTTTTTAGTAACTCGTCCTTGTTGTATTAATTTATCTGCTTCTCTCCTTGAGCAAAAACCTAATTCAGATAAATATTTGTTTATTCTAACATCACTCTCTTTCATACTTATTTGAAATAAAAAGCTAGACAATATTAATCTTTTTATGACAAAAAACCTGTTAAAAAAGTTATTACATTAAATTTGCATAAAAAATCGATTTATGAAAACCAAAATTTTATTAATACTAATCACATTCTTTTATCTGCCTACAATTGCCGATGAAGGAATGTGGCTGCCACAACTTTTAAAATCCATAAATGAAGCAGACATGAAAGAAAAAGGATTGATGCTTAGTGCCGAAGATTTATATAGTATAAATAACTCTTCTTTAAAAGATGCTATTGTTGCCTTAAATGGTGGCTCATGTACAGGTGAAATGATTTCAAAAGAAGGCTTGTTATTAACAAATCATCACTGTGCTTTTAGTCAAATACAAAGTCATTCGTCTGTAAAAAACGACTACTTAAAAAATGGTTTTTGGGCTATGAGCAAAAGCGAAGAGCTTGAGAATGAGGGTTTGTCCGTTTCTTTTCTTGTGGAAATTGAAGATGTAACAAATGAAATTCTTTCTGGAATTACAAAGGAAATGACAGAAAAAGAAAGATCATCAGAAATCACAAAAAAATCTAAATTAATTATTGAAAAAAAAACAAAAGAAAATCATTTCAATGCAAGGGTAAAATCATTTTTTGGCGGAAACAAGTATTACATAATGGTATACGAAACCTTTAATGATGTTAGGCTCGTGGGCGCCCCCCCTTCTTCTATAGGGAAATTTGGTGGAGATACTGACAATTGGATGTGGCCTAGACATACTGGTGATTTTGCTTTGTTTCGTGTTTATTGTGCTCCCGATGGAACGCCTGCTTCATATTCTTCTGAAAATGTCCCTCTAAAACCAAAACACCACCTGCCTGTTCAATTAGAAGGTGTGCAAAATGGTGATTATACAATGATTTTTGGCTTTCCGGGTTCAACAGACAGATACCTAACTTCATACGGGGTTAAAGAAGCTTTAGAAATTACAAATCCAACAATTGTTAAAATTAGAGATAAAAAATTATCTATTATGAAAGAGGGAATGGATTCTGATAAAAAAATTGAAATTCAATATGCTGCAAAATATGCACAAACTTCTAATTATTGGAAATACTACATTGGACAATCTAAAGGTTTAAAAAGAATGGGGGTTTATGAAAAAAAATTATCTATAGAAAATGATTTTATTTCATGGGTTAATAAAAATCAACAAAGAAAAAAGAAATATGGAAACGCTTTAAAAATGATAGAAGAGGCATATAAAGAAAATAATACTATTGCCCTAAATAGAACTTTTTTAAATGAAGCTATTTTTATGGGCTCCGAAATAATGTATTTTTCATTTAAAATGCAAAGAGCTTTTAGCCAATTACCAAAAGAAAAAATAGAAAAAGAAAAGGCTATTGAAAAAATAAAAGAGGACGCAAAAAGTTTTTATAAAAATTACAACACTGATATTGATCGAAAATTATTTGCATCAATGCTAGAATTATATTATTACACTGTTCCAAAAGAACAACATGCTTCGATATTTAAAACAATAGAAAATCAATTGTTAGGATTTAAAAAGTTAGATTTTGATTTTTATGCTAAAAACGCTTTTGAAAAATCTATATTTTCTTCACAAGAAAAATTTCTTGAATTTTTAAAATTCCCTTCTTTAAACAAAATTAATATGGACCCCGCCTACAAAACATTAATGTCCATCTATAATCAATATCTTGATAATATTTATCAAACCAGGCTTGATGTTAGGCAAAAACTAAAAAAAGGAAATAGATTGTTTATTGCAGGGATTCAAGAAATGAATCCAAAAGGAAAATTTTATCCAAATGCTAACTCTACCATGAGAGTGACTTATGGGAATGTAGGTGACTATAATCCTGGTGATGCAGTGCATTATGATTACTATACAACTATAGAGGGAATTATTGAAAAAGAGGATTCTTCAAATCAAGAATTTATTGTTCCTGAAAAACTGAAAGATCTTTATTTAATGAAAGATTATGGGGATTATGCGGATGAGAATGGCGATCTAAGAATTAATTTTATTTCGAACAATGATATTACCGGTGGAAACTCTGGTTCTCCTGTAATTAATGCCTGGGGAGAACTTGTCGGGACTGCCTTTGATGGGAATTGGGAGGCTATGAGTGGAGATATTGCGTTTGAAAATACAGTGCAAAGAACCATATCTGTTGATATAAGATATGTCTTGTTTATAATAGATAAATTTGCTGGGGCCACTCATTTAATAAAAGAAATGACAATAGCGCCAAAACGCGAAAATGAAATAATAAAAAATTCTACCACAGTAGAAAAAACAGAAATAGTAGTGGAAACAAAAATAAACTACAAAGAGTTTCTTGGAAACATGTATCCTGTTATTAAAGAAGATTTATTTGAGGTTGCATTTAAAAAAGCAAAGACAGAATATGGGGTCAGTAAAAATCAAAAGTTTTGGTGGCAAGGAAATATATATACTACCGAGCAACTATAAATCACTTTGATATAAATCAATATGCTCTTCTGTTTTTTCCTTCTATATAATTAATGAAGGCTTTATTTACAACTTTTATTCCTCCTGGTGTTGGGTAGTCTCCTGTAAAATACCAGTCTCCTTTGTGGTTTGGACAAGATTCGTGTAAGTCTGAAATGCTTTGGTAAACAATTTTAACTTCAGATTTTATTTCTTTTGGGGTAAGCAGCTGACTGATTTTATCAGAAATCTGCTCTGAAGTAAACGGGCTATAAATTTCCTGAATATAATTAGTCATTTCTTCTTTTGGTAAATCTTTTTGATCTATACACTTTTTATATACTTCATCAAGAACTTGCTTTTTTCCATTTTCTTTTAATAATTCTACAGCTGCTTGAAAAGCAATAAAATCTCCTAATTTTGCCATGTCTATTCCGTAACAATCAGGATATCTGATTTGAGGAGCAGATGAAACTATAATTATTTTTTTAGGATTAAGCCTGTCTAATATTCTAATTATAGACTGCTTTAAAGTAGTTCCTCGAACAATACTGTCATCTATCATAACTAAATTGTCAGAAGGTTTAACTGTTCCATAAGTTATATCATATATGTGTGTCACCAAGTCATCTCTTCCTTCATCTGAAGTGATAAATGTTCTTAATTTAGCATCCTTAATAGCTATCTTTTCTGCTCTTGGAGATATCTTCATTATTTTTGCTATCTCTTCTGGATTTGGGTTTGTTCCTAGATTTTGTATCTTCTTTGTTTTTACTTCATTTAAATAAGTATTACATCCTTTTAATAATCCAAAATAAGAAACCTCTGCAGTATTAGGGATATATGAAAAAACTGTGTTTTTCACATCTTTATTAATATACTTTAATACTTTTTTAAAAATTCTCTTCCCTAATTCTAACCGCTCTTTATATATCTCCGCATCATTACCTCTAGAAAAATAAATTCTTTCAAAAGAACATGCTTTCCTTTTTAGTGGTTCTTTAATTTTTTGCTCTTTAATACTGCCGTCTTTTCTGATAATTAAAGCATGTCCTCTTTTAATTTCTTTTACCTGTTCTGTCTGAATATTAAATGTAGTCTGTATTACTGGACGCTCGGAAGCAATCACCACGATTTCATCATCTTTATAATAATATGCAGGGCGTATAGCACTAGGATCTCGTAAAGCGAATGCGTCTCCATGGCCAATCATGCCGCACATAACATATCCACCGTCCCAATATTTTGCTGAATGAGATAATATTTCTTGAACATTTAATTCGTCCTCTATTTTGTTTGTTATTTCTTTCTTGGTTAATTTGTTTTTGTGGTTATAATAAATTTCATCATTCGCTTCATCTAAAAAATGCCCTATTTTTTCTAAAATTGTTACTGTATCTGACATTTGTTTTGGGTGTTGTCCAAGATCAACTAATTGTTTAAATAATTCGTCAACATTTGTCATGTTAAAATTTCCTGCTAACACAAGATTTCTAGTTTTCCAATTATTTTGTCTTAGAAATGGATGACATTGTTCTATTGTATTTTCTCCATATGTTCCATATCTCAAATGTCCCAAAAACAATTCTCCTGTAAACGGAAGGTGTTCTTTTAGCCAGGATGGATTATTTAATTTCTCTGGATCATTATTTTCTAAATCGATAAATCGCTTGTTAATTTGTTTATAAATGTCCTGAATAGGATTAGCTTCTACAGATCTTTTTCTACTAATATATCTTTTTCCCGCAGGTACATCCAGTTTTATATTCGCAAGGCCAACCCCATCCTGCCCTCTGTTGTGTTGTTTTTCTAACAAAAGATACATCTTGTTTAATCCATAAAGAGATGATCCATATTTTTTTTGATAAAACTCTAACGGCTTTAACAATCTTAGCATTGCAATACCACATTCATGATTTATTTTTTCGCTCATATATAAACTTAAAAAACAAAAATAACTTTTATTCTGCTATAATTCTTGTTAATTCCATAATACCTGGGTTAGAATACACTTTCCCTTCTATAATTATAGTTGGAATAACTCTTTTTCCTTGATTATGTTTTTCTACAAAAATTATTTCTTTTTCATTTTTTGTTATATCAATATATTCATAAGAAATATCTTTTTCATCAAAAAATCTCTTAACAAAAATGCAGTCTCGACACCAATCTGCTCCATATATTTTAATATCCATTGTTGATAAAAATATATTTAGTGTTATTTTGAATTATTGTACATTTTTTACAATGTGATATATATGTAAATTTATATTTCTTACTAATATCAAAAGATGTGTCTTCGACATCAAAAATCCCAGTGCATTCTAACTGCCCTTCTTCTGAATACCTATTAATTCTATAACGCTCCCCCTCTGGAAAAATATCAAACCAAGAGCTAGCTCCTATTCCAGATATTAGTTGTGCTTTTTCTTTTTTCATAACTAAACTTTCCATGATTCAATACTACTAAAATATGCATTTATTTTTGTTTTTTTCACCTCTTTAACAATATCGTTGTCAACTATAAAATAGTTGTTGTTAGCAATAGAAACATTTCGTGCTGGAGATGGGGATATGCAAAACGGAAATCTAAATCGAATTTTTTTAATAATAGGCAATTTAGACGCCCTAATAACTTTTGCAACAAATCTGGAACAATTTGTTCCATTTATAACAAATGGGCCATACACTAGAGCCTCTTTTTTTTGTATTCTTTTTGCAGTTAAGTATGAGCTCTTGTAATCAACATTAGAAATAACTGAAGCATATAGTTTTCCTTCCCCGCGTGTGCTTTTAATTTTTGAAACAAACAGCAAAAGCTCTCTTATGTTCTTTATTTTATTGTTTATAATCTCAGCTTTTGGTAAAGCCAACTCATGATCTGTTTCTTCGTCCCTAACTCTTCCATAACCTTTTGGGGTGTGGTATCTTCCAAAATCAAAATATTTTGCTGTAAACGATTTTGAATTTATAAGTATAAGTGCTGAGTGACCCACTCTATACTTCCCTTGAGATGAAAAAAATTTATCATACCAAGCATTAGCTGCTTTTACATATCCTTCAGGCCAAGCTAAAACAACAATAAAATCAGTTGACATTTTTAATTGTTTTTTTTAATAGTTTATGTTTTTCTTTTCCAAATTTCTCTATTATTTTAAAGACATTCAATATATCTTTTTTGTTGTTTTCAAAATTAACAATAACCAGCCTAATAAATCTCTTTCCTTTAAATTCGCCATATCCTATCATTAAAGTGCGGGACTCATACAACTGACTACACAAATCTCTTGCTTCATAATCCTTATAATTAAAACATATTGAAAGGTTTTGTGAAAAGTCGTATAATGTGTAATCCGGATTTTTTTCTATATAATTACGAGCAGCCTTTGCTAATTCAAATTCATGTTCAACAATTGAAGACAAGCCTTTTGTTCCAACCGATTTCCACATGGTCCATAGTTTTAATGCATTATTCCTTCTTCCGCATTCAAAAGAAGTTTGCCCTAGATTGTATTCATTATTATGGGTTTGATATAAATATGAAGCTTCATTTCTAAATGAAAAATATAAATGTTCTTTGTTTTTAACCACCAAAATAGACGTGCTTAACGGAGCCCCTAATGTCTTGTGGGCATTAAGAGAAAAAGAGTCTACCTCTGATATCCCCTTAACTAAATGTTTGTGTTTTTTTGAAAAAATTACTGTCCCTCCAAAAGCTCCGTCTAAATGAATCCATATTTTATGTCTTTTGCAAATTTTAACTAATTCATCTACTTTGTCAAAAGCACAAGCTACTGTAGTCCCTGCTGTTGCATTAAGATAAAAAGGAATAAAATTATTCCTCAAATCCTCATTTATTTGCTTTTCAAGCATGTCTATCTGTATTTCTCCTTTTGCATTAGAATTTATATATCTTATGTTATTCTTGCCTATGCCTGTAAAAGAAACATTTTTTTGAACAGAATAATGGCTAGTTTCAGAAGTATATATGATTAATTTATTGTTAGTTCCTATTCCTTTATTTTTTATGTTGCTGTCTTTCTTGTCTCTCGCCATAATTAGCGACATAAAATTACTCATTGATCCTCCGGTAGGAAAAGTCCCTCCATATCCCTCTTTATAACCAATGATTTCTGAAACTGTTTTGATTATTTCTTTTTCTATTCCAACTTGTGGTCCCGCAATCTTATACGTAGCCATTGAATTGTTTATAAGAACTGCTATCAAGTCTCCCAAAACAGCCTTACTGTGGCGTCCTCCATAAAGTTGATTAAAAAATCTTTTTGAAGAGGACTTTGGTGTATAGTTTAAAATTTGTGTTAGTTCCTTTTTAAGTTTTTCAGTAACTATTGCCCCTTCATCGAGAGAGATGTTCAATTTAGATTGTAATTCAGACGTTGATATTATTTCGGATACCGGAGAATTCACCTCACAATCTAAAAACTCTTCAATAAGATTGTTAAATAATTTTAGATCATTTTTTATGTCGTTTTGCATACTCAAGCAAAATTAGGAAATTCATTTTTATAAAATATAACATAAATAATAAAAAGAATAAAATGATGATGATGTTCTTGTAAGGATAGTAATAATAAATGTATTTAATTCTAATTATAATTGCGTATTTTTGTAAAATGAGAATATATATAATATTTATTTTATGTTTTGTCGCTTTTTTTACAAACGGTCAAGTTTTAATTAATGAGTATAGTGCGGCAAACTATGATACATATCAGGATAATTATGGGGAATATGAAGATTGGGTAGAGTTATATAACAATTCTGCAGCCCCTATTGATCTTAATGGTTGGCAATTAACCGATAAACCTAACAATCCGTCCAAATGGGTTTTTCCCAATTCTTTTATTATACCAGCAAACGGGTTTGTTCTTGTTTATTGTTCAGGAAGAGATGAGATTGTTGGTGGTAATGCTCATTCAAATTTTAAACTTACACAGACCAAAGGAAATGAAGTCCTTGTTCTTTCCAATGCTAGTGGTGTCTTCCAGGATTCTATAAGGGTATTGCCTAATCAAAGCTCACATTCTAGAGGGAGAAATGTAAATGGTGCGATCTCCTGGGCTGTCTTTACAACAGCAACACCTGGAGCGAGTAATACAAATCCTCAACAGGAGTATGCGGCAACGCCTGTTTTTTCTATACAAGCAGGATATTATGCT
>MDSZ01035757.1_pt1 | contig 10982 bp, 10 predicted proteins | sample 811201 | NCBI WGS metagenome assembly MDSZ01 (sample SAMN05326647, study PRJNA326480) | marine metagenome | isolation source: seawater | place: Indian Ocean: North | collected 2010 | reverse complement strand
CCTTATTTTTTAATATGTTTCTCCATTATCTATCTTTATGGAAGAGAATTAGATCTTTTAAGATTGTCAGAAGATGAGGCCAAGACATTGGGTGGAAGTCCTTCTCAAACGAAATTTGTTGTTATATCCTGTGCGTCACTTATGACGGCTGTTGCAGTATCAGTTAGTGGATTAATTGCTTTTGTTGGATTGGTTATACCTCATATTATCAGGCTTTCAGTGGGATCAAGCTATAGAATTATCATTCCCTTATCTGCCATCGTAGGAGGAACATTCCTTTCTATGGCCGATACATTTGCAAGGGTCGCCGTTTCTCCCGCAGAGTTACCGATAGGTGTAATCACAGCTTTTTTGGGAGCACCATTTTTTGTGGTAATTCTTAGGTTATCAAGAGGTTCAATATAATGGATATTGACGCTAAAGGATTATCGGTGAATTTTGGTAGTAATAGTGTCCTAAAAAGTCTATCTTTTAGTATATCTTCTGGATCTTTTGTTGCACTTCTGGGACCTAATGGATCTGGAAAATCTACCTTATTAAAGGCAATCGCGGGTTTGACCAAGTTTAAGGGAGATTTATTTATTAATTCCAAAAAGACTAAAGGGTTTTTGAGGGAAAACTTTCCACTTTCGTATGTTCCTCAAAATCTATCAATACCCCATGGTATGACAGTTTCAGAGTATGTTATGCTTGGGCGGGTCTCTAATTCTAACTGGTTTTTTGGAGAGAGAAAGGACGATTATGACGCTGTTGAGACTGCACTAGATGCTTTAGACCTCTCCTCTAGGGCTAAACAATTGGTCAGCACATTATCGGGTGGTGAAATGCAAAGGGTAACCCTCGCAAGAGCTCTAGCCCAGGAAGCAAAAGTGCTATTATTGGATGAACCAACTGCGGCCATGGATTTTGCACGAGCAATAGAATCTATTCAGCTATTAGATAGTCTTCGAGAAAAATATAATCTTACAATAGTAATTGCTACACATGATATAAATAGTGTGTGTCATTATGCAAATTTCACATTAATTCTTAAAGATGGTAATGGGTTGTATGCTGGCGAATTTAGTAATGTATTGGAAAAAAAATTCTTAGGAAATCTATACGATACAGAAATAGAGTTTTTCAGAAACGATAAGGGCGAGTTAGTGATTTTTTCTTCGGCCAGTGACACACTAAGCATACCTGTTAAAAACTGAGAGGTTTGAGGTTGGAGGTTTTGTGAAATGAATAATGCGAAAAAAAAAATTGATGTAGCTACATTTCTAAATGGCGAGATATCTATGCCGTATTTTGACGAAGTTTTTGCTGATCAGGCTAGAGACCGTCAAAAAGCATTGACAAAACCGCAGAAAAGTTTGGGAAAACTAGAAGATATTGCTATCTGGATGGCGGGGTGGCAACGGAAATCATTTCCAACTGTTAAAAACGCACATTGTTTAGTCTTTGCTGGAAATCATGGAATAGCCCAAAAAGGTGTCTCTGCTTACCCATCCGAAGTAACAAGTCAGATGGTTGAAAATTTTTATGCTGGTGGTGCTGCCATAAATCAATTATGTAACCTAGCTGATATGGCTTTATCTGTGATACCAATAGATTTAGAAAACCCCACTCGAGATTTTTCGGAGTCATTGGCAATGGATAAAGAGGAGACACTTTCTGCGATGCAGATAGGTTTTGAATCTGTTCCATCAGACTGTGATTTATTAGTTTTAGGAGAAATGGGAATTGGCAATACTTCAGCGGCAACTGCAATAGCATGTGTACTGTTCAATCAATCTGTAGATACCTGGACAGGTGTTGGATCTGGTCTGAGTACAAAAGGAGTAGAAAGTAAAATCTCAATAATTAAATCTGCTCACGACCTGCATGGCAAGAATTTTGAACGCGTTGAGGATATTTTATCGTCATTTTCTGGCAGGGAAATGGCAGCGATTGCAGGAGCAGTGATAGCGGCAAGAATTTATAGTATACCTGTATTATTGGACGGCTTTATATCTACTACATCTGCAGCTACCTTAACATTATACAGTAAGACAATATTAGACCACTGTTTAATTTCCCATTTATCAACTGAACCAGGCCATGCAGGCATATTATCTTTCCTAGGAAAAGAACCACTCCTGGATCTCAATATGAGACTTGGAGAGGGGAGTGGTGCGGCAGTTGCCTCTCTAATTATAAGAGCTGCACTTGCTACCCATAATGGTATGGCAACTTTTTCTGAAGCTGGTGTTAGTGGAATAAAATAAGAATGATGTCATTATTAAAAAATAGATATATTGTAGATTTCTTTGCAGCTATTATGTTTTTTACTCGTATACCAATTACTTGGTCAAATTTTTCGGAAGAAGCTCCTGACCTGACACGAGCAGCTTGGTCATTCCCATTGGTAGGGTTTGTTATAGGACTGATGTCTGGTGTTTTAGGAGAAATATGCCTAGCGCTGGGACTATCAAATTTTTTAGCATGCTCAGTTGCTATCTCATTAGCTGTACTGTTAACGGGAGCTTTTCATGAAGATGGATTAGCTGATATGGCCGACGGATTTGGAGCTGGGGGATCACCCGAAAGGGTGAATGAAATTATGCATGACAGCCGTCTCGGTACTTACGGAGTAATTGCACTAATTTTAGGGCTCATGATTCGTATTTCTGTATTGGCTACATTAGTTGAATTAGGGTATTCTTTAGCCATTATGTTATCAATAGGCTTTGCGACCGGAAAACTATCAATTATTCTTGCTCGTAATTTCATTAAACCCTCTAATTATGCAAAACAGGGTAGTATTCTTGGTGAAGTATCACCTCTAAATTTACTTAGTGCAGTTTTAATCTGGTTTATACCAACAATATTCATTGTCCCATTAATTGGTATAATTATGGGGATGCTTTTGGTTTTCGGTCTTGTATTTTTTTTGAAAATTAGAACAGTTCACTATCTAAATGGGGTTACTGGAGATGTTTTGGGAGCGACTTCATTTCTCAGTGAGCTGCTGTTTCTAATTGGAGTAGTTTTAGTACTGAGTGGTGTAACTTGATCAAACCTTCCAAGTTGATTTTTATTCGCCATGCACCCATTGCTAAGGTTCAAGGGTTCATTCCGGAGAACGATCCGAGTGCAATTATAGATGATAAAAGTTTTAAGCACCTTTCAAAATTCGTTCCTAAAGATAGTCTCTGGTACATTAGCCCCTTAAGACGAACTTTTGAAACAGCTCAAGCATTATCAAGGTATGTTAAGCCAGGCAAGATGATTATAGACAATGAATTGATCGAGCAAAACTTTGGAGATTGGACTGGGAAAAAAGTATCGAAAGTTTGGGAGGAAATAAAGTTAGAGAAAAGCAAGCATAATTTTTCATTTATTTGTCCAGAAGTATCACCCCCTAATGGGGATAGCTTTTTAGATCAGTGTAAAAGAATATCGTCATGGATTGAGAAGTTGGAGTTATTTAAGTTACAATCAGTGGTAGTTATCACGCATGCTGGAACAATACGCGCTGCTTTGTCACATATTTTAGGAATAGATCCAGATAAAGCTATAGGAATTGAAATTTTACATCTGAGTATGACAAGCTTTGAATTTCTGGAGAAATCTCAAAACAAATTCAGAGGTGGCAGACTAAGGCTTTTGGGCGTTAATTGTTTGAAAATATAATCTTTAAGTAATACCTCCGAGCAGTAATAGAAATTTATACCTACCATTGGAATAATTCATATGTCTTATTTCTCAATTCAATCAAAAAATGGATACATATTATCTTAATCAATATTTTATAGATGGAACAAAGAATATTACTTATTACTATGTCCCACAGAAGGTCTCGAATACTTTCTGAGACTCAGTGGGAGGTAATGCAAGTTCTATATTTTCATAATTTTCTTCATATGGTTTTCCACAGATTGCTAGCAGTTTATTAAAACTTTTAAAAGTTACATCTCTATTATTAAGTTCATCCATTGTATCTTTGATTGCTATTTCTATCTGGTGATTTCTAGGAATAATGAATGGATTTGCGTGATTCATTGTCCTATGAATATCTTTTAAATCAAAATTGTTTTGTTTTAACATGGAAGTCCAAGTTGAAATCCATGATTTTAACTGTGGACTTAAAGTCGGGCTATTACTATTTTTTGGAATATTTCTCCCCTCCAGATAATGCGTCAGAGATCTAAAGCCATTGGTGAAATCGGCTTTTTGAGATTCAAGGATATTGAGAAAGGACTCCGCATGCTCAAAAACTCGAGACCCCACTAAACTAGTATTGCTAATACCAATTTTCCTACACATATGTTCTTTATATGCCGAAATGTAAATGCCATCAAAATCTTCTATTAGGGATTGTGCCTCTTTAATGGCATCTTCTTGTTTATCTGAAATCAAGGGCAATAATGTCTCTGCAAATCGACTCAGATTCCATGCTGCAACTTTTGGCTGGTTTGAGTATTTATATCTACCTTGGTGATCGATGGAGCTAAATACTTTTCCCGGGTCATATTCATCCATAAATGCGCAAGGACCATAATCTATTGTTTCACCAGATATTGTCATATTGTCAGTATTCATGACACCGTGAATAAATCCTATGCTCATCCATTTTGCCAAAAGGTCAGCTTGCCTGGTTAAAACTGTACTCAGTAAACTTAGGTACCTATCTTTTCTACCTTGTAGTTCTGGGAAGTGCCTTTTAATTGAGTAGTCGGCTAATGATCTTACTAGATCATACCTTGATTGTGATGCAAAAAATTCAAAGGTACCTACCCTGATATGGCTACTCGCAACTCTTAAGAGGATTGCGCCGGGCAAAACCCTGTCCCGTACAACGTTGTCTCCGGTTAAAAGAGCAGCTAACGACCGGGTAGTAGGTACGCCTATGGCATGCATTGATTCTGATACTATGTATTCTCTAAGGATCGGCCCAATAGCTGCATTACCATCTCCTCCGCGAGAATATGGCGTACGGCCTGATCCCTTAAGTTGTAGATCGTACCTTCTATTTTTCTTATCAAGCACTTCACCGAGTAGAACGGCTCTGCCATCCCCCAATTGAGGTGAAAAATAGCCAAACTGATGTCCTGCATATACCGTGGCTATTGGCTCTGAGCCTTTTATGATTATCGAGCCACTTAGGAATTTTATTCCATCTTTTGATTTCAGAAACTCTTTTGATATTCCTAAATACTCAGCAAGCTTAGAATTAAGCTTAATTAGTTGTGGTTGGCTAGGAACCCGTGGTTTGATCGCACTATAAAATTCTTTCGAGAGCTTTGCGTAGCTGTTGTTGAAGTTAATACTTTTTTGGTTCACACTAAATTGTCTCATATTAAGATAGATTTTGTATTCGGCGATCAGACAATATATATATAAATATTAATTATGTTTAACAAATAAAATAAATTGGAGCATCAATTGAATTCTTCGAATGATTCCTTCTTTCAGCCAGTCTCAGGTTTTGATCTGCCACGATTTGCAGGGGTTCCGACATTCATGAGGCTACCCTTTGTTCCTCCTGAAAATGAGAGGTTTAGTGATGTTCAGCTTGGGTTAATTGGAGTCCCTTGGGATGCAGGTACTACAAATCGACCTGGTCCTCGCCATGGCCCAAGGCAAATGAGAGACTTTTCCACAATGATAAGGAGAATCAACCCAGCTACAGGGATAGATCCTTTTTCTTTGGCTGCATGTGCTGATTTAGGAGATGTCGGCCCTAATCCCGCCGATTTAAATGATACAATGCATAGGATCACTTCATTTTATAGTTCTATTGTAGAAAATAAAATAGTCCCAATGACTATAGGGGGTGACCATTTGGTTTCATTGCCAATTTTGAGAGCGATTGCTCAAAATGAGCCTCTTGGCATGGTACACTTTGATAGCCACACTGATCTTTTTGAAAGTTATTTTGGTGGTTACAAGTATACTCATGGTACACCGTTTAGGCGAGCCATAGAAGAAAATTTATTGGACCCAAAAAGGGTCATTCAGATTGGTATCAGAGGTACAATGTATGATGGAGAGGATATTGCTTGGGGAAAAGCACAAGGTGTGACCATAATTATGATTGAAGAGTTTTTTGAGAGGGGAATAAAGGATGTAATGCATCAAGTCCGCGATGTTTGTGGAAATCTTCCAACTTATTGTAGTTTTGATATAGATTTTGTTGACCCAGCATTTGCTCCTGGTACTGGAACACCGGAAGTAGGAGGTCCAAGCAGCTTCCAAGCTCAGCAAGTAATAAGAGAATTGTCAGGCATGAATATAGTTGGTGCAGACTTGGTCGAGGTTTCACCCCCTTTTGATACCAGTGGCGGGACCGCATATCTTGGCATTTCATTAGTTTTTGAAATAATGTGTATTTTAGCCGAGATGATTAGTTTAAGAAAAAAGGACTCCTGAAATGAAAGATATTGAAGAAAAGAGTGAGCAGCTAGATCTGAAAGCTAAAGATATGCCCAGCTTGAATAAATTGAATTGGTGGGATCCTTTTTTAATGGAGGAAGACCTCAGAGAGGATGAAAAAATTCTGAAAGATTCAGTCCGAAAATTTTGCGATAATTTTTTGTATAAAAAAATTGAAGAGGCCTATAATGACGAAGTTGTAGATAAAGATATTTTCAAGAAGTTTGGTGAAATGGGACTACTTGGGATAACTATTCCTGAGTCTTATGGAGGTATTGGGGCAAATTATGTATCCTATGGATTAGCTGCAAGAGAAATAGAGAGGGTTGATTCGGGATATCGCTCTATGATGTCGGTTCAGTCTAGTTTAGTTATGTATCCGATATATGCATATGGTAGTGAAGAGCAAAGAAGGAAGTATCTTCCAGATCTTGCGTCGGGAAATCGAATAGGGTGTTTTGGTTTGACTGAACCTGATGCAGGTAGCGACCCTGCAAGTATGTTAACGACAGCTAGGAGCACCGATAATGGATATGTTTTAAATGGATCAAAAATGTGGATCTCAAACTCGCCGATCGCTGACATATTGATAATTTGGGCAAAATTAGATGGAAATAATGGACCAATAAGGGGATTTATACTTGAAAGAGGTGTGCCTGGGTTAGAAACTCCAAAAATAAAAGGCAAATTAAGTCTCAGGGCCTCTATAACTGGGGAAATAGTTATGAATGAGGTTCATGTTTCAAAAGACTCGATCTTACCTCATATCGAAGGTTTAAAAGGACCGTTTGGGTGTTTGAGTAGGGCAAGATATGGAATATCTTGGGGTGCAATGGGTGCAGCAGAATATTGCTGGCATGCAGCAAGAAAATATGGTTTAGAAAGGAAGCAGTTTGGTAAGCCTTTGGCTCAAACACAACTATATCAAAAGAAGTTGGCTGATATGCAAACTGAGATTTCTCTTGGTCTCCAAGGTAGTCTGAAATTAGGTCGGTTATTGGATTCTGGAAAGGCTTCTCCAGATCTAATTAGTTTAATGAAAAGAAATAATTGCGGAAAGGCATTAGAAATAGCGCGTTTATCTAGAGATATGCACGGAGGTAATGGAATTTCTTCTAGTTTTGGTGTTATGAGACACTCACAAAATCTCGAAACAGTAAATACATATGAAGGAACCCATGATATACATGCATTGATTTTGGGAAGGGGACAAACTGGTTTGCAGGCCTTTTTTTAAATATTAACTTTGAAGTTTGTAACCAGTTTTAAAAATTACAAAAACAATAGTTATGCAAATTGTCGTGAAAAGCGAGATTGCTATAACAGATGTCACAATTGAAACATCACCTGTTCCAAAGAAGCTCCATCTGAAGCCACTAACCAAGTAAAGCACTGGATTAAGCAGGGTAACATTATGCCAAATCTCTGGAAGCATATTTATTGAATAAAATGTACCACCTAAAAAAACTAAAGGTGTAACTATCAGGCTAGGTATGAAATTCAGCCGCTCCCAGCTATCTGACCAAATGCCTATGATGAAACCAAACAACGAGAAGCTTACAACTGTCATTATGAGAATTGCTATCATCATAAGGGGATACATAATTTTTAAATCTACAAATATACTGGCTGTAGCTAAAATGATGCATCCTATGATTATTGATTTTGAAGCAGCAGCTCCAACATAGCCCAATACTATCTCAAGTGGGGATATTGGTGCTGAGAGTATTTCGTATATTGTTCCTGAAAATTTGGGGAAATATATTCCAAACGCTCCATTGTTTAGACTAGATGTCATCATATTTAACATCATCAATCCAGGTACGATAAAGGCTCCATACGATACTCCATCGATATCAGTAATTCTTGATCCAATTGCTGATCCAAAAACAATAAAGTATAGGGTAGTTGAAATTATTGGAGATATTAAGCTGCCTATCACTGTCCGAAAGAATCTGGACATCTCAAAAATATATATCGCTTTTACGGCATTTAGGTTCATAAGCTATCCTCAGCTACTAAATCTATAAAAATCTCTTCTAAAGAACTTTGAGAAGTTTCAAAGTTCAAAATCTTCACTCCACATTTTGAAATTTTAGAAATTATACTAAACAAATCTTCCTCTTGGTTGGCATTGTCATAGGTATAAATCAAAGTAGAGTTTTCATTATTAAAGCTTATGGTTAATTTTTGTAGTTCTTTTGGCAATTGTTTTATTGGCTCGATGTGCACAATCAACTTTTGCTTTCCAAGTTTTTTCATTAGGGCCTCTTTTTTGTCCACTAATAGTAGCTTCCCCCGGTTAATAATCCCAACTCTATCGGCCAATTCCTCAGCTTCTTTGATGTAGTGTGTTGTTAAAATAACGGTTACCCCTGAAACTTTGAGTGATCTAATCATACTCCATAAAGTCTTTCTGAGAGAAACGTCTACGCCTGCGGTAGGTTCATCTAAGAATAAGATGCTGGGTTGATGTGATAATGCCTTTGCGATAAGTACCCTGCGTTTCATTCCACCAGATAACGAGATTATTTTTTGATCTTTTTTATCTTTTAGGGCAAGTTTATCTAGCAAAGACATAAGATATCCCTTATTTGCTGGTTTGCCATGAAGTCCACGGCTAAAAGACACAGTGTTCCAAACCGTCTCAAAACTTTCCAGGGTGAGTTCTTGTGGAACAAGTCCAATTTCTTTTCTAGCTTTTTTATATTCAAGAATGGTGTCAAAGCCCTTTACTTTAATTGAACCCGCTGAGGGTTTACTAATACCACAAATAGATGAAATTAGGGTGGTTTTGCCAGCTCCATTTGGACCTAATAATGCAAAAATTTCACCTTCTTTAATCTCAAGACAAAAATCTTTTAGTGCCTCTGTTTTATTAGGAAAAATCTTAGACACATTGTTGATTTCTAATACGTTTGACATCTATTCTACTTAAGTTGCCTTTCTGAACGTTTGACAGCAATTCATATAATTGATGTTGTTGTAATTTAGAAAATGAAAGATATTCAAGTAAAATTTAACTAGATATGCATATTATTTAATATTTTTAAAAAAGAAGCTTTTCTATCATACATTGTTTTGAGCATAAAAAGCTCCATATCTTGCTTATTACTAAGTACGGTCATTCCAAAAAGATTTATCCTGAACTCTTTTCCTGATTAGGGAAGTGTCTGCTCCCAAATTGGCAGCAGAAGGGTTTTCAGCTAATGTTAGATTGTTAAATTTCATTGGACTATTAAGATAGTAATTTTCTCCATCTTTCAGTACCATCTTTCTGAATATACTCTGTTCGTCATTTAAAGCTTCAGAGACATTATTGATAGGACCCGCAGGAACACCAACTCTCTCTAGACGCCTTAGAACGTCCAATTTAGTGTAATTCTTTAAACAAGTCTCAATTTTAGGAATTATGGAAGCTCTATTCTTTACCCTTAGGTGATTGTTTTTGTAATTCTCATCCAAGTGAAGTTTTAGATCCAGTGCTTCACACATTTTTCTGAATTGAAAGTCATTCCCACATGCTATGACGATTGGTCCATCGCCAGTTTCAAATACTTGGTATGGAACAATGACTGGGTGGGCATTACCCATTCTTTTTGGAATATTGCCCGTACTTAGGTAAGTCATGGCTTGATTAGCCAATACTCCAAGTTGAGTGTCAAAAAGTGCCATATCAATATGAGTTCCTTCTCCAGTTTTTTCCAAAGCTTTTAGACCTGAAAGAATGCTGATCACTGCATAAAGACCTGTAAAAATATCGGCGTATGCTACACCTGGTTTTTGAGGCACTCCATCTGGGTCTCCAGTAAGATCCATTATACCTCCCATCGCTTGAATAATGAAGTCGTATCCAGCTCGATTAGCATATGGTCCATTTTGGCCAAATCCTGTGATTGAACAATAAACAATTTTTGGATTTGAATCTTTTACGCTGCCATAATCGAGGTTATATTTTTTTAGGCCTCCAACTTTAAAATTTTCAATCAAAACGTCTGCTTTTTTTGACAATGTTTTTACTAATTCCAGGTCTTCAGTATTTTTAAAATTGGCAATAATTGATTTCTTACCTCTGTTTGTACTATGAAAGTATGAAGCGGAACCGCTTTTATGGAAAGGTGGTCCCCAACCTCGAGTTTCATCTCCTATAGGTGCTTCTACTTTTACTACATCTGCTCCCAAGTCAGCTAAAGTTTGACCTGCCCAAGGACCAGCCAAAACTCGGGCCAATTCGAGCACACGTAATCCTTTCAAAGGTTGCATTTAATCTAAATCTCCTTATATCCTAACGGTTCAGATTATTAATATAATTTAAAAAACTTCAAGACGTTGCATACATGGATTTGTTTTATTACCAAGTGTTATGAATTTCTAATATATCAGTAAGGAAAAGAAAATAATGCGGTTGTTAAATATATTTAAGAAAAAAGCAAAGGTAGCTATAATCAGGCTTGAGGGAACCATTTCTCCAGCGATATCTTTCGGAGCTGGATTAAACGATGCTTCCCTTTCCAAGACTATCGAAAAAGCATTTTCTCTTAGAAAAGCTTCTGCTGTTGTTTTAATAATTAACTCACCAGGTG
>MDSZ01154185.1_pt1 | contig 10983 bp, 3 predicted proteins | sample 811201 | NCBI WGS metagenome assembly MDSZ01 (sample SAMN05326647, study PRJNA326480) | marine metagenome | isolation source: seawater | place: Indian Ocean: North | collected 2010 | reverse complement strand
GATGATGATGATGATGATGATGATGATGAAGCAACTCCCTCTTCTTCTTCTTCTTCTTCTTATTGGAACAGTTCTTTGAAACGACGACAAACGATTGAGAAAAGCGTGGGGCATGTAAACCTGAGAGACGTGCTTGCGAAGAGAGCGCACCCGATGAAGGACGTATCGGTCATGGATGGGTATTGTTTCAATATCGAGACTAATGATGACGGCGAGACAAAAAGAGGAACGGCTGGTGGGGGAAATGCGAACGTATCGCAACGAAAGTTTAGCATAAACAAAATGTTAACGAATCGAGCGCAATACCTCGAAAACGCGCGCAATGAAGAAATTGTATTGGCACACGACGCGTGCGCGTACGTCACCACGGGTGCAGTGTTGCCGAAAGGAGCGAACTGTGTCATCCCGGAGGAAAATGTTGAGAAGATTGGAGCAGACGGCGTGACGAACGTGCAAGAGAAAGATTATAGAATAAACAAATGGATACGAAAAGCGCAGTCGGATGTTAAAGTAGGCGATATTTTATTGAAAAAAGGTGAAAGAGTAGAATGGTTCGACGTGGGTATCTTAGCTGCGGGTGGTATACGCGAGATTGAGGTTTCGAGGAAACCGCGCGTGGCGTTGGCGTGTACCGGGGACGAAATCGTTGAAGTTTCGAAAGTTGACATTCCCGATTCGAATGCGTCTGCATCATACGATGTGAACGGTCCGGCGTTGAGGAGTGCGTTGAGATCGAGCGGTGCGGAAGTAGTGAATATATTCGATGGTACTGTGAACACAAAGATAATACGTGACGAGGAAGCAGCGGTAGTAGATGTTATTCGCCGCGCATTAATGTCAGATTGTGACGTTTTGATCACTACCGGAGGTGCCTCCAAAGGTGATCGTGATTATATTTACGACGCGATGATGCGAAAGATGTGCGAAGGTGATTCGAACGCAGTCGCGTGTCATTTTCAAAGCTTGTCGATGAAGCCCGGGAAACCTACGAAATTTTTTACGCTTTCGAGGCGAAAGATATTAGGAGTGAACAAACCCGATTTATTGTGTTTATCGTTACCGGGTAATCCAGTCTCGTGTTGCGTAACGTTTGAGCTCTTGGTAAAACCGATGTTGCGCGTGCTTCAAGGACAAAACGTCGTCCACCCGCCAAGGAGTGTCGCGAAATTAGGGGAAGACATTCAACTCGATGGCGAACGAGAAGAATTCCATCGCGTTTCGTTGCGTTGGGAAGGGGAGGAGAACTTTGATGACGACTATAGATCGTCGATCCCACTACCAATAGCCTACTCCACGGGCAAACAAATAAGTTCGAGGATTTTAAGCATGCGAGAAGCGGATGCGTTAATTGAGCTTCCTGTAGGAAATCCAAAGCACACAAAATTGCCGAAAGGAACGGTTGTTTCAATCGTGCCTATTGCAGATTTTAGACAGCGAGGACTCGCATCTGTTCGAGATAGAATTTTTCATTTTCAAAGCGGGGTCAGTGATGAAATCAGAACCGAAAAGGAAACGCCGTCCTTCTCGAAATCGGCGGGGAGACAAATTGAAATTATAAACGAAACGACCGAACTGCACGACTTGTCTTTTTGGAAAAAAGTCATGGAGAGAAATGCTCCCGGAGTAGTCGCAGTTGTGGGATCTAAAGCACGCGAAGCGATGCCGGACGAGTTTAAGCAACTTCTTTTACACGATGAAGTACCGGGCGTTGAAGAAATCTTTTTCGAAATGACGACGCTTACAGATGTTTCTGCATTTCGCGTCTTTTCGAACGATGGGTGTTTAACGTTAGTCGTTGTTATTGACAGTGCTGTCGAAGAGAATCTTAAAGATACAGAAACGATTAAAAGTGCTATAGCTGAGGCCATCAGAGGTGACGAAACGTTTTCGTCGATGCATAACGATAGCGATTATACTAGCAACGAGACTCTGGTTCGGAGAACGTATGCAAGAATAGGCCTTCTCGGGAACCCATCGGATCAATATTTCGGTGAAGCCATCGCGGTGTCGATTAAGAATTTCTTCGCCGAAACCATTTTGAAGCCTTTGCCGACATCTTCTAAAATTGAAATCATCCCAGGTCCGTACGATACGAACGATTTTGACTCGCTAGCATCTTTAAAAGAGTTCACTTCCGAGCACGGCTACGATGGCGGTGTGAAATTATTAAAGGCACTGTTAGCAAACTTTGCGAAATTTTGCGAAGAGAAGCACATTGCACTGAAAAATCCATCGATTGGTTTTAGTCTATCGTATTCTTCAAACATCCCTAAACAGACCGGAATGAGTGGCTCGTCAGCAATCATTATCAGCTGTATGAACTGTTTGTTAGATCGATACGACGTTAGAGACAAAATTTCTAAAGAAGAGCGGGCGTTTCTAGCTTTGCAAGTTGAGAATGACATTGGCATCACGGCTGGATTAATGGACAGAGTCATTCAAGTGTACGGTGGTTGCGTGCACATGAATTTTCGGAACGTAGAGAAAATGAAGGAAACGGGTATTGGCGACTACGAGTACATTGACGCGGAGAAAATTCCGAAATTGTTTGTTATTTGGAGCCAAAATCCGTCCAATTCTGGAAAGATTCACCAACCGGTTCGTCAAAGATGGCTCAGTGGCGACGTTGAAATTATTCAAGGCATGCGAAATGCCGCTGACTGCGCTCGGGAAGGATTACAAATCATCCAAATGAGCTCTGGGAAAGAAACGTGCGCAATTCGTTTAGCGCCGATACTTTCGGCTAATTTTGCCGCGAGGCGAAAGATGTTTACCGATGCCGGTTTAGGAGACGAAAACATTCGAATGATTAAGCTTTGCCAAAGTGTTGGTGCGGGAGCGAAGTTCACTGGAAGTGGTGGAGCCGTTGTCGCGTGCTGCCCCGACGGTGTTGAACAAGAGGCGCGGTTAAAAGCGACAGTTACCAAGGCAGGATTTAGCATCGCGCAAGTCGAACTTGCTCCGCGTGAATTCTAACGCGTTGTACCGTACGAAGTAGTTTAACATTAGCAGTACTACATACGTACATGTAGTGTATTTGTTTCATTGTACATGTAAAATTATAAGTTGTATTCAAAATCACATTGTAAGTATAGTAGTACTACGTTATATATCCTCTAACTAAATCTTTGGATACTTGAAGTCGTTATCGAAAGGGTTCGTCGGAGACCTTTGTAACGTTGGTCTCGGTCGCTGCGGGGGCGTTCCCATCTCACTGTTCACAACTCTCTCACCCGAGGAGCTCATCGGAGGAGACAAAGAAGCACTTTTCGGCGCAGGGTTCTCGGGACCTTTCTTGGGTGTTAAGCCCGCGTTGATGGCCAACGAAGCAAATGGATCGTGTAAAGTTACCTCTTGGAGTTCTTTTTGACGTTTTGCTTCGAATCCTAGAGGAGTCGCCGTCCCATTCAAAGCTTGCGACGCGGGTGTTAAAATCTGCGACGACATTTCGCTTCTCGACGGTGATCCTTGTGTGGTGCTTTGATGTTCTCGTTGTTCCTGCATGAACTTCTCGCGTAATGACATCGGTTCATGAGGCTGTTGCGGCGGAGACTGCGGCGAAAAACTGTTACCGAAAATCTCTTCGAACGCTTTATCGCTTTTCGCGGCCGAACCAGATGGAACATTTGACGGTGCACTCGTCATAAACGGATTGGGCGAAGAAATCGTTGTTTCTCGAAAACCTCTTTCATCAGATGATAACCCGAGTAAGTCGTGTTGTAATTGTTGTTCATTTGTTGTTTTTGCAGTTTGTGAGACGTTTTCTCTATCGTTTCTCTCGTATTTCTGTATTGCGCCGTTTAACTTTTCGCTCAATTCAATGAGCTTTGACGTCATTTCTTCATCCATTTCGCCGTCTCCTTCTGTCAATAACGCCACCAAAGATGAACTCGATTCCTTCGCCTGTTCCGCGAGAATTCCACACAAGTCATCGTCCTTGTCAGAGGCATTCAACGTCTCTTCAAAAACACCCAAGATGGATTGCGCGGATTCGATGGCATCTTTCGTTTCTTTCTCTTGCGCGTTTCTTTTCTCTCGCGCGAAAACCCTGTCCGGATGTTCTTGAGCCTTTGTCAACGAAATCTTTCTATTCACAAACTTGCCTTCCACTGGCATCAGTCCTTCCGGTTTTCGTCCAATCGCGTCCAATTTATACTCGTTCTTTTTTCCACTCGACCTCTGATGTCGTTTCGACGACCAGTGCCAGTCTGACGCTAACTCTGTTCTTTGCGCTCCTTCCTCTTCTTCCCTTAGCGCCATCTCGATCGCTCGTCTGTCCTCATCGCTCATCGTTGCATCGTACTTCAACACTTGCTTAGCGGACACGCTTTGGGAATGACGTGGAATACCAAGAGCTGGAGATGATTGTGGTTGTGGCGCTCGTGTTGGGTAATGTAACGGTTCTCCGCCGTTCATTCGGTTCATTCCGTCTCCGGTGACGTCTACGTTTGAGTCGTCGTCGTAACCGCCAGTGTGATGAAAACCACCACTAACCTTGCTCGCGCTATTACTATTATTCGCCGTCGTCGTCGTCGCTTTTCCTCCTGGATGCAAAAAATCATCTCTTCCTGGAAACTTTACCCCGTACCTCATTAAATCTCTATACACGCCTTTAAACTCTCGTATGTTGAGATGTTCCGACCATTCTCTGATTAAATGCAAAACTTTATCTCTCACGATTGGATTCGTCGTCGTATTGCTCCCCAATTCCATGCACGTTTCCAAAAGTCCTTTACTCAACATCATCTCGTGGAAATCGGGCCCACAGTTTTTCATTAAACATTCCAACGCGGTCAACGCTAAAAACTGTTCTCTCGGCTGCCTCGAGAGAAGTTTGATTCTTAACGCCTTGGCTGCATCTTTCGCAACCGTTGTTCGATAGTTGTCGTGGTTGACTCTGTCCGCGAGTTCGATGTTTCCGGTCCAATCTGGTTCTTGAAGATATACCCCGTTCGTAATCTGTCCCCGCGGGTGGTGCGACGAGAGAGAACGAGTAAAAGAAAGAGTGAGAAAGAAAGAGAGAAAGTCGTGAGCGCGTGCGAATCATCAATCATCATCGCGAAGACAATGAGAGAGTAAAATGGTGCCCTTCCAATTCGCAAGCGCCAAACAAAGCGAGGAGAGGGTAAAAAGAGAGGAGAGAGATCGACGCACCCGATTGACTAAAATGTACGTCGAGTTCTTGCTCTTGTCTTTTTTCAACGAGAGCGAACGAAGCATTATTATGTTGGTGTTGATATCACTCCGACGTTTTGACGCGTGCTTTTCAACTAAAGCGAAAATTGGATGTCAAACGCTGCTCACTCCTTCTTACTAATAAAATACGTCCGTGCGTACGAAAAACAGCAAAAACCTTTTAGTACATTTTCATTCATACTCTCTAGCTATCTTTTTGTACCACGCGCGCGAGCAAATAAATGACGTGCCGTTAACGCCAGGTGGTATCTTGTGCGCAGAGTACCACACCACGTTTGATTGCCCCTCCTAATCGCTTTCGTCGAACGGCAAAAATTTAACGCCGTCTTTGTCGTAATTTACGTTTGGTTGTTTCACGCGTTGGCCGGTTTCGTTATCAAAATGTCGACCTCCACGACTTAGAATTATATTTGGCACTTCTCTCACCATTCGAGCGACGGCGTCGAGTGGTGTCAAGTATTCTATCGGACTTTTATTGTCGTCCCCGTCGTTTGCGTTTGCTAACATCTTTTCGGCGATATATTCGGCGCATACTTCTGGTTCTTCCGCTAACGCGTTAAATATTTTCTTGGAAATCGGCGACGCGTCTTTCAAAAGTAACGTCGTCAATGCTAGTCCTGGAGACATTTGTCTCACAAATACGTTATCTATGTTCTCTCTTTGCATCTCTTCATTCAGAGATTTCGTCAATTGAGATAATCCAGTCTTGGTCGATTTGTGCGTTGCTGCGCTTTTCGACAAGTTCGCGCCAAACTGCGAAAACCCAAACTGCCAAATGGTCATTTTCTTATTCGTCGGGTTTTCGGTGGCTAAATCAATCGCCGCTCGAGACATCAGCAATGGCCCGAGTAAATTCGCGTTCAAACTTTCGATGATTTCGTTTGCCGGAACTCGATGTAACGCTTTGTTTCGCGTGACTCTCCCAGCACCGTTGATCCAGTGCGTCTCGTATTTCTCGCACTCGAAAACGTTCGCGCAGAATTCTTTTAATCGTTCTACGTCATTCGGGTCGCTCACGTCGCAGGTAACCCCGTATATTTTCTTCGCGTTTTCTTCTCGCTCGTATTTTTCCTTTAAATATTTCGTCGCTTCATCGACACGTTTTTCCGAACGAGAGCACACGACAACGGTACATTTCGATGTGTTTTTTAACAACTCGTCGGCGAGGTAGAAACAAATACCAGACGTGCCACCGGAGATTAACGCGTTAATTTCTTTATTCGAAGAAGAAGAAGAAGAAGCGTTGGTGCGCGCGTTTCGAATCGGACCATTCTTTCCTCGAACCGAAGTAAGATGTCTCAACGACGACGCTCCAAATCTCATCGAAGAACGCGACGACGACGACGTGGACGGAGACGTGCACGGAGACGAAGACGAAGAAGACGAAGACGTCGTCGTCGGCGGCATTGTCCTCGCGTTGTTTCTCGCCGGTGGTGGTGCGTCCGCGTGCGCCGCTGCCAGTCGCATCTCCTCTTTTGTTTTGTGTGCACGAAAGAAAGAAAGAAAGAAAGAAAGAAAGAAAGAAAGAAAAAAAAATGATGCGTCGTCGAAGATTTTTTTCATCTCTCATTTTTTTTTAATTCTCTTTTTGTGTTCTCATCTCAACACCTTTAATTTACATACGTGTACGTAACAACAACACCTTTATTTAATAACAACACACCTTTAACAACAACAACAACAAGAAACAAGAAACAACAACAACAACAACAACAACAACAACAACAACAACAACTAACTTAAAGTGACGAAAGAAGAACATCGCCAACAAAAACAGCGGTGAACGACGACGATGATGATTGGAGGAGGACCGAGTTTGGTGCGCCGACACAGAAGATTGGGATGATGATGATGCGAGCGAACCCCTACGTGCGATTCGTGCGCGACACCATCGACGCGACGACGGGGCGGGGAGACGACGCGAGCATCGTGGTATCTAGATTTGTGCACGCCCTTGGCGCTTTGAAATACGCGTTAATTCCTCCGGAGACGAAAGCTGGGATGTTCCCTCTGATGATGCCAGTCGGTATCTCGCCGGAAGATGGGAACGCGATTGGTTTTTTGTTGGAACCGTCGTCGGTGAACGAGGAAGAAAAAATTACGCTCGGACCAATCGTCAAAGCCAAACCGAACCAAAAACAAATAGAGTTCATCGCGAAAGACGCGACGACGTTTGTGCGACGAGTTTTGTTAGAAGAAGAGTTGGCAGCGTTGAATAAAGGAGGAGGAATACCACAAGTGCGGGATTCAATTTTACGCTCGAGTTTGTCGTCGTCATCGAACACGGAACACGCGGAATACGATCGAGAACAGCTAGCGAGATTGGCGACGAGTAAGCACATGTTGAACGCCTACATGACGCAAAATATTGGGTCGTTTCCGGATGTTATTGAGAGTTTGATTTCTCGACACGAGTTTGTGAAGAAGGATGAAACGAGCGCGTTGGTCGCGTGCGAGTTTTATATCAACAGAGAGGAGTTTACGAATAAATGGGCGAGACCTTACGCGATTAACGCGAGAACGTTGAGACGGTTTGAGAACAGAGAGAGCGAAGCAAGGGATGCGGCGAGGATAGCTTTGAGCGTGGCACCATGGTATACCATTGGTGGTGGGTACAGCGCCGAGGAAAGTAGTGGCGGTAGCAGCAGTAGCAATAGAAATAGCAGCAACGCAGAAGAAGACGCAATGCCGCCCTTGACTGGCGCGACGTTAGAAGAGATGAAGAAACTTGTAAACATGGAAAATGTAGACGCGAAATTGGCGAAGAATATATTAAGAGGCGTAGGAACTGAAATCGCAAAAGAACACGAGAAAAACGCTCCTGAGTTGAGCGAAGAGGCGAAAGCGTTCAAGAGATGTTTTGATATTCTCGATTACGCGAGTTGGGGCAACGAGCAAGGGTATGAAAGTTGGGACGGTATTCGAGAAGAGTTGAGCGAATCGTACGAGAAAGCTGGAATGAAAAGATTCGCAAAGTTAGTGAAACCTTGAGAGGGAAGTGTAATGAATTAACATATGCGGTTTAGGATTCTCTGGTTCTGGCTATTTTTACCTAATTTTTTTTCTCTATTATTGTTGTTGTTGTTTGTTTCAACAACTCTTCTATGTCTCGCGCCGTCAATTTACTTGCCTCTTTACTATCCATGGATAAAATTGTACCTTCACTGCGACGATTTTCGATGACTTTCATGACGTTCTTTTCGATCGTATCTTTTAAAACGAACCTATGGATAACGGTTGATTTCGTTTGCCCAATTCTATCGATTCTTTTAATCGCTTGTGACTCGGCCGAAATATCGAGCGACGGCTCGAGCAAAATTACGTGGTTCGCGCACGTTAAATTGAGTCCTGCCCCGGCTCTTTTCAAGGGCAAGAGTAAACAATTGATCGGATGTGAGTCGCTATCAACGAATGCCTTGACGCAATCCGCGAATCTACTGCCAGCGCGTTTGGTTTTGTGAGAAGACGTGCCAGACGTAGGAACGATGGAATTAACGCCGTTCATTTTTAACGCTTGGTCGACAATCATCAAGACATCTTCCCATTCACTGAAGATTAAAATCTTCAAGTTCGTATCGAATTTTGCCAGATGCTTCACGCGACGAATCACGGCGTCGATTTTCGTGCCCCACGCGCCTTCAACCTTAATGCAACTTTCATCCCTGGCATGTGTTTCTGGCACGCCTAGAGTTTCGAACATTTTCGAAACATCCGCGCCGAAACGCGAAAGGTGTAAACTCTCTTCTGCTTTCTTTCGCAACCTCTCTTCTCGTTTCCTTTGCGCCTCTTCGACGTTATCGCGAACATCTTTGTCTTGCAATTTCCACGTGACGTATGAAATTTCTTTGGTTGCGCACTCTTGACGGCAGGTTGGACATTTTCCGCGCTTATTGTCGTTGTTATTATTATGTCGATCGGAAAGCGGCGACGATAGCGAGTGTAAAAACTGCTTCTTTTTTGAAACCATATTGGATGGACGCCCGTAGTAGGCAAACGAACACGGGACACATAATTCGTGACCACATGGCAAGATTGCGAGCTCGGCACCGTGTAAATTTATATCGTCGTCGTCGTCGTCGTCGTCGTCGTCGTCATCAGGATTCAACTTTCTCAAAGCGCTCTTGGGAATAGCATTCTTCGATTTCGTCTCGTCGAACGTCTCTAAACACAACGGGCAGTCGAATTTCTTGCGCTCGTTTTTGTTTTTCTGTTTCAACGTTTGCAAATATCGCAGTTGGCCAAAGGTTTGCTTCATTTCAAATTCATGCGTGACTTTCTCGTCGGCGTGCTGTTTGAGCAAATTGGGAACCTCGACTGGATAAACGATTGACGCGCGCAAGTATTCCGGCAATTGATCTTGACCGTCGATGCGAACCATTTCATTTTGTGTGCGCAATCGAATGCGCGTCGTGGACATGTGCAATTCGTCGAGCGCATACATCTTCTCGCGTTGGTAGTGCATCAACGCACGTATTTTCGTAAACTCTTTGCGAATCTCTTCGATTACTTCGATATGCGTTTTCGCGTGGGATTGGACTTCGAGTACTCCTTTGACTTCGTTTTTCAACGCTTTTAGAGTTTTCTCCGCGCACGAAGGCGCTGTAATGTCGTAGTAAATGCGCTTGTCCTCGTCATTGACGTTTCTCGTGGACGATTTCACTTTTGCTTTATCATTTCTCGCGGCGTCTCTGCCGACCCCGAACAAAACGCTTTGTAATTTGTTGAAATTCGCATCGCACTTACACACCGCGCATTTCACGCCAACCACCGCAAATTCCATACCTTTGCGACACACCGAACAGGAGGCAAATTCAACCACGTCTTGTCTATCCGCATCTTCTATGATTTTTGTCACTCGATCGATATCGGCGATGGCTTCGTTGCGACACTCAAAGAGGCGATCTAGGTCTCTCTGCATGACCATTTTCAAACCGGCGACGGTATTCCACGTCGCTTTGCTACTTTGCCACCGGTTGTCAAACTGTTCGAGAAGTCTATCAACGAACGCATCCGGCGTATATGATAAAGCTTCCATCCACCAAAATTCATTTCGACCGAGACTTTTCATTTTCTTGTCAATGATCTTTCGAGACTTTTCGAAATCGTTCGCAGCAATGGATATATTTCCGCCGACTCGTTCGGCTAGATATTTCGTTTTTTCCGTCTCGGCGTCGCTGAGTAACTGAGCATCTCGAAGTGTTCGGGGTATTCGTATTTCTTTCTTTTTTTCCACCACTTGCAAAGCTTCGGCTAAGTTGTGCAAGGCGTGTAATCTTTGGAAACTATCGAGTCGAACGCCGTTGACTTGTGCGTTTGCATCGAGACGTAAAACATCGCGATAACATTCAATGACACAGGCGAGGTCGTTTTGCGTCCACTTTAATCCGGCAATGGCGTTGATTGAGAACGCGACGAGCCTTTGTGCTTCCTCTGCTTCCACTCTCGCTTTATCGACCAATCTGTCGTGAATTTCTTCCATGGATAAGACTTTGCTCTTTTGTTTCTCGTCGGGTTTCTTTGATTGGTCTCCTTCCACTACAAGCGTGCCGATATTTTTCAGACGTTTCCATTTACCGATACCGTATGATCCAACCTGTGGGTGATCGCAGGCTTGTCTTAACCTCAAGAGAGGCATTACGATTGACGTGACGTCTTGTCTCGATAACTCTACGTCTTCATCGCTATTATTATTATTATTATTATTATTATTATTATTATTATTATTATTATTCCTCGAACGCTTTATTCTATCGTACGCGTTTCGCGCTTCCGTGGCGCAGTTTTTGT
>MDSZ01066706.1_pt1 | contig 10983 bp, 11 predicted proteins | sample 811201 | NCBI WGS metagenome assembly MDSZ01 (sample SAMN05326647, study PRJNA326480) | marine metagenome | isolation source: seawater | place: Indian Ocean: North | collected 2010 | reverse complement strand
TTTCCTAACTCGTTGATTATCTTTCTCGGGCCTGTCTTTTTTGGGGCATCTCCCTTGGAACCTTCTGTTGTTTCAGATATATCATCTCGATAACCACGGCCGACAACTAGGTCAATGGTACCAGAATGATCACTTGGAACTTCATTGGAATTAGATTCGCCACCATATTCACCCAACCAACCTCTATTTTCTCCCAAACATATTAAAGTGTTATTGGAACCTTGAAGGACAAGATCTCCCGGCCTTTTCTTAAATCTAGCAACAACTTCCTGTCTAAAATTATTTGTTTTGGAGTTACCAATAATTTTTGCATATCCATCACCGTCACTGAATGACTTGGAATCCTCTGTTTCGCTTCCGTCATTAGACAGAGCAATCTTTATCTTTTTTGTATCGGATGATTGTGATGACTTTTGCTTGGCATTGAGTTCTGTTGGTGCCAAAAATTTTCTATCAACGTGGGCAAAGTTTGGATCTTCTGATACTCTGTCACCCGGAATTCTACTCAACCAATATGAAACGTCGGAGTTGTCACTGATTACCCAAACTTGTTCACCAGGTTTAACGGGCATCATAATATGAGATGACAGAAGTGGATAACAAATGACTAGCTTTTTACTTGATTTGTAATCATTGTTGCTAGTCATCCTAACTAACAAGCTATTAATCGGCAAAGTTTTCAACAGCTTTGGTGATTTAACACGCTCTTGAAAGGCGGATATATCAAACAGCGTAGGGTCATATACAACCTCTTCAACAACACCTCTCAATAAAAATGATGAGGATGCTGCATCGTTGGCTAATCGTTGCGTATTATTCGCAAGGACCTTGTCTTTTCTGTTGGCTGTTAATCTACTGGCATCAAGAGACATTTTTATTCCGATATTTTGCTAAACAAATCATCTGCATCGATGCTGTTTTGCTTGTCTTCTTCTCTTTGAATAAGGTCTGCCAACTTAAGGAGTTGATCATTAGCTTTATTCATTCTTTCGATATATTTGGCCATTATTGGGCCTAATTGCATGTGCTCTGTTGTTCCTTGCGCCATTCCAGTGTATGCACTAGTAAACAGCATATACGCATTCATCCTGTCGGTAATAGCGTTTTCGTAAATATCTTTCCAGAGAAGCTTTTTCTTATTTTCTAGCTTTTCGAGCGAAGCCAGTAAATCGCCAAAGTCTTTCATCTTTTTTGTTAGATCTTCTTTCTTTTTCATATCATAAACCCAAATTCAGAACCACCGTATTGTTTATAAATTTTTCTGATGGAACTCATACACGTTGATAATTGTTTTGAATTAAGTCCGCTTAATTCTCTTATGTAAACAAAAATTGCTCTTTTATTCAAGAAATCTAGATTTTCCAAATTATCAAATATGGTTATGATTGATTCCATACAATGCTTCTCCATATCGTTGTTTAATTTATCCTTGATTTCTAAAAACATTTTTCTTATGCTGTCTCTTTTTTCCTTATTGATAAGTATTTGCTCCGGAGATTCCGAAACTTGATCGTTTTTTAAGAACAGGCCCTCCATTGTAAGATCGTATGCTGGATCATCAATTGATATTTCTTTTCTTTTTCTCTTGTTCTTTTTTCTAGATTGTATAATGAGCCAGTTTTTACCAACAACGTTGAAATACGAGAATGCATTTGACCCTCTTGTGTGGTCAAATTTATGCAACGTTTCATATAAATTAACAACGCATTGATGCTTCAGGTTGATAACATCATCATGTTGCTTATGAAACCCGTATATGTATATCAGATTTTCTGCCAGTTTCTCAAGGGCTGGCATTATTCTGGTTTTATATACAATCTCTCTAAAATCATGACATTCACTTTCTCTAAACTCTTTTATAGCCAGTTGAGTGTCTTTGGTAAAATAAGGCCTTTTCTTTGCCTTTCCTCTTTTTCTAGTTCTCTTCGCTTTCGCCATATTCAATTTCCTCAATAACCGAAATTTCTTTTGCAACCTCGAGTATCGCTGCTCGAGCTTCTTTTATTTCCTTAACAACACCTCTGATTTGTGGAGAATCATACATAACCGGAATTTCCAATATGGCAGAAATATTCTGATATTTGACATCAAGCAAATCCAGACACTTCTCAATCTTCTCCGTAACCGAAAGAAGGTTTATCGCAAATTTATAATTGTAATAAACCGAAACAGTTAGTAACAGCGCCAAACAACCAACAACCACATTAATCATATAAGTATTCACCCAAAATTTTGTTATACTGATCTTTAATTGCTTGCATCGAGAAATTATCGATAACTCTCTTGTTAACGCATTTAGATTTCTTTGTCTTTAAGACCTCGTCACAAGCCTTCAGAAAGGAATTTCTTCTTGGTTCTGCCCACTTTGACCCTTGCATGAAGATCTGATTATCAATCCTCTCGTTTGGTACTGTTTTTAAGTCGTACTCAATAGGATAAAAATTATCAGATAATCTCAAAAAATCTAGATGACCTGACCAGTTTGTTGCGACAACAGGCAAACCCGAGGCTGAAGCCTCTAAAAGAGGTAACCCAAAGCCTTCACCTCTCGTAGCAGATATAAGAGCCTTGACTTTTTTATGTTTGTAAAGAGACGATATTTCATTTTCTGTCAATCTACCATGAATAAGGTACACCTTGGGAAAACTACCTTGTCTTAATTTTGAAACAATTTCTTTTAAACTGTTTTTTGTCTTAGCCCTATCAATGCTTGAGTTAGACCCTAAATTGGTCTTTATTATTAAGCCCACATCTTTTTTTTCTTTATAATGATCTAAAAACCAGGTGATAGTGTTGCCAATATTTTTCCTATCTACAAGCTGATTTCCGGTAATTTGACCAACTAGCAAAAAGTTATTTCTAGTTTTAACGTTACCTAAATCGAAAGTTTCATTTTTTTCTATACAGCCATCGTAGAAAGCTTCGCTAACAACTGATAAGTTTTGGCCTGTATGCCCTGATGATAACAAAACTTGCTTTGCAAATTCAGAAGGCACGATAACGTGGTCCATGTTATAACAGTTCTGCACCCAAGTGGGATTACACACATTGGTTTCTACAACAGCGGATACGCCAATGTTAACTGTGGCTAAGTTTGGATCCCATTCATTTGGTAGTTGAATTTGTACAGATACATCTGGCCTTGATGGTGGAGGAGCAGATCTTCTCATAATTTCCCCAATAAGACCATCGCAAGCACTAGGTTCGGTATACCAACATGTCATGCCCCAAGGTAGAACCTGAACATAAACATCGAACCCAGATTCTAAAGCCCATCTAAAAATCTGCCGTGAATGTACTCCGTAACCTGATTGTGTTAAGAGAGGCCCTCTAATTAATATAGATTTCATCAAAACTCCGTGATCTCGTATCTTGTATATCTTTTCTTCCAATTTTCTATGGTCTCTAACATTAGATTGTGAAACTTGTCAATTGTTCCCTGATAGGAAAATTCTTCGCTTACGTACTGCTTTGCTTTTTGACCAAGCTTGTATCTACCATGTGTTCCTAAATCATACATGCTCCACAATTTTTCAGAAATTGTCTCACATGAGGTGTAATCTTCATATATGTATGGGACAGATTGACTTCCAACCAGCGTTTTAAATTCTATAGGAAGAGCAAATCCATTTTCCGAACCATCTCTGTAATCTACGACTTGCCTTGTTTGACCACCAGTGCAAGGAGCAATAATAGGCGTTCCGCACTGCATTGCTTCTAGCGTTGAAAGCCCAAAACCTTCTGCATAACTAACATTTATGGTGAAATCTGCAATGTTGTGTAGGCTCATTATATGTTCAAACCCAACCCTCTGTGTCGAAAATACAACGTTGTCCTTTATTCCTAACATTTCAACAACCGCAAATAGATCCGGACCTTCGGAATCTTTTGGGTCAGTATGCATAATCAAACACGCTTTTTTATGACCTTCTTGAGCCTCTAGTTTATCTAAAAATAACTTCCAAGACAGTAGAAGGTCTCCTGGCCTTTTTCTTCTAGCGTTTCTGTTCATCCAAAATCCAACAAACCAATCTGCTTTGTTAGAACCCAATAATTGATTTTTTAAATCAAGTCTCTTTTCTGGCGTTAGCTCATAGAAGATATTATTTGGTAATGAGTGAGGAATAAAGTGTGTTTTTTCTTGGTACTTTTCAACTACCTGTGAATAGGTGTGATGGCTATGGCACGCAATTGCGTCTGTTGCATCATAGAATGGATTATTGAACGAAGGGTAAGGAGCGTTGTCCCAAACGTGCCAGTATACAATCGGGCACACTTGATGAATTTCATCTTCCATTTCAAACAACCAATAAAAAAACCTAGGATCTGTAAAAATAAAAACAACATCCGGCTTTTCTGTTGCTAAAATAAGCCTCATAACCTCTTTGTTGCCAAAACCATCTATTGGTTTGATAATAAAATCAGGGTTTACGTTAACTACATCATAACTTTCATGTTTCATTGCAGCGCCAAGCTGTCTAAATGACCATACACCTTTCTCTATAAGCCCATTTATAAGGTGCCTAGATTGCGTTCCAACGCCACTAGTAGAAAGCGCATGGTCTGACAACATCAATACCTTATACTTACCATTCTCCATCACAATGCTCCGTTTGCTTAAACGGACACCATCTACAGCTATCTCTATTTTTTGGAAAAAAGCTTCTATTTACAGAAAATATCATAGATTTAACCAATTTATTTGTTTTCTCGATAAATTTAGGGCCAGCACTAACCTTGAACAATTCAAGACAATTTCCTGCTTTAGCTCCTCTCTTCAAAAATACGTAACCTGTTCTGACGTCCTTATATTCAATACCATTTTTATTGCACCAATAGTACTTATATAACCCAATTTGCGCTAATGTTAAAAAATCCCTCTTTTTCTTAAAGAACCAACCGGCTGGACCGGTTGTCTTCCAATCAATTACCCAATAGTTAAATTTTCCATTTTTGCCTTTTGGGACTTTTATTATGCAGTCGACAAATCCTTTAAAACTTATGCTAGCGTTTTCAATACCTTCGTATAATTGGTGCTCAGCCTCTATTAATTCCCAATTTGGGAAAGTTTCATCCATCCATGTAGGCAACTGATCCAAAATATTTTTTGCATACTCCTGCCAAGTTTGAAGATAAACATGCTTATATTTTTTGTTATCGAAAGATTGAAGCATAATGTAACTTGGGCTGTCATAGCCCCTTTTTTTCCACAAATTTTTCAAATTTTGATTGCAAAGATCTATATTCACTTTCTTGGTCTTAAGATATAATTCTATTGCTTCGTGGACAGTAGAACCAAAGTCGGAATAGACATTTGCTTCAAACACATCTAACTTGTCTATATAGGCTAGCTTGTGGCGCCAAGCACATTCTTTCCATACTTTGACCTCAGAATAAGAAATATGCGGTTTGCCGGTAGGAAATTCACTCATTTAAGCTGTCCTTGTATTTTTTAACATAATCAGCAATTGCTACCTTTGCTTTCCAGCCGGTAGCCTCGTAAACTGGTTTCCAATCTGCTAAAGTGACATCTGCTTCACCTGGCCTTTTAGGAATATATTCAATTTTTTCAGAAAAAAGCTGCGCTAATTCTGTAATCGAGTAGTTTTTTCCAGTACCAAGCTGATACATCTCTCCGGAGTGTCTTCCTTCGGATAACGCAATGAAACCATCAACGATGTCCGAGATATTCGTAAAGTCTCTACGTTGAGTTCCATCTCCGGTTACTGTTAAAGGCTTATTTTCTCTGTATTGTCTTTCAAAAACACCAACCACTGTTGCCCATTGACCTGTGACAGGTTGCCTTTTTCCGTATACGTTAAAGAACCTAGCAATTACCGTACTAACTCCAAAAACCTTAGAATACATCTCACACAGCTGTTCGCCAGTATATTTCGCAAAAGCATAAGGGTTCAACATTGGCCCGCCAAAGGCAGATGAAGAGCCTGCATACACTACTTTTGCGTTACATTTTCTTGCTAGCTCCAAAACTTTATTAGTACCTAGCGCATCTATTTCAAAATACTCTAGCGGTTTCTGGAAACTAGGTTGGATTCTAGCGTTAGCTGCTAAATGATATATAACATCAAAATTTGTTCCCAAAAAGGTGTTCTCGTCTAAATCTCGGACATCTCCAATACAATATGCAACACCGGGCACATTATATTCCCACGAAGAGCTTTCTGAGCTGAGGTTGTCAATAACTGTAACATCACAATCCCCTCTTTTTACAAGCTCGTCGACTAGATTTGATCCAACAAACCCTAATCCTCCTGTTACAAGCACTTTTTTAGTCATCAGATACTGCCCTCCCTTTCATTTTTTCCCAATCACGGTCTTTTCTATAGTAATCATTGGCTGACTCTACATCGATTAAAAATTGATTTTCAACATCGTCATCTTCAGCAAACTTAATCATTGCTAGGAGATCTTTAGGAAAACAATGTCCACCAAATCCTCTATCGCCATCTGGTCCGGGAACCGCTAAATGACTTCTTCCAATCCTATTATCGTATAAAGCATACTCACAAACTTTATCATAATCTATGCCTGCAAACTTACATATATCATACATCTGATTTGCAAACGTTACCTTTGTGGCAAGAAAACAGTTAATAAAATATTTAACCATTTCTGCTGTTTCCGACTTTGTTATAACAATAGGGATATTTGGAAACGCTTTTCGAAACATTCTTTTCACTTCACGAGCTCCATCGCCGCCTATGATAATTCTGCTTTGATTCTTAAAGTCTTCAAATGAATTTGCTTCTGTTAAGAATTCCGGACTAAAACAAAGCCTTAAATTTCCATCGTATTTATCAGCAATTCTCTGAGTTGTTCCAGGTGGAACCGTTGATTTAATAACGATGATTGGCATTGTAGGATCCGACTCCGGAAGCAACTGTTCATTAAACTCGGTAACCAAATCATCAATAGCGCTTTCTAATATTCTGGTATCGCATGATCCATCTTTTCTCATCGGTGTAGGAACACAAACAAAAACGATATCAGAATACCAAACAATTTCTTTCAAACCTTCGTCGTGAGATGATGTGATGCCGTAACATTTTTTAGGATCTAGATCATACCCTTTAACAGCATAATAATTTTTTAGGCCCTCTCTAATGGCAGAACCAACAAAGCCTTGGCCAACAATTCCAATTTGCATATTTTCCCCTTTTGTTTTTAGTATTGTATACAAAGGAGGAGCAATTTACAATTTTATTTTGAATAAGCTTCAAACGGAACTTCTTTTCCACGATATTTCATTTGTGCCATTTCTTCGCTAAGATCTTTTTGATACATGTCTTGTGCCAACTTTCTCAAATCATATTCTGGTTCCCAGCCTAGTTTTTTACGAGCCTTTGAGCTATCTCCTAGAAGGAGCGGAACTTCATGAGGTCTATATAACCTTTCGTCTATCTCTACATATTCTCTCTCATCTAAACCTGCAATGTTGAATACGATTCTTAAGAAATCTCCTACCGAACATGTCTTTCCAGTTGCAATTACAAAATCTTCCGGAACGTCTTGTTGCAACATTAGCCACATAGCTCGAACATAATCCCTTGCATGCCCCCAATCTCTTTTCGCATCTAGATTACCTAGATATAGTTTGTCTTGTATCCCCAGTTTGATTCTAGCTGCAGCCAACGTAATCTTACGGGTTACAAAAGTTTCGCCTCTTCGAGGGCTCTCGTGGTTAAACAGAATCCCCGAACAGCAGAAAAGGTTGTAACTGTGCCTATAGTTTCTGACCAAATTATGTGCAAAGACTTTTGCGCAAGCGTAAGGACTGGCCGGCATCAACACCGTTTCTTCATTTTGAGGAAAATTGGGATTATCACCAAACATTTCTGAACTTGAAGCTTGATAAAATTTGGCATTTGGGCATTCCTGCCGCATTGCTTCTAGAAGCCTAAGAGCACCAATAGCGACAATATCCGATGTTTCTTCTACGCATTCAAACGATACTTTTACGTGACTTTGAGCCGCCAAATTATAAATTTCGTCTGGTTTATATTTGTTAAGAAGGCGATACATCCAACCCGGGTCTGTCATAGAACCATATTCTAGAATAAAATTCGGATCATTAAAAATATGATCTATTCTTTGGGTAGAAATTATGCTTGTGCGTCTTTTAACGCCAACAACATTGTAGCCTTTCTCCAACAGTAATTCTGCTAAATAAGATCCATCTTGCCCTGTAACACCAGTTATTAAAGCTGTTTTCATTTTGTCTCCCTTTTTAATTCTAGAATGCTTTTGTCAAACACATACATGTCGCGTGTATACAAATCTCGCATACATTCTTCCATTTCACTATTATACATTTCGCTAACAGTCGGTTTTGAATTTAGCTCTTTTAAATCTTTCCATGGTATATTATAAGGTTCAAACATGTTGGATTTGGAATATACAATTTTCTTTATAAGTGATGATCTAACGTCTGCTTGGCTGGGATTTATATTAAATCCACGAAGTTTCAAGACTTGCAACAATTCTTTATATCTGTCTGTTGTCACATAAACGAATCCCTCGTTTAGTAAATTATCATGGTTTTCAACCAAATACTTAAAATTACCTCCAAATAAGCAAAGCCAATAAGGCGCAATATGATATGCTTTTGAGTCGATCGAATATTCAAAATTTTCTACCATCCAGGATATAGTACTCGGCAAGGCGTAGATCACGAATTCTCTAAAAGTCAAAGATGAAAAGTCTTCGTCTGGAGGGAAAAAATCTAGACACTGCTCTGGATCATTGTAAAAAGCGCTTAAAATTCTATCAAATTGATTCCTTATAAGCATAATTCTTGTCTTACAGTGTTTCAATAATCCGTCCCAAGTGTTGCCTAAATAATAATTGGTAAAAATCTCGTGTGTGATGGTGGAGTGGGATCTTGGAAATGTTATTAATAGGTCCTTACCGTTTGTATAAGGCCTCATTGGCCACCCAACTACTCGCTCTTTTGTTTGGGGGAAATTGGGCGCAATATCTGTCAAATATGACAAGTCTACAACATTGGCATATATACCTGTTGAATGGTTCATCATAACCTCACGTTTGGATAATTTTTTACATACCAATCAATTGTTTCTTTTAAGCCGGTTGCAAATGGTGTGTATTCAAAATTGGGAAATATATTCATGAATCTTTTATTCGAACTTGGTTTTTCATGTTGCCCTTCCGGCATACTTGCATCCCATAATTCATCTCCATCATATCCTATAATCTCAGATATTAGGCCAGCTAAATTAAAAATAGAGATTTCGAAAGGAGACCCTATGTTGATGGGCTCAACACCTTCGTAATGCTCAACCAAAAGCAACAAAGCCCTTGCAATGTCTTTAGAATACGTAAATTCTCTTTTCGGAGTGCCAGTTCCCCAATGCTTTACTTTTTGGCCATTTAGCTTTGCATCATGTAATTTTCTTATCATGGCAGGAACAACATGACCTGTTTCGAGGGAAAAATTATCATTTTGGCCGTATATATTATTTGGAATTGCAGTGATATATTTCAATCCATATTGTTGACGTATAGCTCTCGAGTGCACTTCCAACATTCTTTTTGCATACGCATATCCAAAAGCGCTTTGATGGGGTTCTCCAGAATGAATTTGATCTTCTGTCAAAGGGTAAATAGGATCTTCAGGGTAAACGCATGTTGATAGAAGAGATAAGACTTTAGGTACTTTGTATAATCTAGCTGTTTCTAGTAGGTTTGTATTCATTATTGTGTTTTCATAAAAAAAATCTGCCACAAAATCAGAATTTCCTTTAACACCTCCAACACGGGCAGCTAAGTGAATAATTGCATCCGGACGAGCCCTATATATCATATCGCAAACATCTTGTTGATCTAAAAGATTGTATGTTGCTGAACCATATAAAATTAATTCATGCTCAGTTTCAATGTTTTCGAATGCAGATCCCACCATTCCAGTGCCACCGGTAATCAATATTCTTTTCGACATCTCAGACTGCCTCGTTTATTTTTTCGCATACGAAAAGTATTTCTTCCTCTTCTAATTTTGGATGATTTGGAACATAAAAACCATAACGATCCACAGTTGAAGCAAACTTTGGCTCTTCAACTTTGATGCTAGCAAACTTTTTATAAAATGGTTGTCGTGGCATTGATCCACATATCAACGGCCTTACTTCGATATTGTTATTAATAAGATTGCTAACGATTCTATCGCGATTTTTTTCTATTAAAGGAATTGCAAAATTAGAAACGTATGTATTGTCGTATTGTTTAGGCCACCAACTCACATTTAGATGTTTTTGGTAAAGGTAGTAGTTGTGATTTCTTCTTTTGACAGCTTCATCCAGCTTGTCTATTTGCGACAAACCAATATATGCCTGAAGATCTGTAGATCTAACATTAAAGCCGGAATAATAAAATGTGTATAAAGAATCAAAGTCACTTACATTCCAATCTTTCTTTAGTTGCATCTGCTTTTCAGCAGAAAGATCACGAGCCCAACCATGACTTCTAACTGCTACGCATATATCTGCCAACTCATCGTCGGAGGTACACACGAGGCCTCCCTCTATGGTTGACATGTGATGGCCAAAGTAAGTTGAAAAACTGCACATTAAACCAAAGTTTCCTAATTTTTTTCCATGATACGTGGTGCCCATAGATTCGCATGCATCCTCAAGAAGAATTACGTTGTACTTCTTACACAAAGAAACTATTTTGTCCATATCTGGACTTAAGCCTAAAACAGAAACTAATATTAAAACTTTTGGTTTGTGAGAGCTTTGAAAGAGTTGCTCAAGATGATTTAGATCAACGGATAAATCATTGTCATTGGCGTCACAAATAAGAGGATTTAGGCCAAGTTGTAAAACCGGCGAGAGATCGGTAGCCCAAGAAAGAGCAGGAACAACAACGGAATCTCCGGGCGATATTTTTCCTGCTTCAATCAAAGTTTGAAACATCAACAAATTTGCCGAAGATCCTGAGTTG
>MDSZ01004409.1_pt1 | contig 10983 bp, 9 predicted proteins | sample 811201 | NCBI WGS metagenome assembly MDSZ01 (sample SAMN05326647, study PRJNA326480) | marine metagenome | isolation source: seawater | place: Indian Ocean: North | collected 2010 | reverse complement strand
TTTTCTTTGTTCCATTTTTAACTTTCTTGTTCCATTTAAGGTGTTCCATTCCCCTTTTTTGGCTCTTTTTGATCCAAATAGGCCCCAAAACGGCTATTTATAGATATTTTCGATGTGAATTGAAATGGAATATTAGAGTGAAGAAGGCAAGGAGTTAAAAGTAGAGGAAGAAAGCATAAACGGTAGTTTATTGTAAAAGAAAAAGTGAAACATACCTCTCTTATTTGCTTATTGATTAGAAGCCTCTAGAGAGTTATAAAATTGCTGAAAAGTGATTTTAAAGCAAAAGCTTCAAAACACCTGCAGAACCTGCGAAAACTTAAATTTTAGGGAATTTTTGGTATAAAAAAGGAAATAAGCGTTTATTTAGAGGTACTTAGAAAATTGATTGGAGGTGCGAATATGGCACAGTCGGCAGGATTCGAACCTGCGACCGTCCGCTTAGAAGGCGGATGCTCTATCCAGCTGAGCTACGACTGCATCGATATTTGTGAGCCTAAAATGGCCCCTCGGTAGGCGGTAATTTAAGGGAGAGGGGCTTACATGTCAAGGATTAAAGTCCCCGTTGGACTGTCCTTCCCCGCCAAAATAGATTAGTATGGAACCATGAAGATCCAATTAAAAGCCTTTAGGAAGAAAGAGGATTTAAAGAAACACCTTAAATCACATGCTGAAACCCTCTTTTACGCCTCTGGCACGTCGACAGTCATTCCTTACCCCAACCTTGGAAAAGTACTCCGGGGGAAAGGTTTTGAACACCTCTACATGGGAGACTTAAACGCACTGCCCCAAAGAATGGACTTTGCTGAAGAAGGTTCTTTAGAAATAGAAGGCCCTGTTACCTGGAAAGATGCAAGAGGCTTTTGTTTGAACCATGGCAGAAATATCATGGTTTCTCCCACTGAAGAATTGGCCTGTATGTTAGCGGGAATTGCGACTTCAGCATCTGGAGAAAGATCCTTTGGTTTTGGTCCCTTAAGAGAACATGTCACAGAAGTCGAATACCTTGATTTTGAAGGAAAAGAACAGACACTTTACTCAAAAAACCTTTTGATTAACCACCCTCTTTTCCAATCTGAAAAAGGAAAACATCTTCTTGAAGCTTATCAAAAAAGTTATGAAAAATATGACGGTTTTAAAAATGCGCCCTTTCCTAGACTTGAAAAAGAAACGGATCTGATGGTCGGAATGGAGGGACAGTTAGGTGTTGTTACAAAAGCTAATTTTGATACAATTAGAGACGAAACAACCCGCTTCCTCTTCATAAAGCTCCCAAAATGGGAAGAAGACTTTAAACCTCATTTGGAAATTTTCTATAATACCCAAAACTTTAGAGATCACCTTATTTCTGTTGAACTTTTAGACCACAATTGCCTTTCTTATCTCCCCGATGAAGAGAAGCCTTTACCTGCTGGTCATGACATTATTTTTCTAGAGGTTAAACTTTCAAGTTTTGACCTTATTATCGAAAATTTAATCCCAACGCTGGCCCTAACTCCAGATGACCATATATTTGAAATGAATGGGGATAAATGCCATCACTTAAGAATGCTTATCCCGAGGTTTATTTCGGAGGTGAATCAAAGACGGGGAGTGAGGAAAAAAGGGACAGATGTCCAGGTTCCTAAGGACTCCTTTGAAGCTCTTATAAATTATTATCGTGATTTTTCCACAAAAGGCATTTCTTACAATCTTTTTGGCCATTTTGGGGATGGACACCTCCATTTTAACTTTTTACCTCTGGCCGAAGAGGAAGAAAAATGCCAGAACCTCCTTACGGAGTTTTATAAAAAAATAAAGTTAATTCATGGGTCTCCCTTTGCTGAGCATGGAATAGGCCTCTTAAAGCAAGACTTTATTGCTCCTTTTTTAACAGAGGTTCAGCTAGAAATGTACCGTTACCTTAAAGAAAACCTAGATCCTAAAAACCAGTTTTTTCCACAAGGCTTTCTCAATTTGAGTAGAGGAAAAAAGAATGATTAAAGCGAGAGTTTATCATTCTTCTAAAAGAGAATTTACGTGCAAGCTGGAAACAACTGGAGAAATTGTTCTAGCAACAGCTTTAGGAAAACTCTTAAAAAAAGATGAAACAATTGTTGTGGGAGACTTTGTTTATTTGGAAAAAATGGGCGAAGGCGAGTACGAAATTCATGAAGTTGAAAACAGAAGAAATGAACTTTATAGAGTCATTGTAAGAGAGAGAAAAAAGAAGGTCACTGCAGCTAATTGTGATTATATTGTCATTGTTAACTCCACATCAAAACCGCGCTACAAAAGAGGTATTTTGGATCGGTTTTTGGTAAGGGCAATTCAGTGGGATGTTAAGCCTCTTATCGTTTTTAATAAAATGGATGAGTACAACCCAAAAGATTTAGATATTCAATTTGAAAAAGACCGCTTAAAGAACCTTAATGTAGAGTGTTTTGAAGTCTCTGCAAAATTTCCTGAATATGAAAACAGATTCTTAGACTTAGGCTTAAATGACCTTAAAAAACGCCTCTCTGGCTCAACAGCTATCTTTGTAGGTCAATCAGGAGTTGGTAAAAGCCGCTCTATTAGTACCTTTAGTGGTGGTAAGGTTGAACTCAAAACCAAAGCTGTAGGTAAAAAAGGAAAAGGATCCCATACGACAACATGGTCAGAAATTATTGATTGCAATAGTTTCTCTCTAATTGACTCTCCTGGTATCCGCTCCTTTTCTATGGAAGATTTAAGTGAAGAGGACCTGATTGACTTCTTTCCAGATCTTCACCCCTATATAGTCCGGTGCCAATTTAACGATTGCCAACATGAGGAAAAATCCAAAGGTTGTCATTTTAATACTCTTAATCTTGAGGAATATGAAGAAAAGCTTGTTCTCTCAAGACTTGATTCCTTCACAAAAATTAAAGAGGAAATATCAAAAACGCCTTTTTGGGACAAGAAGATGTAGTGAGAGGCTTTATTTACCTTTAAGAGGAAGGCTAATCATAAAAGATGTCCCTGCTCCCTCTTTAGAGGCCACCAAAATATTCCCGTCTAACTTTTTAACTTCCTGTAGGACAGCACTTAAACCCACACCTCTTCCTGAAAACTCAGTGACTTCATCTTTAGATGAAAATTCTTCATGAAAAATGAGTTGAAGAATTTTAGCATCAGGTAAATTATTAGCTTCCTTCGCAGACAAGATATCTTTATTGATTACAATCTCTTTTATTTTTTTAGGAGTAATTCCCCTACCATCATCCTTTATGGCAATTTGTATTTTATCATTCATCACTTTTTTGAACCTTATAGATATATAACCTTTAGGTTTTTTACCACTTTCAATTCTTTCTTCTGATGCCTCAATACCATGATCAGCACAATTTCTAAATATATGAATACAAGACAAAATAAAAGGTTCATAGAATTGATAGTTTATTTTTATAGGACTTGATTCAATCTTTAAATCAATAGATTTATCTAACCTCTCTTCTAATTCTTTTACAATAGGTATGAAACGCTCAAAACATTCTGATACTTTTTTTAAGAAGAACTCACCCATAAAATCTTTGTAAACTTTAGAATCACTACCTTCTTTATCAAGGATAAATTTTTTAAATTTTTCTAATAACTTGTCTTGACCATAACCGCTTCCAGACTCTTCACTCCCTTCCAAAATTACTTTATTTTGCTCTAAAAAACTTTCTAATTTTTCTTCAAGATAGTTTATTTTCACTCTTAAGTTATTAAAAAGTTTTGAGTTTTCATCTAAATTTATCTTACTATTTTCAATCTCTAAGATTTGATCCTCAAACCTATGGGCCAAGTTTGCTAGCTCCTTCATTGAATAAGATGAGAAAGCTCCTTTTGAAGTATGCATTATTCTAAATATATTTTTTAAATCTATTTTTTCATTTTTTTCTATAATATCTCTTTTTATATCAGTAATATTTCTCTTAACTTCCCTTATCATGCTTTTAAAGCCATTTTTATCGCTTGTAATCTTTAATATCATTTGGACCTGTGATTTCTCTGTATCTGCAAGGCTTTCTAACTCTCTCTCTTTAGTTTTATCTGAAGCTATACAAATTATTTTTTCAAGTCTTTTACTTCTTCCCTTTTCTTCAATAAAAATAGGTCTATATTCAAGCTCTATAAACCTTTCAAATTTTTCAAACGATTTTGGTCCTAATGGGGCCATTTCTCTAAAAGAGATCTTTCCTTTCCAAACATTTTTTATCCAACTTTCTAGTGCAACTTTAGCATCTTTTTTGTATTGAAGAACTTCAGAAAATTTTTTATTTGTAGGATCACATCCAAAAAATTGAAGTGTTACGTTTGAACAACCAGGTTGAACGGTTCCATCTTTATCAAGAACCATAAAACCTTGACCCAAATTTTCAAGGAGGTTTTTTAAGTCTTTTGCTCTATTTTCAACTTTTTCTTCCAATGAAGATGAATAGTCTTTAAGTGAATCATGGGTTTCTTTAAGATCCTTTTTCATTTTATTAAATGAGTCTTGAAAAATAGTAAGTTCTCTTCCCCCTTCATTTTTTTCAAACACTTTTATTGGTTTATCATCCAATTTATCAAGGTCAATTTTTTCAATTGATGACGTTAGTTTTTCTAAAGGACTTCCTAGAAATTTTTTAAAAGCTAATAAAAAAAAGATAAAAATTGAGATCATTTTTATTAATTCTGATATCAGGATATAAGTAAAAGTACGCCATATTTTTTCTTTTATAAAAGCTCTACTTGAATAAAATGACCCTTTTCCAACTATTACTTTTTTTCCTTTTTTTCCTGCATCTTTTCTCGAAATTTTAAAGTTAAAAGCAACAAGTTCTTTACTTTCTGACTTGTTTATTTTTATATCTTTCCCCTCAACCGATCTATAAAAATCACCATTCTTTTTTTTGAAAATACCTTTTGCTATTTTCAAATCGCCAAAGAAACTAATTACATTGACACCTTCTATAATTGGGTTTTTCATGATTCCAATTACAGTGGAATTTAAAAGGATATCATTAAATTCCCAAAGTGATTCACTTAATGGATCTTTAAAAGTTTCAATTATTGATTCCATTTCTGAATAAATTTCTTTTTCTGCGGTTTGATATTCAACAAAGAGCCTAAAAGAAGTAGTCAAAACAATGATGATAAAATAAATAGAAAAGACTGAAGTCATTAATATCGTTGAAAGTGAATGTTCTCCCTTCAAACTTTCCTTCATCTGGCCCTTCTATAATTTTTTTTCCTTTCTTATGATTATTTTCGGTATTTTTCATCTAACTATCTAAAAATTACCTACCTATTAATCACTAGGAAACTTTTGCCTCCCCAAAAAATAAAGAAACCTTCAGCTCTTATTTGGTTCTCTTTTTCAACCGATGGTGTTTCGGTCCTAAGGAGGTCTTCATGAGTAATAAAGTCATCAACTTTGAAGATAAAAGATCAGAAAGCATTGAAAAAAAGAGAAGAAAATTTGAAAGACTTATGTTTGATAACCTTCTTGAAGTTTATGCTGAAATTGAAGAAGAAGATGAAATTTCTCCAATTTCACTTATTGATATTTCCAGAGATGGTCTTCAATTTGAAGTCCCAGCAATAAGAGGACAAAAAAGTCCATTTTTAAAAGGAGATACAATTAATATTAGGCTTTACTTTTCATCTAACTCTTACTTACCAGCAACAATTGAAATAAAACATCTTCAGGAAAATATAGAAGATGGTAGGGCCTTTTATAGATATGGATGCCTTTTGGATAAAACAAAAGAGTCTTTTGCTCCCTTGGGGAGTTTTATTGAATTTCTATACCAATTTTCTGAATATTCTTTGACTGACAGATCGCACAAAAAGGCTAATTCACTTTAAAATGAAGCCTTAAAATGATAAACCTACCCGTTCATTTACTCAGAGGTTTAGGATAGATGAAAATAGGTATAATAGGTGGTGGGCCACTTGCTATTGAAATGTCTCTGCACTTGATAAATTTAGGAGCTGAGGTTTCAATTTTTTCTCCTTTTTTAGGAGGAAAGATAAAGCTTTTTGGGGAAGAAAAACTTCTAATAAGGCAAACAGAAAAAATGTCGCGCCCTTGGTCAGAAATTACTACTGCTGAAGGAAGGAAAGTTCTCGTAGATCAAAAAGAAAAAGCAAATGAGCTTCCTTTCAACCTTGAGCTTACACCTTCAATTATTGAGTATTGGGAAAAATACCTAAGACCTCTTTCAGAATTTGTTCAAAAACAAGGTATTCATAATGAAGGTAAAGTTGTTCGAGTCCAGAAAAGGTTTTTAGGACTTGATGAAGAAATCGAAGGAAGAACAAGGCTTTTGGATTTATTTAGAGTCGTTTATCTTACAAATCCTAATGAAGAGTCCTTCTCAGAGAAAAGCTTAGACAAAAAAACACTTGATTCACTTGGCGATGATGTTATCGATTCTCTTAAAACTCCTATGGAGCAGTTTGATGACTTTGATATCGTTATCGATGCAACAGGTGTTCTAAGTAACCCTTGTAAAATGGGTCCATCCTCCACATTGGCACTCAACGAAAATAGTTATACCCTTAGTGGCCATGTCTTTTATGGAGTTGAAAATTTAAAAAGTTTATTGCCCTTAAAAGATAAAATAAATAATTTAACTATCGTCGGTAGTGGCGAATCCTCAGGAAAGCTTCTATTAAATTTTAAAGATTTAATTGAAAATGAATCCTTACATGTTTCACTTGTGACTAGTGAAGTAAACCCTTTTCAAGAAATTCTGAATAATGAAAACAAAGAACCTTTTTCAAAGGAACTGAATCAATTTTTAAATGATAGAAAAGCTACTTTTGAAGATAAGAGGGTTTCTTATGAAAAGAGTTTGAGAGAATGGAGGGATCTAGAAGATTACATGAAGGCCAAAATCCCTAAACCTAAAGAACCATCTAAGAATCCTTCTTTTTTTCCTGGTTTTAATGTAACGGCCATAGATAAACTCATTGATAGAGAGGAAGTCTTCGTAACAATAGAGGATGCTCCTTTTAGAAAGACTTCAAATAGTGTCAAAACTATTCCTTGTGATAAAGTTGCCGTTTTAACGGGATACAAATGCAGTCATCATCTTTTTGAAGGACTTAGGGTTGACTTCACTTCATCCAAGAAGAAAGCACTCTCCCATAACGGATACCATCCACATGAACCTGGTTTTTATACTCTTGGGCCAATTAACAATTCTAAAAATGAAAGTAAACACTCTCAATCAATTGAAAGATATGAACTTCACGATGGAATACTTCAAATAAAAACAATAGTAGATAATATCTTATCCTTTTTTACTAAGGTGGGAGCTTAATGATGCTTAATCCAAAAAGACAAGCAACTTTTATACCCATTTTTCTTCTGTTACTCTTAACCTCTTGTAGCACCCTAAATTCTCCCTTTAACAATGAGAAGAAAAAAGCTACTTATTCAAAGCACATTATTGGAGAGCAATATAGAAGTATGGCCCTTTCAAAATTCTTTCTCCAAGAAGTACCAGAATGGCTGAACTTCTCTGAATCAGGACAATGCAAAAGAGAACATAAATTAAAATTTATTAACTATAAAAAAATAAGACAAAACTTTGGTTTAGATTATCCAAAGACTGTTCATTTTCAAAATATCTATAATATCGCCTACCGCACTAGCCTTAAAAAAACTAAGAACGCTTTTCTTCCTCAAAAAGAAGAAGAAAAGATTTTTTTTGAAACACTTGCTAAAGTTAAGGGCAATCAAAGTATTTTTCAAAGCCCAACCTACCCGATTGTTAATATTTTTTGGGTAGATCATTTAGTGAATAAAGGAAGTAAGAAAGATATATTTAAATTAAAAAGGTTTTTATCCTCTAGAAAGGGTGGAAAAGGTTATCCTATTTTTATAAGTCTTTGTTATACAAAAGCTTCTATTGAACAATTCCTAAAAAAGAATCAGTTCGAAAATGGAAGTATTAAAATTATGAGTTTAGAAATGTTTTCCGTTTACAACCAACAAAACCAAAAAGTTCCCTACTTTTCGATTCATCTTGATTCCTTTTTTTCTGAAAAGCAGAAATTGAATCTTTTTATCCCTCGCGGTCGAATTCCTAGGGAGTTTAATGGACGTGCAAAAATAAAATATTTGGCTAGATAAATAAAAAGGAGTATCCCATGGCCACAAAAAGTGATTATAAAGAAAACCTTGATCGTATTAAAATTGACTTTGAAACAACTTTAGGAAATTTTAAAGCAGAACTTTATGCTAAAGAATGTCCTGAAACCGTTTGGAACTTTGTTAACCTTGTTGAAGGAAGGCAAGAAACTGAAAAAGAAGGTCCATATTATGATGGCCTTATTTTCCATAGAGTTATTGAAGGCTTTATGATTCAGGGTGGTTGCCCTCATGGAATTGGCACCGGAGGACCAGGTTATCAATTCCAAGATGAATGCCAACCAGAGCTTAAACACTCCTCTGAGGGTATCTTTTCAATGGCCAATGCAGGGCCTGGAACAAACGGTTCTCAATTTTTTATTACTCTCGTTCCTACTCCACACCTTAACGGGAACCACACAGTTTTCGGTAAAGTTATTGAAGGAATGGACGTTGTGCACCAAATTGGTAAAACAGCCACGAACCGTGATGATAGACCTTTAGAAGATGTTGTTATGAAAAAAGTAACGGTTATCAGAGACTAATACTTTAAAGAGTAATCTTTTCTACCATTAATTGAATAGATTCTCTTCCATTGAATCGATTAAGGGAAAGGTGGCAATAAACCGACAAGTCTGAATCTTTAGCAAACTGAAGGTCATAGACTCTGTCTGGGGAGAGCACTCCCCACTTCCCTGCATAATTAAAACTAATCCCTTTAAACCTCAGAGGACTTCCATGGGGTCCATTCTGAATAGTCAAAAAATTCCACCTGACATGAACCTCCTTCAAAAGATCAAAGGACTGAAGTGTTAGGCCCTTAACTCTGAACAGAGGCTTCTCATTTCCCATGCCAAATGGCTCGAGGAGGTCTAAATGAGAAAGTAATTCACTATTTATTTCGTGAGCATCGATCTCCAAATCATAGTCTTCAGGGACTGTCCTCTCTATAAGCGGCAAGTCTTTAAGAAGATTTTTTAAGTTTTCTTTCAGAAGCGGTAAATTTTCTTTTTTCATAGAAAGCCCTGCCGCTGCTTTATGACCACCAAACTTTATAAAAAGATCTGAGTTTTGATTTAGGCAATCAAATAAATTGAGAGGTCCTGCACTTCTAGCGGAAGCTTTGATAACTCCCTCTTCTTCGGCATCAGAGAAAACAATCGCCGGTACCTTAAAAGTCTCAACCAGCCTGCTGGCCACGATGCCAATAACTCCTTCGTGCCAATCATCTTTATAGACAATGTTAATAATAAGATCCTCATCCTCACAACTAGATATAACCTGATCTTTAGCTTCTTCAAAAACCAAAGAGGTTATTTTTTTCCTTTCGTTATTACAATCATTTAAATGAGCATAATAATTATAAGCTTCCTCAGAATTATCAGATATGAGTAGCTTTAAGGCTTTTTCAGGATGGTCAAGCCTTCCCTTTGAATTTATAAGTGGCCCGACCTGAAATGATAATTTTTCACTTGGAATAATAGGCCTCGACCTTTCTTCAGGAGTAAAAAATGCCTTTACGCCCAGAAATGAAGAGTCCTTAACCTTTTTTAGTCCATGCCTAACAAGTTTCAAATTAACAGGAGTCAGTTTTGCCAAATCACAAATAGTACCAATGGCAACATACTCTAAAAGAGGGTAAAGAGAGGGGCAGGCCTTCCCTTCACTCTCGAGTAAGTTTTTGACTTCGAGACAAACACAAAAAGCAACACCAACACCTGCGAGAGTTTTAAGGGGCGAGTTTTCTGGCTCGTCTCTTCTATTAGGGTTAACAATCGCATAAGCTTCGGGCATTGCTTCACAAGCATCTGTATGGTGGTCTGTTATAATGAGATCAAGGCCTTTCTCTTTAGAGTAGAGTGCAGCCTCGGTATTAGTTATTCCACAATCAACTGTAATTAGAAGGTCAATTTCCTGGCTTAAGGCATCATCTATCGAACTTTTGTGTAGACCATAACCTTCTACAAAACGGCTTGGTTGAATCAAAACAACATTTTCATAATTCAAAGATTTAAAAAATTGCCAAAATAAAGCACAGGAAGTGGTCCCATCAACATCGTAATCTCCGTAAACACCAATTTTTTTGCCATACGACATTGATTTTTTAATCCTCTGAGCTGCCTTTGTAATATCGTGTAAATCCGTAAGCTCGGGAAGACTTTTAAGATCCCAAGAGAGGAACTCCTCTTGCTGGTTTTGATTTAAACCTCTTTTTGAAAAGAGGCTTTTGATAACAGGGTGAAGGTGTCTTTGTGGTTGGTTTTGTGATGTTTGCATCCAAAACTTCTACCATAGTTGTTGAAACCTATGCATCAATCAAAGCGTTAGACAATCTTACTAATCGAAGTTTTTATGGAAACTACCAGATAACGTGAATACCCTTAACTAGATCTTCTTCATTAATTTCATCGACATGGGAAAAAAGATTACTAAATTCTTCACTATTTTTAGCATGAACCTTATTGAAATAATGAAAAGGAAGAAATGACTTATTGCAATTAGAGCACTTCTTAACTTCCGACTCTGACTCCATTATAAAACCGCAAACATGACACTTTTTGATTAAGGTCTTTTTCGTAGGAGATTTAATTTTTTCAGTTGTTTTCATGGGGGAACTCCAAAAAACGGTTTTGCCTCCCCTGGCCAATTAGCGAAGATCTGTCCTTTTTTGATCTTCATAGGTAGCTATCGGTGAGTTTTTTTTAAAATTAATAAAAAAGGAGAAATTTTTGCCTAATAAAACCAAGGAAGTCAGTTTTTAAGATATTTGCAAAGAATAGTTAGCTCCCTACTTTTAGGCAGATAACTCCTGAATTTTCTTTAAAAGGATATTAAGGTTTTGGGTTAGAGGTAAATAGGCATTGGCGCCG
>MDSZ01226216.1_pt1 | contig 10984 bp, 14 predicted proteins | sample 811201 | NCBI WGS metagenome assembly MDSZ01 (sample SAMN05326647, study PRJNA326480) | marine metagenome | isolation source: seawater | place: Indian Ocean: North | collected 2010 | reverse complement strand
TCTGATGTAATTATTGCTGTTTTCACTTGAAGTAATTATCTAAAATTTCTTTGTAAATTTTAGTTAATTTTTTTAAATCATTTAAAGATACTGCTTCATCTACTTTATGCATGGTTTTGCCAACTAGGCCAAACTCTAGACAAGGGGATATCTTTCGAATAAATCTTGCATCAGAAGTACCACCTGTTGTTGATAATTTAGGATTTATGTTGGTATTTTTTTTAATTATGCTTCTAATCATATATGTGACATCATTTGGTTTAGTTAAAAAAGATTCACCAGAGACTAAGTAATTAATATTAAAACGGCATTTATATTTTTTTACTAAAGCTTTTATAATTTTATTTAATTTTATTCTTAAAGATCTAGATGTATGTTTGTTATTAAACCTAATATTAAAACTAGCAAAAGCTTCACCTGGTATAACATTATCGGCGTTGTTAATAATATTTATTCTAGTAACTTCTAAATTAGAAGGTTGAAAATTTTTAGTACCTCTGTCAAATTTTATATCTTTGAGTTTATTCAAAATTTTTACTAGACAATTTGACGGATTGTTAGCACGATGAGGATATGCAACATGTCCCTGCGAACCATAAATAGTAAGATGGCCTGTTATTGAACCTCTCCTTCCAATTTTAATCATTTCTCCTAATTTCTCAGGATTTGTTGGTTCTCCAACTAAACAAAAATCTAATTTTTCTTTTCTCTTTTTCAAATATTCTACAACTTTTTTAGTTCCATTCACTGCATCTCCTTCTTCATCGCCGGTTATTAGAAGACTTATAGATCCATTAATTTTTTTTTTATTAATTAAAAAACTACTTACTGCTGAAACAAATGATGCTACTGAACTTTTCATGTCATTTGCACCTCTACCAATTAAATGTCCTTTTTTAATCGAGGGATTAAATGGATTAACAGTCCAATCTTTAAGATTTCCAGGTGGTACAACATCTAAGTGGCCAGCATAGCAAAAGTTTGGACTTAAATTCCCTATTCTTGCGTATAAATTTTTAACAGGTTTATGTTTTTTATCCTTAAATTCTAGTATTTTTGTTTTAAATCCTAAATGCTTTAATTTTTTTTCAAGGAACCCCATTATTCCTTTGTCTTCTGGTGTAATACTAGGAAATCTTATTAGCTCTTTGGCTAAATTTAAATCATCAATCTTAGGCATTTTTACTCTCTTAATAGATCATTTATAGATGTTTTTGATCTCGTTTTTTCATCAACTTGTTTAATAATAACTGCGCAATATAAAGAGGCTGCAGATGGATTATTTTTATCTGGCAATGAACCAGGAACAACTACAGAGTAAGGGGGTATTTTTCCGTAGATTATTTCCCCTGTTTTTCTATTTACTATTTTTGTAGATTGACCGATGTACATCCCCATACTTAATACTGAACCTTCTCCGACAATTACACCTTCAACTACCTCTGACATTGCACCAAGAAAAACATTGTCCTCAATAATTGTTGGTAAAGCTTGAGCAGGTTCTAATACACCGCCTACTCCTGAGCCAGCAGATATATGACAATTCTTTCCAATTTGACAGCAGCTTCCTGCTCTTGCAAAAGTGTCTATCATGGTACCTTCATCTATGTAAGCTCCAATATTTACGTAGCAAGGCATCAAAACTGCGTTCTTTCCAACGAAAGACCCTTTTCTCACTGGAGAGTTAGGTACCATTCTGAATCCAGCTTTTTCATGTTGTTCTTTAGTCCAGCCAGCAGTTTTTCCTTTAAGAAGATGTGCTTTATCATACCAACTACTGTATGGACCATTTAAATTTTCCATAGGATACATTCTAAAGCTTAACATTATTGCTTTTTTAATATGTTGATGAGTAACCCAATCTCCATTAATTTTTTCAGCAACTCTCACCTTGCCTGAGTCCAAATCTTCAATAACTTGGTTAACTATATCCTTAAGACTTTGATCAGAATTTTGATTTACTTGATCTCTTTTTTCCCAAGCATCATTAATAATATTTTCTATACTCATAAATTATGATTTTTTAATAACCTTATTTCCTTTAAAAATAAAGAGAGATTTTTGATTTTATAATCAATATAATCTTTGTTAGATTCTTTTTTACCCCAATACTCATCATTAATCAGCCAAACAGTAGTTGTTCCCCTTTCTTTTCCAATAGATAAATTTTTTGCTATATCTTCAATATAAAGGGTTTTTTTTGGGTCGATTTTGAATTTATCTATCATTAGATCAAAAGCTTTAGCTTCTGGTTTTGGATTGTACTGTGCATCAACAATATCAAATATTCCATCAAATAAATCATCAATTCCTAAAGTTGTTGTTATGTTATTTACATGTTCTTTACTTCCATTTGTAAATACAAATTTTTTACAATCTGTGCTTTCAAGTTCTTTTCTTAATTCTAAATCTTTTTCTAGGAAAGATAAATCTATGTCGTGCACGTAGTCTAAAAATTCTCTTGGCTGAATATCATGATTAATCATCAGGCCATTTAAGCTAGTATTATATTTGTGAAAATAATTAGTTTGTAGTTCTTTTGCTTTTTTAAGATCTATATTTAACTTTTTAGATATATATTCAGTCATTTTTTTTGAAACTTGCCCAAAAACAGCATCTAGTTGATGATACAGCACTCCATCACAATCGAATAAAATATTCTCTATATTATTAAATTTTTTCATTTTCTAATTAAAGTTCCAGCACCTTTGTCAGAAAAAAGCTCAAATAAAATAGAATGAGGTTTTCTTCCATCAACAATTACAACCCCTGTAACCCCATTATTGACTGCATCTAAACATGTATTAATTTTTGGTATCATACCACCTGAAATTATTTTTTTTTCGAGCATAGAATTTGCAATACTTGAGTTAATTTCAGAAATAAGTTTTTTATCTTGATCTAAAACTCCATCGACATCAGTCATTAACAATAATCTTCTTGCTTTTAATTTTTTTGCAATAGATCCAGCAGCTATATCAGCATTTATATTATAAAGTTTTTTATCATTACCAAGTCCCATTGGAACAATTATGGGAATTTTTTTATTTTCTATTGAATTCATTATTTCAGTCTTATCAACAGATATGGGGTTTCCAACATAACCTAATTCTTTTCTATCAGGTTTTACATTTATTATATTATTTTTTCTAGGATTTATAGAACAACCTTTTATATGATGATTTTTCAAATTAGTTAAAATTTCTAAATTTAATTCTAAAAGAGCTTCTTCAACTATTTTTATTGTATTTTCATCAGTAACTCTTAATCCATCGATAAAATTAGTTTTTATATTTTGTTCATCAAGTTTTTTTTTAATATTTTTACCACCACCATGGACTATTACAGCAGATAAACCAATTTTATAAATTACTGATACATCTTCAATAAATTGATTAAATAAATTTTTATCAAGAAGAACAGATCCTCCACATTTAATTACAATTATATCCTTGGAATATTTATCAATATATTTCTTCACTTCATTAATAGATGGACCATTAGCAGGTAAGATTTTTTCTAATTGCATTTTAGGCAGTTTTAACAGTTGTTCTTTTCATAATAACGTATTGTTGCGCCATAGTAAGCACGTTATTTATTGTCCAGTAAATAACAAGACCAGATGGAAATGGAGCAAGAATGACGGTCAAGAATAATGGAAAGAACATAAATATTTTTTGTTGTATTGGATCTGGGGGCGTAGGATTCAATTTTTGTTGTAGCCACATAGTTACACCCATAAGACATGGCCACAATCCTATAATTAAAAAAGATGGTGGATCCCAGGGAATTAATCCAAAAATATTAAAAATAGAAGTAGGATCTCTCTCAGACAAATCCTTAATCCACCCAAAGAAAGGCTGGTGCCTCATTTCAATTGTAACAAATAACATTTTGTAAATTGCAAAGAAGAAAGGTATTTGAATAAATATTGGCAGACATCCACTCACAGGATTTACTTTTTCTTTTTTGTACAAGGCCATCATTTCTTGTTGCAATTTCATTTTATCCTCTTTATGAAGCTCCTTCAGTCTTGCCATTTCAGGTTGTAGAATTTTCATTCTGGCCATAGATCTGAAAGAGTAATTTGCAAGTGGAAAAAATACAATTCTTATACAAATAGTAATCAAAATGATTGCAATTCCAAAATTTCCAGTAAGTTTAAAAAAGTAGTCAATTACAAAAAAGAGAGGTTTAACAATAAAGTAAAACCAACCCCAGTCAATTGCCAAATCATATTTGCTTATTTTTAAGCTTTCGGCATAACCATCAATAATACTTACTTCCTTCGCAGCAATTATTACTTTTATTTCATTTGATTTTGTTTCGTTTGCACCAACTTCAGTCGCATCAGTCTCAATAAAATTTGCTCTAAATTTATTTTTATAATCAAAATCTGTTCTAAATCTTTTATTAGCCTCCGGGACTAAACTTGTTATCCAATATTTATCAGTAATTCCAAGCCATCCTGTGTTTGCATTAATAGAAAATTTTTTTTCCTCAATATCGTCATAGTCTTCCTCAACTAATTGATCATCAAAAACTCCAAGTAATCCTTCATGCAAAATATAAAAATTAGTAACTTCTGGAGCTAAGTTTCTTATAATTTGACCATATGGATAAAAATTATATTTTTTTTCAGAGTTATTGATTATTTTTTGGTTTATAGTAAATAAGTATTGTTCATCTATACTAATTTCTTTTTCAAATTTTATATTTTGGTCATTGGTCCAAGATATTTTTATCGGTGAATTTGGTGATAATTTATTCCCTGAATCAATTCTCCATTTAGAATTAGAATTTGGAAGATCAATATTTTTATTCGTTGTTGCCCAGCCAGTTTCTACATAGTAACCATTTTCTGAAACTTTAGGATTAAGCAATACAACATTATCCTCTCCATTTAGTGTTTCAGTATATTTTTTAAAAGTAAGATCATCAATAACAGCCCCATTTAAAGATATTGAACCGCTTACACTGTTATTTTCAAATAAAATTCGATCTTCATTTCTAATTGCATCTTCTCTTGATAATTTTTTTGTCTCTTGTGTTTGCTCTAAGCTAGGTGCATCGTTTGCTAAATTTTGAGAAGTTGTGTTTTTTTCATTTAATACTTTATTGGGCTCAGTTGGTGGTGGTGCAAAAAAGAGTCCGTAAAGTATAATCACAGCAGCACTCAATGAAATTGCAGCTATTACATTTTTAGAGTCCATTAATTAGTATCCTTAAGTTTTTCAACAGGATCATGTCCTCCATGCCCAAACCATGGATTACATCTTAGAATTCTGTTAGTTGACATATATACTGCCTTTAAAAAGTTATACTTTTCAAAACACTCCAAGCAATATGTGCTACATGTTGGTTCAAACTTACAGGAACCATAAAAGAATGGGCTCAAAATAAATTTATAAATTTTAATAAGAGCAATAAATGGATAATTAAAAAATTTCATTATTTTATTCTAGCAAAATCTTTAAAAAGTGTTTGTTTTATATTTTCATATGGATCACGTAAAATACTTTCCCTTGCGATGATAAGATACGAATAATCCATTTTAATTTTAATTTTTTTATATGCATCGTTCATAATATTTCTTAAACGTCTTTTTATTTTATTTCTGATAACTGCGTTTCCAATTTTTTTTTTTGTAACAAAACTAATGTTCAAATTATTAAATTCTTTATTTGAAATCTTTTTAAAGAAAATAGTTGAGTACTTATTTGAAACTTTTCTTCCAGTGAGCAAAGATTTAAAATCTTCATTTTTTGATAGGCTGACTATTTTACTCCTCATGAAACAGTGAGTTTTTTTCTCCCCTTCGATCTTCTACGCTTTAATAATTTTCGACCACCTTTTGTTTTCATTTTTGATCTAAATCCGTGTCTTCTCTTTCTTACTTTCTTACTTGGCTGATATGTACGTTTCATTGTTAGTTAATTATTGTTAAATTTCGGTAGTTATACAAATATATCTATATAAGTACAGTAATTTTTAATAAGTTAAAATCCATGGAAAAGGAAAAAAAAATTAAAATTTTTTTAGGTTCAGCCTATCTTTTGATTGTTTTTGTTTTTTTGTGGTTTTTCTTTGACAAATTTTCAATTAAGGATTTTACAAGCTATGAGCTTATTAAAGCCAATAGAGATATATTGGAGGAAATTAAAAATAACAATATTTTTCTTTCAAGTTTAATTTTTTTACTTGGAACTATAATATGGTGTTTGCTGTTAGGTTTTGGATCACCAATTTTTTTGGTTGGCGGTTTCATTTTTGGAAAATGGCTTGGTACAATACTTGTAGTATTTGGTTTATCTCTTGGTGCGACTTTACTTTATATTTTCGCTAATTTTTTTTTAAAAGATATTATTGAGAAAAAGTTTTCAAGTAGATTTAAAATTTTAAATGAAAAATTTAAACAAAATGAGTTTTTATTTTTTTTGATTTATAGATTTGTTGGAGGAATACCTTTTTTTATTTCAAATATTTTACCAACTTTATTTAATATAAAAATTAAAAATTTCTTTTTTGGTTCAGTTATAGGAATGACCCCCCAATTATTTGTTGGTGCCTCATTAGGCGCTGGCTTAAGTAAATTTTTAGAAAACAACACTGAACCACCAACTTTTTTTGATATAGTTTTTACACCTGATATTTATCTTCCTATATTTGGAATAATAATTTTAGTAATACTAGGAATAATTTTAAGAAAAAAATTTTTTAAAAAAAGTGGTGCTCCCACCCAGAATTGAACTGGAAACTCATCCTTACCATGGATGTGTTATACCATTTAACTATAGGAGCTTAGATTTTTAAATTAGTGTATAAAATTAATTTTTTCAAATTATTGCCTTAATTTTTTTGAAAAATGAGTTATATCTTATATAAGGAAATGATATGGGAATTCACTACGACTACAAATCTACAAGAGGCGCAAAGGCCATGGAAAAACAAGCTAAAAGAGAAAAAAAGCTTGCCGAGAAAAGAGCTAAGAAACAAGCTAAACAAGGTTCGCCTAAACAAGAAGAGGATAAAACTATACCTTTAGATCAAGTTATAACTTTAGATCATCTTACAAATCCTGATAAGAAATAAACCTTATGAATAGTAAGAAGGATAAACAAAATAAACTAGAGAATGCTTTGCGAAAAAATTTAAGAAAGAGAAAAATATTCCAAAAAAAACAAAAAAAAAATAATAAATAGTTATGTCAATTCAACCTGATATTTGGATTAAAAAAATGTGTAAAGACCATAATATGATTGAGCCATTTTTAGATCATCAAGTATCCGAAGGCAAAATTTCCTATGGTTTGAGCAGTATGGGTTATGACGTAAGAATATCAGATGAATATAGAATATTTACTAATGTGAATAATTCTTTAGTGGACCCTAAAAATTTTTCTGATGATAATTTTATTGAGAGAAAAGGTCCACATTGCATAATACCCCCAAACTCTTTTGTTTTAGCAAAGACTGTAGAATATTTTAGGATACCAAAAGATGTTCTTTGTATATGTGTTGGTAAAAGTACTTATGCTAGAACAGGAATTATTTGCAATGTAACACCAATTGAAAATGAATTTGAAGGAAATATAGTTATAGAGCTTTCAAATACCACACCCAATCCTGCAAAAATTTATTCTAATGAAGGAATAGCTCAATTTTTGTTTTTCAAATCAGAAACGCAACCAGAAACAACTTACAAATCTAAAAATGGAAAATATCAAGGTCAAACAACTATTCAGGTAGCTAAAATAAAATAAAATAAAATGGATAAGTTTTTGATTAATGGGCCTTGTAAGATAAAGGGTCAAGTGTCGATATCTGGAAGTAAAAATGCAGCCCTACCTATTCTGGCGTCAACACTTCTTTTTGACAAAACTGTCATAATAAAAAATTTACCTCGCGTACGAGATATAGATACAATGTTAAATTTACTCACTTCATTAGGCTCAATTGTGAAGCTATCTAAAGATAAAAAAACTGCAAAAATAATAAAAAATAAAAAACAAAAAACATTTGCTAGTTATTCTTTAATGAAAACAATGAGAGCTGGTATATTAGTTCTTGGACCTCTTGTTTCTAAATATCATAAATCTATCACTTCTTTACCTGGAGGATGTTTAATTGGAGCAAGACCTGTAAACTATCATTTAAGTGCTTTGAAGAAGCTTGGAATGAGCTATGAAATAAAAAAGGGCTATATTCATGCTAGTTCAAAGGGAAAATTAATAGGAAATAAAATAAGATTTTCAAAAATTACAGTTGGTGGAACTGAAAACTCAATTATTGCAGCATGCTTAGCAAAAGGTAAAACAATTCTTAAAAATTGTGCGATAGAACCAGAAATAAAAGATCTTACAAATTTTCTAAAATCTGCAGGCGCAAATATAAAATGGATAGGGAAAAGAACATGTCAAATAATAGGAGTAAAATCTCTAGCAAAAACTGAATATTCTGTAATGAGCGACAGAATAGAAGCTGGAACATTCTGTGTAGCTGCATCTCTCACTAATGGTGATTTGTTAATTAAAAATTTTAATTCAAAACTAATTCAAACAGAATTAAATTTATTAAAAAAAGCTGGAGCTAAAATTAAATCTCATAAAAATACTATTTATATTAAAGGACCTAAAAGAATAAAAAGCATCGAAAGCATCATTACAAAAGAGTATCCAAGTTTTGCAACAGATTTGCAGGCACAATTCATGGTTTTACTATGCGTTGCTAATGGTCGAAGCACAATTACTGAAAACATTTTTGAGAATAGATTTATGCATGTAGCTGAATTAAGGAGACTTGGAGCAAAAATTTTAATTAAAAATAATAAAGCAATTATAGAAGGTAATACTAACTTAATTGGAGCAGAACTAATGTCTAGTGATTTAAGAGCATCCGTAGCATTGGTGCTTGCGGCTACAGTTGCTAGGGGTCAATCAATTATTAATAGAATATATCATCTAGACAGAGGTTATGAAAAAATTGAAAATAAATTAAAAAAAATTGGTGTCAAAATTAAAAGGATATCTTGATGGAAAAAAAATATCTTAAAAAAATTATTGCCCAATCACCTGATGATTTACATGTGATTTCTGCGTGCTGTGCAGATGCTAAAATTAAAGTTACAGATATTAAATACTTACCATCAACTAAAATATTTTTATTATATTTATCAAGATTTGACAAAGAAAATGACGATAAAAAAAGCATTAACAGTATATTAAAATTTGAATTTGTGGACTCTTCAAAATCAAAGAATATTGATCAAGATAATCCAAAATTATTACTTAGATTAATTGCCATTGATATTTTTAAAAGAGAGCATAATTTTGAAATTATCTTTCTTTTTTCTGAAAATAGATTGATAACTCTTACTTGTGAGGTTATAGAAGCAACCCTAGAGGATCAAAAATATATAAATGATAAAAGTACTAAATTGTAAAAATAACAATTATAAAAAAAAACTCATAGAAATTCTTGAATCTAGGAGAAATGGAAAAACAATCGATACAACAAAGGTTAAAAAAATTATAAATGATATTAAAAAAAATAAATTTAAAGCTGTTTTGAAATATGAAAAAAAATTTTCAAAAAACAATAAAATAAAAACTACCAAAGTAGAAATAAATAAATCTATAAAAAATTTAGATCCGAAAATTAAAAAGGCAATTGATTTTGCATATACTAGAATTTTTAAGTTTCATTCTTTGCAAAAAAATAAAGATATTAATTATAGAGATCAATTTAATAACAAAATTGAATACAAAAGTATTCCGCTCCAATCTGTTGGAATATACGTACCTGCAAACTTGCCTTCTTCTTTATTAATGTGTGCTATACCTGCACAAATTTCAAATGTTAAAAATATTATTTTGGCAAATCCCCGTCAAAATGGGAAACTAAATCCTGCAGTTATGTATGCAGCAAAAAAATGTGGTGTAGTAGAAATTATAACTTGTGGAGGTGCTCAGGCAATAGGTCATTTAGCTTATATAAATAAAGTTGATAAAATAGTTGGTCCAGGGTCAGACTATGTTGTGAAAGCAAAAAGGTTAGTGTCATCTACAGTGGGTACAGAGAGTATGAACGCAGGTCCAAGTGAAATTTTAATTCTCGCCGACAAAAATACAAATATTAACGAAATTGGAACATCCATGGTGGGTCAATCAGAGCATGGTATAGAAAGTCAAAGCATATTGATAACTAAATATAGAGAAATTATTTCCAAAGTTCAAAAAAATATTATTTTAAATTTAAAAAATATTCCAAGAGCAAAAATTGCTGCAAAAAGTTTAAAAAAACATGGATTAATAATCTTATGTAAAAATGATAAACAAATTATTGAAATAATTAATGAAATTGCACCTGAACACCTAGAGTTAAATATTACTAAATATAAAAAATACTTAGGTAAAATTTTTAATGCAGGTTCAATTTGTATAGGCCCATATTCGCCAATGGCGGTTACAGATTATAATTCAGGTAGCAATCATACTCTACCAACATTGGGTAGTGCTAGGTTTGCATCAGGTCTAAATCTTAATGAGTTTACAAAAAAAATAAGCTATATAACTCTTTCAAAAAAAGGTGTTGCAAAAATTGGAGAATTTGCGATACATCTCGGAGATTTTGAAGGTCTATTAGGACATTCAAATTCAATAAAATCTAGAATGAGGAGAAGATAAATTTGGGAAAGCAAGACACGTTAGAGTTCGAGGGAGTTGTAACAGACTTACTTCCTAACGCAATGTTCAGAGTAAAACTTGATAATGGACATAACGTTACAGCTCATACTGCTGGTAAATTAAGAAAAAATCGTATACGTGTCCTTCAGGGAGATCGAGTAAAGCTTGAAGTTTCTCCATATGATTTATCTAAAGGTCGAATTGTTTTTAGATCTTAACTAATGGCTTCGTAGCTCAGTTGGTAGAGCAGAGCCCTGAAAAGGCTTGTGTCGCTGGTTCGAGTCCCGCCGAAGCCACCAC
>MDSZ01100417.1_pt1 | contig 10984 bp, 8 predicted proteins | sample 811201 | NCBI WGS metagenome assembly MDSZ01 (sample SAMN05326647, study PRJNA326480) | marine metagenome | isolation source: seawater | place: Indian Ocean: North | collected 2010 | reverse complement strand
ATCAATATATAGCTGGAGAGGAGCTGAAATAAAAAATTTTTTAGAATTTGATAAAGTTTATGAAAATACAAAAATTATTCGACTTGAAAAAAATTATAGATCTACTCAGAATATTTTAAATGTAGCCTCAAGTTTAATAGAAAATAATCAGAATAGAGTTGGAAAAAAATTATTTACTAACCATGATGATGGTGAAAAAGTATCTCTAACATGTTTCAGAAATGTAAAAGATGAAGCAGTAGAAATAAGTTCGGAAATTGAAAATTTAAAAAAAAAATATTCTTTGAATGAAATTGCTATATTGGTTAGAGCAATATTTCAAACTAGAGAATTTGAGGAAAGATTTCTAAAAATTGGAATTCCTTATAGAATAGTTGGAGGAATTAAGTTTTATGAAAGAGCAGAAATAAAAGATTGTATTGCATATTTAAGAGTTGTTCATCAGCCTTTGGATGACCTATCATTTGAAAGAATAATTAATATCCCAAAAAGGTCTATAGGAGATACAACTATTAAAAATATAAATGAATATGCAAAAAAAAATAACTGCTCTTTAGAAAAAGCATCTCAAAAATTAATAGAAGACAACAAAATAAAACCTAAAACAAAAATAGGATTAAGCTCATTATTAAATTTTTTAAATAAGTGGAGAAATGATTTAAAAAATAATTTTAATCATAATAAATTATTACAAATTATATTGGATGAGTCTGGGTATAGCGAGATGTTAAAAAATAAAAAAGATTTAGAAAATGAAAATCGCCTTGAAAATATCAAAGAACTTTTAAATGCTATGAAAGAATTTGATAATATAGAAAGTTTCCTGGAACATGTTGCTCTTGCAACATCACTTGATCAAAATTGGCAAAGCGAAAAAATAAATTTAATGACAATGCATTCATCAAAAGGCCTAGAATTTGATGTAGTTTTTTTACCAGGCTGGGAAGAAGGATTGTTTCCTCATCAAAAAAGTATTGAAGAAAAAGGAGAAAATGGACTAGAAGAAGAGAGAAGATTGGCATATGTAGGGATTACTAGAGCAAAAAAATTAGCTAGTATATCATTTTCAATGAATAGATTTTATCAGGGAGATTGGATTGATAGCATGGCATCAAGATTTGTTGATGAGCTACCAGAAAAATATATAAAAAAAAGTAATAATTTTATTGAAGAAGAATCTGAAGATTTTGATTTTAATCAAGATTTAGAATTTGGAGAAGAAGCAAGAAGTCCTGGTTGGATTAGATACCAAAAAAAATTAAATGATAAATAAAATAAAAAATATAATAATTAAAAAAAACCTAGATGGATATATTGTTCCAAAAAATGATAAATTTTTTACTGAATATTCTAAAATTAGTAACCTTGAATTAGTATCTAATTTTAGTGGTTCGGCGGGCTTTGCAATAATATTAAAAAATAAAAATTATCTTTTTGTAGATGGAAGATATACAATTCAGGCAAAAAAACAGTCTGGGGGGAAATTTAAAATATTTGAAATTCCTTTAATTTGGCCTAGAAATATTTTTAAATCTTCTAAAAATAAGTTGAATATAGGTTTTGACCCAAAACTTTTTACTTATAGTTCATTAAGACATTATTTTTATAATACTTGTAAATTATCACCAGTAAATGAAGATCTATTTCATACAGCTAATAGTAAAAAATTAAATATACATAAATTTTATAAATTAGATAAAAAAATTGTAGGTGAAAGCTCTAAATCGAAAATTAATCGAGTTATAAAAATATTAAATAAGAAAAAAATAGACTATCTATTTGTAAGTGCTGGAGAAAATGTATGCTGGTTAATGAACATTAGAGGTAAAGACTTGCCAAACTCTCCTATTGCTAACTGTAATTTAATTTTAACTAAAAATAGAGAAATTTATTTTTTTTCTGATTTAAATAAAATATCTGAAATAAAAAAAAAATTTATTAATCAAAAAATATCCTTCTATGAAGAAGGCAAATTATTTGAAATTTTGAGATCGATTAAACCTGGTATTTTTTGTATAGATGGAAAAACTTGCTCAGTATTTAATGAAGAAATAATTAAATCAAGATTCATCATAAAGGAAAAAAATGATTTCATATATTATTTAAAATCTATAAAAAATAAAACTGAAATTAAAAATATGATGAAGGCCCATATAGAAGATGGAGTTGCTTTAACAAAATTCTTGTATTGGATTAAAAATCTAAAAAAAATAAATTTAACAGAGCAGCAAGTAGAAAAAAAATTAGAAAATTATAGAAAACAAAATAAAAATTATTTATATCCAAGTTTTGATACAATTGCTGGTTCTGGTGCAAATGGTGCAATTATCCATTATAGATCCAACAAAAAATCAAATAGAAAATTAAATAGAAATGATTTGTTACTATTAGATTCGGGTGGACAATATAAATGGGGAACGACTGATGTAACAAGAACAATTTGCTTTTCTGAGGTTTCAAAAAAAATTAAAGAATTGTTTACTAGAGTTCTTAAAGGTCATATTGCCGTTGCACAAAGTGATATTAAAAAAGACCAGACAGGCCATAATGTTGATAAAAAAGCTAGACAAAACTTGAATAATATTGGTTTAGACTATAGGCATGGAACGGGTCATGGTGTTGGTTTCTTTCTAAATGTTCATGAAGGCCCACAAAGTATATCAAAAAATAATTATATTAAATTGGAAGAAGGAATGATTGTGAGTAATGAACCAGGTTATTACTTAGAAAATAGGTTTGGAATTAGAATTGAAAATTTAGTATTTATAAAAAAATTTCGTAATAAACTATTTTTTGAAAATCTTACGTTTGCACCAATCGATAAAGAATTAATTGTTGAAAAGATGCTGACTAGAAATGAAAAAAATTATTTATTTAATTATCACTTAGAAACATATTCTAAAATTGCCCCATTTTTAAATAAAAAACAAAAGAAGTGGCTAGCTGGATTAATTTAAAAGTTTAACCCATTCTTGTTGGTTTAAAATTTTTATACCTATTTTTTTTGCTAACTCAATTTTTTTATTTGTTGGTTTTTCTCCTAATACCAAATAATTTAATTTATTATTAACTGTACTGACTATACTTCCAGAATTTTTTTCAACTAAACTTTTTGCCTCTGCTCTACTAATATTTATTAACTTGCCAGTAAACATAAATGTTTTACCCTTTAATTTTCCTTTTTTATTTATCTGCAATTTTTTAATTGATAGAACTTTATTAAGCTTATTAATGACATTTATATTTTCACTATTTTTAATAAATTTGTCTATAGATTGAATTTGAGTTTCGCCTATTCCATCAATATTTAATAGCTCATTTATATTTTTTTTATTTATCATATCTAAAAAGTTTTGAATTGTTTTTGTATGTTCAGCAATTAATTTTGCATTTTCAATACCAATATGTCGAATGCCGACAGAAAAGATAAATCGATCTAATGTTACTTCTTTTGCTTTTTCAATTGAATATTTTAGATTTGAAACTGATAGCTCTCCCCACCCTTCTAAATTAGAAATCTTATCATAATCTAGTTTAAATATATCTTCTGGTGAGTTGATTAATTTTAAATCCCAAAATTTTTCTACAACTTTTTTTCCCAAACCATCAATATTCAAAGCTTCTTTCGAAATAAAATGTTTAATTTTTTCAATAGCAATTTTTTCGCATTTAAAGCCCTCACTGCTACATCTTCTCACAGCATCATATTTCTTTGTAGTTTTGTTAAATTCTTTTTCTGTTTTTGAACCACAAGAAGGACAGTTTTTAGGAAAAATAAATTTTTTTGATGAATTTTTTCTTTTTTTAAAATCAACTTCTATTACATGAGGAATTACATCTCCTGCTCTTTCAATCTTTACAGTATCTCCGATTCTAATATCTTTTCTTAATATTTCATCTTCATTATGTAGTGTTGCATTTGAAACAATTACGCCACCAATATTTATAGGTTTTACTTTAGCTACTGGTGTTAAAGCTCCAGTTCTTCCTACCTGTATATCTATATTTAATATTTCTGAATAAGAATAATCAGCAGAAAATTTGTGTGCAATGGCCCATCTAGGTGCATTAGATGTAAAACCTAATCTTTTTTGTAATTGTAAATTGTTAACTTTATAAACTAGACCGTCTACATCATATTCTAATTGAAACCTTTCTTTTTCATATTTTTTATGAAGAGATACCAGTCCACTAATGTCTTTTGCAATTTTATTATGTTCACTTGTTTTAAATCCCCAGATTTTTAGATTTTTTAAAAAGTCAGACTGTAACTTAAATTGATTATCTTCAAAATATCCAAAAGTATAAGCAATAAAGTTTAATGGGATTTTTCTGGTTTCTTCAGGATTTTTTTGTCTTAAAGATCCTGATGCCGCATTTCTAGGATTTGCAAAAGTATCTTTAATTTTTTCAAAATCATTTTTATTTATAAAAACCTCTCCTCTAATTTCTATATCTTTTGGAAAACTATTATTTTCAACTTTATGAGGTATGTCTTTAATTGTTTTTAAATTTTCTGTAATTATTTCTCCCTCTTTACCGTCTCCTCTTGATACTCCATAAGTTAGTAAACCATTTTTATAGGTTAAAGAAGCTGATATTCCATCAATTTTAGGTTCGACACTGTACTCCAAATAAACTTTTTCATTTAGAAAATTTAATACTTTTTTTTCAAAATTTAGTAAATCTTCTTCATTAAATGCATTTGATAATGATAGCATTTGTTGACGATGTTTAAATTTAAGAAAATTTTTTGATGGCTTAAAACCTACCGCTTGTGATGGAGAAAAATTACTTTTTAAAAAAGTATATTTTTTTTCTAATTCTAATATTTCTTTTTTTAGTTTATCAAAAGCTTTATCAGAAATTTTTGGGGAACTACTTTCATAGTATAATTTGTTATGATTCTTAAATTCATTTATTTTTTTTTGGTAGTTTTGCTTTATATTCTTATTCATAAAACCTATTTATTTAAGTAGATCTTTGAATTTCTTGATTATTGACTCTTCTTTGCCTTTTTTTTTATTTTTTGAAATCTTTGAATAATCTTTATTTAATATTTTATATGTTTCTTCATACCACTTACTAGATTGATAATTATATCCTAATAAAACAGCATATTTTTTTGCTTCATCAATTAGTCCTATTTTATAATGTAATTCAACTAGTCTATGAAGAGCTTCTTCTACATAAATTGTTTCATCGTAATCTTTTACAACTTTATTAAATCGATTTATTGCCGGTATCCACTTTTCCCTTTGAACATAATATCGAGCCAAATACATCTCTTTAGATGCTAAAAGTTCTTGAATTAACTCTAACTTAAATTCAGAGTCTAACGCAAAATCAGTGTTGGGATATTTTTGTATGATAATTTCAAAATACTTTTTTGCTTTTAAAATTTCATTTGTATCTTTTGTTTCATCTATTATTTGATCATAATGACTAAGCGCCAATAGATAATAAGCGTAATCTCTCCTAGGATGGTTTTTATATTTATCTAAAAATTTTTCTAATTCAAGAACGGCATCACTATAATATAAATAAGAAAAATATGAATATGCGGCCATCAAAGCTGCCCTTGGCGCCCAAATTGATTGTGGATATAGCAGTTCAGCTTCATTAAATTTTTTTGATGCATATATAGGATCTCCTCTTTGCAATTCTTTCAAACCATCTTTATAGGCTTTTATCATTTGCATTTCTAAACTTTCTTCTTCTATGATGGATATTTTTTCTTTTTCTTTTGAACAGGAATTGCTTAAAAATACCAAAATTGTAATTAAAAATACTAAGCGGAATTTCATTAATAAATTTTATCAGAATTTATTAAAAATTCTAATAATTATGCAATAGATTTTAGATGATTTTTGTATGCAAAGGAATGAGGTAAATTTTTTCCTTTGATTTCGAATAATGAATAGTTCTTTTGTTCGCTAAATAATTTTCTAAGTAGTTTATTTGTCAAATTATGACCTCCTTGAGAGCATTTTAAAGAACCAATTATTCTGTAACCAGATAAGTATAAATCTCCCATACAGTCTAAAATTTTATGATTAACAAATTCTTTATTATTTCTTAAACCTTCTTCATTCATTAAAGAATTATTTTTTACGACCAATGCATTTTCTAAACTTCCACCTTTTCCAAGCCCAATTTTTTTTAATTTTTCAATATCTTCAAACAAGCAAAAAGTTCTAGAATTATATATATCTGTTAGATCATCTTCAAATACACTTACTTTATTTCTTTGAGATTTTATAAATTGATTTTGATATTTAATTTCAAAATCTATATCCAGACTTACATTTGATTTATTGATCGAGATAGTTTTATTTCCTTCTATAATTTGTATTTGTTGTTCTACTTTGATTATCTTTATAGGCACTTCACTAGTTTCTATTCCTGCTTCTAATATTAATTCAACAAAATTCTTTGCAGATCCATCCATGATTGGAACTTCTTGAGAATTTATTTCCACAATTGCATTATCAATACCTAGGCCATAGAAAGCACCCATTAAATGTTCAATTGTAGAAACTTTTACTCCGTTATCATTTGAGATTGTTGTACATAGAGTTGCATCTACGACATTATTATAATTTGGTATAATTGTATTGTTTTTGATCAAATCTACTCTTTTAAAAAGAATTCCAGTATTAGGTTGGGCTGGCAATATAACTAATTTTGCTCTTAAACCTGTATGTACACCGATTCCTTCGATGGAAATTTTTTTTGAAATAGTTTTTTGAGTTAAAATTGACATTAACCAACTATATTAAAATGCTAAAAACTTAGATATACAACTATTGTTACAACAAAATACAATTATTCATTTCCAAAGATATTAAAGAATCTATGAAAAATGCCTAATTTTTTTTGATTTTTTTTCAATTTTTGAGGATCAGTATTTTGAAAATTTGTCTCAAATTGTAGGCCAGCTTTACAAATCTCAAAATCATTCTCTTCATAAAAGTTTATTTCTTTAAAGTTGTATTTGTCTTCTATATGAAAAGAATTTTTATTTAATATTTTTGATCCTTTCCCAATTAAAACTAAATTCAAGTTTTGTTTCTTATTTATATTGTTTGGAATACTAATACTTTTAAATGATAATTTAATAATTTCTTCTATCCTTGCTAATACAACTTTTTTTAATAAATCAATTGAGATGTTTTTTCCAATAATTTTATTTATTATTTTCTTATTTTCATTTAAATCAGAATCGTTATAAGAAAAATCTATTTCAGATCTATTGAAGGTTTTTTTCAATTCTTCTGACTCCTCCAAAGTTAATTGCATTATTTGAGATATGTCTTTAGAAATATTATTTCCTCCAATTGGTATACTGTTCATAGAGTCTAATTTCTGATTTATAAAAAAAATTATTGTTGTTCTATCTAAGCCTATATCAAGAAATGAAACAAATTTATTTTTTTTAAAAAAATCAATATATTGAAAAGATTTGACCAAACTAGATAAAAAAAAGTTTAAAATATTTAAATTATTTTTTTTGAAAACTTCAAAAACTTTGTTGTATTGATCAGAAGGTAAACATATGAATTTTAATTCTAATATTACAGAATTAAATTCAGGTATTTTATCTGGTATATTGAAAAACTCTTCACTATTAATAATATATTTCTTTATTACTACATGAATAATTTTTTTGCTAATATAACAATTTTTAATTAATTGATTTGCCTCCAAAATTATTGAAGCACAAACTTCATTAAAATTTATTTTTTGATCTAATTTTTTTTTAATAGATAAATCAATAGTACAAATTTCAGAGGTATCATATAAAACTGTTATATTTTCAAGATGAGTAGAAATTTGATTTTCTGCTTCTCTGACTAAAAAATTTATTGATTTTGAATACTCTTCATAATTATTTTTTTGTGAAATAGATTTTGATTTAAAAAATAATTTAGATAATTTATTATCAAATACTCCCAATCTTAATTCACTTGCTCCACAGTCAACAACTGTTGAGTAATTATTTTTTTTCATATGTAAAAATAATTTTATTTTTTATTCTTAAATCAATTAAATTACTTTTTATAATTTTATTTGTTTTCATTAAAGATCTGTATTTTGTTAATGAATTTTCTATATTTTCAGAAGGAAGCCTTATCAAAACATTATCATTATTCTCAATATCCCATCTTTTGCTTTTGTAATAATAATATTTTTTTATTTTATCTAAATTAAAACTATTTTTAAGCAGTATCTCTTGTAAATTTAAAAATTCATGTGCTTCAAAACTTCCAAAGACTTGGGGAAGATTATATTCTTTTTCAACTAAAGAGATTTTAGTAAGTTTTCCATTTTTACCAATATAAAACTTTTCACCATCTAAAATGGTTTTTCCAACAAATTTTGTTTTTTTAACATTCACTAATAAATTTGAAGGAAAAACTTTTACAATTTTATAAGTATCTATAAAACTATTATTATTTAATATTTTTTCTGCTTCATCTTTATTGATTAAAAAAATATTTTTGTTTATAAGAATTTTTAAATTTTTTTCTAACATATTTTTTTCTTTTTCGTTTAATCCCACAATATTTATATGTTTTATTAAGTTTAATTTATTAAAATTTGAAATAATATTAAAATTGAAGGTTGAACTTAACAAAATCAATATCCATAAATAAAAATATATTTTTTTTTTACTTATTGATTGAAGCATCTTTAATTATTTTTTCAATTAATTGGATAAAAGGAATCCCTTTATAATTCGCAATTTCAGGAACCAATGAAAGTGAAGTCATTCCTGGCTGAGTATTAATTTCTAATAAATAAAATTTATTTTTATAAAACCTAAAATCTGATCTTGTCACTCCTCTACATTTTAAAAGATTATGTGCTTTTAAAGCTAGAGAAGTAATTTTATCATAATTTTTTTTATTTAGTTTAACAGGTATTATGTGCTCAGTTTTTGATTTAGGATTATATTTTGCTTCATAATCATAAAATTTTCTTTTTGGTTTTAGTTCAATAGCTCCAAGTTTTCTTCTACCTAATATTGCAACTTGAATCTCGCGGCCTGGTATGAATTTTTCAATTAAAACTTCTCCATAATTTTTTAACTTATATAAGTTTTTAATAAAGCTTGATTTATTACATATATAAACATTAACGCTAGAACCTTCGTTAATTGGTTTTATAACAACAGGGAAGTCTAATTTATTATTAATATTTTTTAATATATTTTTTTTAATTTGATTTTTTTTAAATACAAATTTAACATATTTTGGAGTTAAAATTTTATTTTTAATAAATAGTTTTTTAGATAATTCTTTATCTATTGCAATGGAAGAAGACATTACACCTGAGTGAGTATATTTAATTTTTTCTGACTCTAATATTGTTTGAATATACCCGTCTTCTCCATATCTACCATGAAGTAAATTTAAAACTATATCTGGTTTATATAATCTTAATTTTTTTACAAATTTTCCATCTGGTTCAATAATTTTAAGATTATACTTTTTATTTTTTTTTAATTCTAAATAAACACTTTTGGCAGTTAATAAACTAATTTCTCTTTCATTTGAGTATCCTCCAGCGACTAAAAGAATTTTTTTTTTCAATTTATTCCAAAATTTTAATTTCTTTTTCTAAACTAATTCCTGTCTTTTCTAAAACCTTTTTGCTGACATAATTAATCAATTTTGACATATCTTCAAACGTTGCGTTTCCCTTATTTACAAAAAAATTACAATGCTTATCTGAAATACAAGCATCTCCGAAACTTTTATCTAATGGCACTGAAAACTTTATAAGCTCCCAAACTTTTTTATTTGTTTGTGATATGGGGTTTTTAAATGTGCTACCACTTGTTTTTATTCTAGTTGGTTGTGCTTTTTCTTTTTTTAATTTTAGTTCATTTGTCAAATTTTTTATTTCTTTTTTGTCTCCTTTTATTCCTTTAAAAGAAGCACTTAAAAAAACTAGATCATCTGCTAAACTAGTCTTTCTATATTCAAATTGTATCTCTTTAGCAGGTATGGTTATGATATTTCCATAAACATCAATTGCTTGAATAGAAAGCAATATATCTTTAAATTCTTTACCAAAGCAACCAGCATTCATTCTTATGCCTCCTCCAATAGTACCAGGAATACAAGATAAAAATTCAAATCCAGTTAAATTATTATTTATTGCAAAATCAGACAAAGATTTGTCTAGGACAGCGCTTCCTGCGATTATTATATCTTCACCAAGTAATGAAATATTATTAAAATTTCTACTTAATTTGATGACCACTCCATCAAACATGTCATCTGTTATTAAAGTATTTGATCCTGCTCCAATAATAAATATTTTTTCTCTTCCTTTTAGTTTTTTTATAAAATTAACTAACTCTTTTAAATTTTCGGCCTTGTAAAAAACTTTTGATTTTCCTCCAATATTGAACCAATTTTTTTTCTTCAAATCATGTTCAAACCTTACATTCTCACCAAATTCTAATAATAAATTTTTTAGCTCTTTTGTTTCCATTACATTATTTTTGGAAGCTCTCTCATCCAATTAGAAATAGATCCTGCACCCATTCCTATTACAATTTTTTTTCCATACATATTTTTTTTAAGAAATATTGCTAATTGATTATTATCATTTACTAAAAATAATCTTACTTTTGAATTTTTTATAATCTCTTTTGCAAAGTTCAAATAACTAAATCCTAATTTTATTTTTTCTCCTGCAGTATATATTGGGCATAAAACAACTGTATCTGCCTTTTGAAAAGCAAAGGAAAATTCTTTTCTTAGGTCTTTTAATCTTGAAATCCGATGAGGCTGGAATATGCAAACTTTATCATAACCCTTGTAAACTTTATTCACTCCTTCTAGTACAACTTTTATCTCTGTTGGATGGTGTGCATAATCATCATAAAAATCTATTTCATTATAAGTAAAAATTTTATTAAATCTTCTTTGAACTCCAGTAAAGTTTAATAATCGTTTTTTTATAT
>MDSZ01018887.1_pt1 | contig 10984 bp, 9 predicted proteins | sample 811201 | NCBI WGS metagenome assembly MDSZ01 (sample SAMN05326647, study PRJNA326480) | marine metagenome | isolation source: seawater | place: Indian Ocean: North | collected 2010 | reverse complement strand
ATCATCTCGAGGTCAAGAGTGTGCAGTTGCTCAACCCACGAACGGTTGTCCTTCGTATCCCAGAGTTAAGTGTATGTGATCAATTGCACCTGAGTATGCTCGTTGCCGATGACTTGGGTGAATTATTTCCCGAGGAAGCATATCTGACCATTCATGCGATACCAGGGCACACAATCCAGTCGAAACAACATATGATTCGACAGGAGCAGTAGCTATGATCACGGTCATGAGCGTATAAGCATTGGTGCTGGCCGTGCATCTCTTATCAGTATGCGAAGTGGCTGTTCCCCAAACCATCCAGAGAATTACCTTGCTTTAATATGAAACGATACATTGGTTTACTTCGTGCGGAAGCTGGGTTGGTTTGTGGTGGTCTGACGACTGTGCTGTTCCTTGCTTTTGGGAAAGCATGGCTCTCTCAGCTAGAAAATCCGTGGTGGACTGGATGCCTCTTTCTTTGGCTTTTTCTTGCGATCTTATGGCTGTGTTTTGTAGTCGTTCGTCATGCCGATGCTCTGGCTGTTCGGCTTGGTGAGCCCTACGGAACACTGTTGCTCACGCTTTCAGTGATTGGCATCGAAGTGGCCATGATTGCGGCAGTGTGTCTTGCAGGAAAAGTCCATCCAGGTTTAGCGCGGGATACCATGTATTCCGTGGTGATGATTGTTCTTACAGGCATGTTGGGGGGAACGTTGTTAGCGGGCGGTTTGAGGCATCATCGGCAGGAATACAATCTCTCAGGTGCCAATGCCTACCTCAGCGTTTTGGTGCCACTCGCTGTACTTTCTCTTGTGGTGCCACGTTTTACCCACTCAGCGCCTGGTGGGAGCCCTTCATTTTTACAAGCTGCGTTTCTTTTAATTACTTCTGCTGCGTTATATGTCACGTTCTTGTTTGTCCAGATAGGGCGTCATTCAACGCTTTTTCTTTCCTCAAGCAATCAGGGAGAGCATGAATCCGAGTCATCGTATAGTACGTCTATTCATGCAGTGCTTCTTTTGTCAGCCATGCTCCCGATTGTGTTGCTTGCAAAAAAGCTAGGGGTTCTTGTCGACCATGTCGTGCACACGCTCAAGGCGCCACCGGAACTCGGAGGTTTCCTTGTTGCCATACTCGTGCTATCCCCTGAAGGCCTCAGTGCCTTCCGCGCAGCTCAAGACAATCGATTGCAACGAACAATGAATATCCTCCTTGGATCAGCAACGAGCACTATTGGTATGACTGTTCCAGTTGTTCTTGGTATCAGTCTTTTTTCCGGTCATGTGCTCGAGCTTGGCCTTGAAACCCGTGATATCGTGATGCTTGTGCTAACGCTCTTTACCAGTGTCATCACTCTGGCAACTGGGCGAACAACACTTCTTCAGGGAGCAGTCCACCTTATTCTTTTTGCAGCATATATCATGTTAATCTTTGACAAGGTGCGATGACGACGAGTGGTGCCATTTGATACGTGATCATGTGCTAGGTGGCGTGTCGTGGCGGTGTTCAAACGTCATCCAGAGACGTGGTCTGCAGACACGTAGAGGCGATAGTCATAGGCATGATGATCATGCATTAAAAAACACCGCCCCGATCCCACCAAACCGGGGCAGTGTTCATTGCACCAAGGCCGAGAGGCAAGGCCTTTGATGTTTGCGTGTTTCTTAGAATGGAGTGTGATGGAAAATTGGTCTAACTCTGAAATGGGGTAAAGATCGAAAACATATGTTCCCAATACAAAAGGCGTGCCAAAAGTCCTTTGAGGAAAAAAGAAGTTGATTCTACAGGCCTTTTGATGATTTCCCGGTACGAATGAGAACCTTCTGGAAAGATGCAATTTGCGTCAGTGTGATGCAGATCGCGCGTGGGAGTAGTTGCATGTCTGGAGACAAGCAAGCAGGAGTCGGTCACATGAGAGTGTGCCAGTGTCTGGATATCCCTTTCACCGTTTCGGTGAGTGTTCCATGGCCAAGAGTAAGTGGAGAATTGAGTGAGTTGTCACCAATCGATGGTGTGTTTCACTGCGGAAAATGACCGTACGAGTCATCTAATCATTATCACCTTAACGCAGATCTCAGCATGCAAAGTTTACAGCTGAAACCGTCGAAGAAAGGAGTAGTCCCGAAGAATGCGCCATGTTCACGGTCTTCCTTTTCATCTTGTTTATCTTTATCGCATCCCCACTCATTGGTCTTGTGATGCTTGGGTTACGTGGTGAGATGAAAAAACATTACTGGGACCGGTAGTTGCACACTCTCCACCCGTGATTAGCGTCTCTGTCGTAGATGTCGCGGTTGAATGACATCTTTTGCGAGGCCGAGATGCCTCAGGATCACGATGATGTAATACGTGATATCAATTTCCCACCATTTGTGTTGAGTGCTCGCACTTGCTGGGTCATGGTGGTGATTGTTGTGCCACCCTTCTCCCATGGCAACGAGAGCTACAAGCCAATTATTACGGCTGTCTTCACCTGTTGCATAGTTTTGGTATCCAAACAAATGCGTCAGCGAGTTGACGCTCCATGTGATGTGCCATACCAGTACGGTACGCAAGAAAACTCCCCAGACAATCCAACTGGCAGCAAGTTGTAGGCTCGAAGATAAGCTGTCCCCACGGATGTTTCCAAGAGTCAATCCAAGGATGCCAAAGAACAGCAGATGACTAAGATAAATCCAAACGATTGCTGTGGGATGACGTTCAAGAAAGCGATAAAAAGGATCCGCGAGAATATCACGGGCATATCGGTCAAGGAAATTTAAGGAACGTCTCTCTGGTACACGCCGGAACAGCCAGCCCATATGAGACCACGCAACACCATCCCTTGGTGAGTGCGGGTCGGGTTCATTGTCTGCATGACAATGATGGAGCCGATGGTTCGATACCCATCGTGAGGGAGTATCCTCCAGTGAACAGAGTGCGAGAGTCGTGAGTGATCGCTCGAGCCAAATGGGGACTGAGAGACTTCGGTGACTCAGCAGCCGATGATACCCAAGATTTACACCAAGTGTTCCAAAAACAGGAATGCCAATCATACAAATGATGGCCCCTGACCAACTAAAACACCATGGCAGAACCACCAGGCATGCAAGCAGATGAATCGTGACAATGGGAACAATGTATTCCCAGTGGATGGCATGCCGGACAGTACCGGCGGCTTTTTGGGGCAAGGGCACGTGAGAACTTACGGTTGGGGGCGCCTTCGCCCAAAACATGAATGAATGAGCACAGTATCTGGGAGACCCCCAAAAACTGCAAGCAGGAAACGGGTGGAGATGACTCTTTAGTTTCGCTCCGGCGTACTATATAACGACCAGGTAAACTAAACTGCGGACAGAGCGGGAGCCTCAACGAATCCATTGAGTACGTGTCCGAGTTCTTCGAAACATAGTCAGTTTGACTTGAGAGAACAAATGTATGGGCTCTGAGTTAGATCCTTCCGCATTTGATTCCAGTATGAACGCTCTTGCTCGCATTCATCCCAGCGACGAAACCAGCCCAAAATGAGTTTTTTTGATGCACTTTCGGGGTAGTCTCTCTGAAGATTCTTCTCATTTGCAGGATAGCCATACCCCTGCGCCATCTGGTGACGAACCCATGTCTTCGTCATAATTTTACGCCAGAATGGTGGGATGTGAGGATGTTCTCGAAGGGTCTGAGATATTTGATTGGCAGTCATCTCATCCTCGCTTCCTACAAGTCCTGAGAGGGAATCATGAAATATCTTCTCCTTGTAATACGCATCCTGCACGATAAAGGTTCAGCAAGTTGTGATTTCCTGTTGTCTTGATGGCAGTGAGGCCTCGTGCAATTTTCAATGGCAACCCAGAGGTGATGACGGCTTCTGTGAGTTCAGAACGCGAATGGCAAGTGAGGCAACCTCAATTCACGAACTGTCTACAAGCGGTCGGTTCTCGGAATGAAAAGGCAGTAGGTCATGGCATGAAGTCATAACAACAGAAAATGCTCTTACCTCGTTGCACGGTCTCTTGTGTGTTTGCATGTCAAACAAGCCATTTATTCTCGAATGGCTGATCTCCAAGTGTCCATTCATCCAGGGTGTATCGGATATCCTGAAAACCCGCTGGTTCACGGCGAGGGAAACCGTGTCAGCAACGGAACAGGTGATTCAGTCGCTCTCAACAGCTCGCTGCGTATCATTTTTTAGGAGGATGGAGTCATGAGCACGACACGCGCACTTGGTGAGAAGCGAATCGAGGCAGGTATCTATGCCGTAGGCCTCATGCTATGTGGAGCGATTGGTGCCACTGTTTTTTCACAACTCAAAGGCGGAGCGGTTATGCCTCGTCCTGAGACCTCAGCGATTGTGGGGGCAGTGGTAGGTGTTATTTTTGGAAATATTCCGTCTGTGATAATTGCTCGACGGCATGCACCTGCCGCTTTCAGGGCATGCCAAAAGTATTTTCAAATGTGTATGAAATCTTGATGGCGGTGAAATGCATTCGCCCTCGAATGACTCCGCAGTCTTTTTACTTTTGTAACGTAGGCTGCCAAGAACGTCTGTGGTATTCTTAGCTTGCCACGGAGAAAAAAGCTGCCGAAGTGTTTGATGGGAGCATCGAAAATTCTTCAATGGTTCATCAATATGTTTTCTTTTTCGTTCAGTCAGTAGTAGTGAACAAGAGAACGTAACGAATACACACGGAGAGAATTGAGAGACATGAAGCGAGGACGTATACAAAAAGAAGAAGGCCGACTGCTGTTGTACATCCTGTTCTTCGCCAGTTATCTATCACCGTTCGCGATTGCCGAAGAGACACTTGTTGAACAAGCAGTGAGCGTTTTTCAACATGGTGATGTTGAACGTCGTTATGTCTTGCATCTTCCCGAAGATTTGCCAGCGCAGTCGCCACTTGTGTTTTTTCTTCATGGGTATTATGGGGATGCTCGCGATTACGCTGAACTTGGAATGAATCAAGTTGCAGACACACATAAATTTGCTGTCGTCTATCCCCAAGGCAAGAAGGACACCCGAGGCGTTCCTCATTGGAATGCTCGTTTATCGATCAGTAAGGTCGATGACATTGATTTCTTGACACAGTTAGCAAAAGAACTTCAGCAGCAGCATGATCTCAATGCCGAACAAACGTTTGCGAGTGGTGTGTCAAATGGTGGCTTCATGAGCTATACCCTTGTGGCTGAACGGCCAGAAACATTTAAGGCTGCTGCGTCGATCATTGGTACGATGAGTGGATATACGTGGGAGCATCGCAATGAGATTCAGCCGGCACCAATCCTCCAAATATCTGGATTGGATGACGAGATCGTCCCAGTTGATGGCAGTATGTCATCACAAGGGGGATGGGGAGGCGCTCCAGACCAACGAACAATTATTGACTTCTGGCGAACGTTGGATCAGACGAAATCAGAAGAGATCAAGCAGGTGACGCCAAGCACCAAGGCGTATCGCTATGGCGATGGTGTGGATGGTTGTGACGTGTGGTTGTATGAGGTTACCGGTTGGGGGCACCGTGTGCCTGGAAAAAACAAACTGGGGGTTCCGGCGGTTGAACTTGTATGGATGTTCTTCAGCCGATATTGATATGGTTGAGGAGAACACGATCGTGTGAGATGACGTCTGCCAACGGCCGCTCTGAGTGAACGGTTTGAAGCATTATTGGAATTTTTTTGGCAGACGGACAAGCATGTTAGAGCGTAAAGCCAAGATGGCTGCATCATCGACTGTCTCAAGGCCTTGCAGGTACAGCCATCCACTCTCATGTTTTGCTAACGCCGATGCTTCTTCTTTGGAAACGGTGCTAAGGCCGTTTAGAAATAACCAGCCTTTATGCTTCGCAAGCGCCTGAGCAATTTCGGGTGAAATTGTTGTAAGTCCATTGAGTTGGAGGTCGCCCCCCTCAAATTCTGCAAGTTTTAATGCAGCTTCTGGTGTTATTTCTGTTACATCGTTGAGAATAAGCCGGCCCTTGGATGCATCAATAAGAGCTATTGCGTCATCAACGGTGAGTCGTTTTTCCGATGAGCAACCGATAGACAAGCACATCGAGAGGGCACCAACAGCCACTAAACCACAGTAAATCGTTTGATCGTTTTTGAACATAAAAAAAGTATAAGCAGTCCTGCGGGTTTTAACAATGAAAAAGATTTCCTCATACGGTATTTCTTGAGCTTCTTGGCTTTTTAGGATATGGCTTCCAGTGTCGTTCCAATCTGCAATCTTCTTGACAGAGTTGCCATTTTCTCATGGTCTTTTGCTTGTGGATAAGTTGTGTTCGTGAGTTGAAAAAGTCCTTGGGATGCATGTTTTATGAGGGCTTGCTGTGTATTCTTTTTCGGAATGATTCACGGTGATTCAAAAAGACCATTCAGGTGCCATCAGCTCAATTGATAATGATACAATGGTGATCGGCCTGGATTCGAAAGGAGAATGTGCATGCAACAGTGCAATGTAGTTCTAAGAGTGTTGTGTCTGATGCTGGGGCTTATTTCTTTTATAGAAAGTCGTGGTGAGACAATTCGTTTCACAAGCGTCCCGGATATCTTCAACTGGAATATAAGTAATCCTCAAAGTGGCTGGGAAGAGACCCTTGATTGGTTTTTCACGCGTTTGCAAAAAGAAGGACCGGATTTCACACTCAACGCTGGCGATATTATGGATGCTCGATGGTGGGATAATGAAGCTCAGGTGAAACAGAAGACGCAAGAGTATTGGTCTGGGTTTAAGAAGCGTTTTGATGACCGAAATATGACGGTCTACGTGGCTCCTGGTGACCACGAATATGGAGATGATGGTGGACTGAAGATAGGTCATCTCGCGCGGGTTTTTGGCAGGCAATTCACTGAGATTATGAACATGCCGCGCAATGGTCCCGCGAATCACCGTGGACGTACATTCTTTGTTCGAAAGAATAATTTACTCGTTGTGACACTTGATACGTTTGAGGATGAAGGAGAACGCTTCGGGTATACCGTTGGTGAGGAACAACTTGCCTGGTTGGAAAAAACATTCAAGGCGAATGCAGATGCTGAATTTATTGTTGTTCAGGGCCACCTGCCGATTATCGGGCCAGTGAGAAGCAAGAATTCCAGTGCAAGTATGTTGAAAGGAGGTGCACAGTCAGCTCTCTGGAAACTCATGGTCACGTATGGGGTAAACGTGTATCTCTGTGGTGAGCATCATCGGATTACCGTCAAGAAGGCAGACGGAATCTGGCAAATTGTCCATGGTGCTCTTTGGGGCACGCAAACCGACTTGAATTATCTACGAGGAGTAGTGGTTCCTGGCGAAATGCGACTTGAACTTCTTGAGTTCAATGTTGAGTACAGTGGGGGCTACATTGGTAATCATCCTCATCGAGGGGATACGAATAAACCGAGAGAACATGTTGCGCTTTCGTCACAAACCAAAAGTGATGGGCCTCGTGTGACCGGAGAACTCGTACTGGTCAAATTAACTGATGGGTCTGTTGCAGCGAGTGAAGCAACAGGTTGGTTTAAGGACGAAGGTGAGCACTTCTGATGATAGTGCTAGCGATTGCTTCCACGAGAGTATCAAGTCTCGTGTGATGGTTGGAGATCTCAACGCATAGGTGGAGTGCTGAAGATAGCGTGCGAATCGACTCTTACTTTGGTTCTTTCCTGTAGTCTGTTCGTTAACGTTCTTCTACTTCAAACTCGATATCAGGATTAGATTTCAAAATAGCAACGGTCTCGCTATCAATGCTCTGTAAGCCATGGAGCATTAAGAAGCCTTTGTGTTTGACGAGTGCCTTCGCAACGTCAGGCGTGATTGAGGAAAGGCCATCGAGTGACAAGGATAAACCGGCATGTTTTGCGAGAGACTCAGCAACCTCAGTTGAAAGTGATCGAACGCCATTGAGAGATAACCAATCCTCATGCGCTTCAAAGGCTTGAGCTACTTCAAGTGATAGGGAGTCCACGCCATTGAGGTGGAGCCACCCCTCGTGCTTGGCTAGTGCGACAGCCACCTCGGGGGAGAGAGACGTCAACCCATTAAGCGAGAGCCAGCTTTTGTGTTGTGATAACACCTCAGCGACCTCGCTGTTGATGGATGTCACGCCATCAAGCAACAGCCAGTCTGCGTGCTTGACGAGCGCCTTTGCCACATCCGGGGTAATGGATTGGAGGTCGTGGAGACTAAGAAGGCCGCCATGCTTCGCAAGTGCGTCAGCAACTTCGGGGGTTATTGAAGTCGGGCCAGCGAGGAAGAGAAAGTCACTGTTGGCGACCACCAATTCGTTTGCCTGCTCTACTGTGAGAATCTGCTCGTCACTTTGGTCCGGAGACTCACTCGCCGCGCAAAAGACGCAGAAAAAGATTGATGCTGCAACTGTTCCACATCTCATAACAGAATCTCCGAATAGAGAAGTGTAATACACGCTGATTGAAAAGTGAATGTTTTGAAAAACCGTAGAGTACACTTGCCGTAGTAATTGGATGCATGCATTCGGTGCAGGCCTTGCATGAATTTGGGTGAAGACCACCACATTCTCTCGAGTCTTGAGCATATTCCTGTTGCGAGCATCACAGCGCAATTATAGTCGAAGGTCCATTTTTAGACTGAGAGTGGTTGAGTCTGGTCCATGAAGGCTTTTCTGAGGGGCGTGCGATCACGAGGATTGTTTGCATGAGAGCACTTTTGGTATCGATGTGCTCAAATGAAGTGTTGTAGGCTAATGAAAATACTTGTTCGATGAAGCAGAGGGATTGCATCCAATGCGAAGTGCGTCATTTTTCTTGATGGTGGTGCTAGGTATGGTCCAAGGATACTCGCAGACAGATTCACCGTGGAAGGCGAGTCAAACGGCGGTTGAAAGATCGTCGCGCAGGCAGGATTTCAACTTTGAAGAGTCACAGGTGCCAAGCTATACGCTTCCTGATCCGTTGGTTTTTGATGACGGATCAATCGTTGCAACTCCAACGCAATGGGCCGGTGTGCGTCGAGAAGAAATTCTCAATCTCTTTCGGGATCGGGTCTATGGTCGTCGGCCAGAGACGCCCTATGTGATGGAGTTCAAGCAGATCAATACCGTTGACAATGCAATTGGAGGAAAAGCCATTGGTCGAAGCATGATTGCTACCGTCCTGATCGGCTCGCGATCATATTCCTGGCCGTTTGTTCTTTTTGTTCCACGAAAAAATGAGCAGCCCGTGCCGGCCATTATTTTTATTAATAATCGGTACTTCGTTCCGTTGGAGAAAGCAGCGAACGAGTACGATCCTTTTTGGTCTGTGGAGCAGATTATTGATCGTGGGTACGCGACCGCCTCATTTCATACGTCGGATGTCGATCCGGATACAAAAGATGGTTATGCGGATGGACTGAGGTCATTTTTTGCCAATGGGAAGGCTCCTGAAGACACTGCATGGCGAAGTTTATCCGCGTGGGGATGGGCCGCGAGTAGAATTCTTGATTATATGGAAGTCGATAATGCAATTGATGCAAGTCGTGTGGCTGTTGTGGGTCATTCCCGTGGTGGCAAGACATCTCTTTGGGCAGCAGCAGAGGACGTTCGTTTTGCCATTGCGTACAGCAATAACTCTGGGTGTGGGGGCGCTGCATTATCGCGCCGGGTATATGGGGAAACAGTAGCCCGTATTACAACGAACTTTCCTCACTGGTTTAGTGCAAAATTTGCCACGTATGGTGGGCGAGAGAATGAACTTCCTGTCGACCAACACGAATTGATGAGTCTGATCGCGCCTCGAGGAATCTATACAGCCAGTGCAGATGAAGATCTCTGGGCAGATCCGAAGGGTGAATATACATCACTGGTGAAAGCTTCACCTGTTTTTTCACTGCTTGGCAAGTCATCGATTACTCAAATCGAAATGCCACCACTGAATCATCCACGTGTTGTGGGACAAACTGGCTATCACATTCGATCAGGCGGGCATGGGCTGAAAGATCAGGACTGGACGTGGTTCCTTGATTTTTCGGATACGTTACTAAAAAAGTAAGTATGCTCTCGTCCGACGTCTTGACCGATAGCTATTGCTTCTTGTGGTTGTGCATGAATGTTAAGGCGATGGAATCGGCCTTAGACCGAAGAGCATTTTGAAGAATGTGACCTTCTCCCTGTACTTCGCAGATGGCAACGGCAATGTCATTTTTGTTCGTGTAGGTACGAAGCGTCATAGTGTTCCCGTATCGCGCAGTAATGGGATCAGGAGTGCATGCAAGGAATGTTCGCCAAATGTCTATTCGTTCATCACTCGAATACATTGTGATCTTTGGTGTCGTTGAGCCATGAAAGCTTTTGTCCCGGTCCCCAATGACCTGCAGGATAGAGGTCTGTGTCGTATCGCCATCTGGATCATGCGCTCCCTTGGCCATTCCACAACTCATTGGACAGATGGCAGCAAAAAGTGAGGATTCTTTTGCAAGACGGTAGCAAAAGAGTCCTCCGCTTGAGTGTCCTGTTGCATAGATTGCCATAGGGTCTGCGATGCCATAGGAAATCAATGTCTTCACAATGGTCAGAACAAGACCAACGTCATCATGATCAACAGCATGAAAACCATCCATGAAATTCCATTTTGCAAGAGGCTGTACGGCTTCAACACTGACCAACAGCATATTGTGTTGAGTTGTCAGTGGTGCCCATCTTCTTGCCTGCCCCTCGGCACGTCCACCGGCTCCATGAAAGCAAAGCAGTACGGGGTAGATGGAATCTTTCTCAAAGTCATGTGGAGTGACGACCAGAAGACGGCGTGACTGGTTGTCATGCTCAATGTGAATTTCATTGAGGCTCGTTCGGAACGTGCTGGGATCTAGGGAGGGTATGAGACGTGTGTCAGTGTCATCGCATTGAGCGAGAGGTGACTGAAAGAGAAGTGCAAGTGCCAAGAAAGCTGAATAAGAGTTTCTCATGATGCCGACATTTTCCTTCAGGTGCATGTTCAGAAAGGATGTGTGTGAAGTCCATCAAATCATAAGTCTACATGAACCAGTGGTGTTTGGCATGCAAAGGACATGCAGGTTTATCAAGGAGCAGACCTT
>MDSZ01164264.1_pt1 | contig 10985 bp, 7 predicted proteins | sample 811201 | NCBI WGS metagenome assembly MDSZ01 (sample SAMN05326647, study PRJNA326480) | marine metagenome | isolation source: seawater | place: Indian Ocean: North | collected 2010 | reverse complement strand
TTTTTTGATCTGGCTTTCCAAGAATCACCAATCCATTCGATTCGGTGCTATCAAATTGAACTATTTTTCGAATTTCATCTTCTATGGTAACATGAGGAACCATTTCACCACCAATTTTTGAAAAACGGGATGCCCTGCCCTTAATAAAAAGAAAACCATCATCATCAATATAACCAATATCACCGGTGATAAACCAACCATCATCAGTTAAAACTTCTCTAGTTTTTTCAATATCATTCAAATATCCCCTAAAAATATTAGGTCCACGAAAGCATAAAAGTCCAGTATTACCCATTGATAAGTCGACTCGCGTATCTGGATGTATGGTTTTACATTCAACATAATCAAATAATTTACCTACCGAGTTTTGCCTGGAACCTCCTCCTGGCAAATTAAAACTAATCCCGGGAGATGTTTCAGTAAGCCCATATCCTTCCAAATATTTACAATTCGCTTTTTTTTCCCATTGCCGAATAAACTCTAAGGGGCTCTTTTCCGCACCAGCTACTATATATTTTAGGGAATTAAAATCTTCCTTCTCAGATCTAGCTAGAAAGCCTCTTAAAAAAGTAGGCGTTCCAAGAAGAACAGTAATTTCTTCTTCTCTTATAGCTTTTAATCCGAGTTTCACATCTAGAGGGGATGGAACTGTTACGATAGAAATACCATAGAGTAGTGGAAAGCAGGTTGCGACTGTAAATCCAAAGCTATGAAAAAGTGGTAAGTTAGCTAAAATGATTGAATCTTTATCAAATAAACCAAGTCGATTAATCTGCTCGCAGTTAGACAATAAATTCTCATGCGTAAGAACGACTCCTTTAGGTTCACCTGAACTTCCACTTGTGAAAAGTAAAGTAGCCTCATCGTGCAATACAGATCTTGGAATCCCTAAACAGTATGAGGAAATTGAAGGTGGTAGTAACAGAAAGATCCCCTTTAAAAGCAAACTATGGGGGTTCTTAGCCAAATTTTTTAGCCATAACGAAATATCAAAAATATCCTTTGTCCAAGGAAATTCAGGAAACTTTTCGATCATTTTATGGGCAGTTATTATCGTACTAATTTCTGCTTTTCGAATGAGGCTTCGGGCAACCTTATTTCCTAGAGAAAAATTTAAATTTACTGGTATCTTTCCAGAGAAAAAAATTGCCATGTTAACAATTATTGCTCCTATGCCTGGGGGCAAAACAACCCCAACTCGCCTCGAACTAACTCTTTGCTTTATAAAAGATGCTAGCTTTAATGAAACAAGTAGTAATCGTTTGCTTTTAAAAATGTTAGCGTTTGGCAATCCATAATCAATAATTGTTGTCTTTTTCGATTTCTTGTTCAGTGCCAAAAAAAAAGCATGAGCAATATGAACAGATTTATTTTTCATAAATAACTTGGTCATTATTAAACGATACCCTTTGTAGTTGCCATAAAAACCTTGACGAAGATAATGTTAAAAATGATTGAAACTACTGATAAACAGATTTTCAAGAGAGTATTCCCTCAAAACTCAAAACGAATTTCATAGCCCGCTTCTCGATTTTGCTTCTGAGAAACGGGCTATATTAAACTAATTTTCAACTCATTTCATTAACTGAAGATACTATTTAATTAGATCTTAAATTTATTTTTATCGTGAATCACTCAGACATTAAAAAAACTTTTATTTATGACACCACACTCCGTGACGGGTCACAAGCTGAAGGAGTTTCTTTCACCGTAACTGCTAAGCTCAGAGTGGCAGAAAAATTAGACCAATTTGGTATCGATTACATAGAAGGCGGGTGGCCAGGAAGTAATCCAAGAGACATGGCGTTTTTTGAGAAAGCTTCTGACCTTAAACTTAACCATTCAAAAATTGCGGCATTTGGATCTACTAGAAGAGCTTCTGCTAAGGTAGAAGATGATCCACAAATCAAACTTCTTCTAGAGGCAAATACTCCAGTTGTTACGATTTTCGGTAAATCGTGGCTTCTCCATGTAACTGATGTTTTAAAAACATCTCCCGAAGAAAATCTTTCCATGATAGAAGATTCTGTTCGCTATTTAAAAGAACAGGGTAAGGAAGTAATTTACGACGCAGAACATTTCTTTGACGGTTATATAAACAATCCTGAATATGCCCTTTCTACTTTGGATGCAGCTAAAAAAGGTGGTGCAGACTTTTTAGTTCTATGTGAAACGAACGGTGGTAAACTTGTTCCTCAGGTCAGTGAAATCACAACTACTGTCGTTAAAAGATTTCCCGACACAAGAGTTGGTATGCACTGTCATAATGATGCAGGAGTCGGAGTGGCTGTAAGTCTTGCAGGTCTTGATGCTGGTGCAGTTATGGTGCAAGGGACTATGAATGGTTATGGAGAAAGAAATGGTAATGCAAATCTGACCACTATCATTCCAAACCTCGAACTAAAAATGAACCATAAAACAAATTGTGGATCACATTTGTCTAAATTAAGAGATCTTTCATTCTTCATTGATGACGCCACAAATTTACGTCCTGACATTCGGGCACCCTATGTAGGAGCAGCTTCATTTGCTCACAAAGGTGGCGTTCATGCTGATGCTGCTTCTAAATCCAATCGTAGCTATGAACATATTGATCCTGCATTGGTTGGAAACCGAACCCGTGTTCTTGTATCAGATATGTCTGGCAGGAGTAGTATTATGATGAAGGCCAAGGAGATGGGAATGGATGTTGATGGTAGATCTCCTGAAATGAAGTCATTTCTTGACGAATTAAAAAGACTTGAATTTCAAGGTTATGAATTTGAGGCAGCCGATGCTTCATTCGATCTTTTACTAAAAAGATTTTTGCGTGGAGAAGAAGCTGCATTTGATGTCCTTAGGTACCATGTGGGTGTTTCAAGTAAAGATGGGAATGATGAATCCAGTTCAGAAGCAACCGTAAAACTTATGGTCAAAAACGAAGTTAGGCATGTTGTTGCTGAAGGGAATGGACCGGTATCAGCATTGGATCATGCTTTACGAAAAGCATTAGAAAAAGACTTTCCTTTTATTCAGGAAGTTCGTTTGGTTGATTTTACAGTTAGAATATTGGAAAGTAATCTCGGGACAGATGCAATAACCCGTGTCCATATTGAATCAACCGATGGAAAGAAAAACTGGGGTACGGTGGGTGTAAGCGATAATGTTATTACTGCTAGTTGGGAAGCACTCGTTGATTCAGTTTCCCATAAGATTCAGTTAGAATCTTAAAAAAATTCATGCGTTTTGACTCTGGGTCCAGTAGGTTTCCAAATTGCTGAATCTGTAACTTTATAACAGACATTTGTGGGTATTCCCAAATTTGCAGCCAAATGACTAGGACCTGAGTCATTTCCCCAAAAGAAGGAGACACCTTTTTTTAGTTCTACGCCAAGATCATTAATTGATTCAGGAAAAATATGACTTACTCTGTCTGGGCAATTAAAAGTATTATTTTTGAAATCACCGAATACCTTATCATCGGCTTCGCCAAATGAAAAAATTACCTTATTGGATGAATTCTTTTTTAACCAATCTTTACAAAGTTCAAAAAAAAAGGATATCGGCATATTTTTTTTTAATGAACCACTTCCTGGATGTATCCATAATTTCTTTCCATTTCTCCAATAATCACCCAGAAAAGGTTTTGATAAGAACTCTGCACTTGGAACAGGAAAACCTGATGCAAGAAACATTGAATTAACAATATGATTCTCATTCTCAGATTTTGCCGGTAAAAAATAAATTTTTCTTGGACCCATATTTTGAATTTCCTTTTTCAAATCTTTATCAAACCAAAATGTATAGACATCAGATCTCTGAATATCCTCGTTAATTGCTTCAATTCCTCTATTCAAATCCCTGAAGACAACTTTCGGATATTCGTTATTTAAAAGTAAATAATATGATGCTTTAGATACGATTGTTACTTGGGTGTATATTTTTTCAAGGTAAGAAATTAAAGGGATTGTGAGAATGAAATCCCCTATTGCACCACCACGGATGACAATTGCCCTTTCTTTTTCACTTCTCTCTAAAGAAAGGTTTTTTTCTATCATAGAAATTTTTTTTTATTCGATTTTTAATAAATCTTTGAATTTCTTTTGAACTTGTAGCGACAGTATACTTAATAACTTCTTTTTCTTTTAAAGCTTCAAGAACATCGTTTTCAGGAATATCAAGGTCTACTTCCTCAAATACTTTAGGAAACTTAGCAGGGTGTGCTGTAGCCAAAACAATGTATTTCTCTGAAGGGCTTAAATCCTTAAACCCACAAGCAGTATGGGGATCAACTGTGTAATTATATTTATTTTGAACATCACGGATAATAGCAGGAATTTCATTATCAATTACCGATGAACTTTTAAAATCTTTTAATGAGAAATCCTCAAAGGAATACTTACCTTTGACCGCAAAAGTAGACATTATGTTTCTTACTTTTTCAGAATCACCATCTAACACATAATAGAGTAATCTTTCAAAATTTGATGCCACCTGTATATCCATTGAAGGAGCAAGGCTTGGAGAAACAGAATCAAGAGCATATTGTCCAGTACGGAATAGCCGATGAAGGACATCATTTTGATTTGTCGCAACTTGAAAACCCTTTATTGGTAAATTCATTTTGGTTAGTAACCAACCAGCAAAAACATTACCAAAATTACCAGTAGGTACAACAAAAGTGGTTTCTTTACGATCATTTTCATCTAACTTTAGCCATGCATAAAGATAGTAAACTGACTGAGCTAAAATTCGGGCTAAGTTTATCGAATTTACAGCTGAAAGTCCGATATTTTCCTTAAAGGAATGATCCAAAAAAATATCTTTTACTGACTTTTGTGCATCATCAAATGTTCCTTCTATTGCAAGCGGAAATACATTTTTAGCTCCAGTACATGTCATTTGCCTTTCCTGAAGCGGGGAAACTTTTCCATTTGGATAAAGTATAAATACATTTACGCCTTTTTTGCCCAACAAACCAGAAATTGCCGCAGCACCAGTATCACCTGAAGTTGCACCAAGAACAGTTATCGCTTTCCCAGTTTTCTGAATTTGATTTTCATAAAGATTACCCAAAAGTTGGAGGGCAAAATCTTTAAACGCCAAAGTTGGACCATGAAAAAGTTCAAGTACTTTGATATTTTCACAAAGAGAAATTAATGGAGCAATTTCTTCATGAGAAAAAGTGGAATAAGATTTTACTATAATTTTTCGTAAATTTTGTTCTTCAATATCTGTTGCAAACAAACGAAAAAACGAAAAACAAAGTTCAGCATAATTCATTCCCTCCCACCTAGATATATACTTGTTTAAATTTGGAAATTCAGAGGGTAAATACAAGCCTCCGTCAGGAGCTAGACCTTCAGATACCGCTTTGCTGAAGTAAACAGGTTCTGCAAGACCCCGAGTACTTACAAACTTCATAAATTCTAAACTTTTTTTATTTACCTAACCCAAAAGCCTGATGAGCCACTCGAGTAGCATCATCACCATTTTCAGGGTTCACTGCCACAGAAATTTTTATTTCAGAAGTGCTTATCATCAACATATTTATTCCTGCATTAGCAAGTGCTTCAAAAAACTTTGATGCAACTCCTGAATGAGACCTCATACCAACTCCAACAACAGACACCTTGGCAATATTAGTACTCTTCCCTAGCTTACCACTGCTTTGATCTTTAAAGTGTTCTTTTAAGGCTTTCTCAGCACGAAAAGCATCTTCAGAAGGTACAGTAAAAGTAAGATTTGCCTTACCATTACGGGCCACATTTTGAACAATCATGTCAACTACAACTCCTGCTTCTGCCATCACTTTAAAAATGGCGGCAGCGGCTCCAGGGCGGTCTGCTAGTTCGGTAATGCTTAGTCGCACTTGGTTTTTATCAATGGCTACGCCGCTTACTAGCGTATCCTCAAGAGATTTTACTTTTTTCTTCACGGTCGTTCCTGTTTTGTTAGAAAAGGTAGAGCGAACTTCAAATGGAATATTATGTTTTTGAGCAAACTCAACAGCCCGAGTCTGCATCACTTTCGATCCACTACTAGCAAGTTCAAGCATCTCCTCATAATTGATAGCTTGTATTTTGCAGGCATCAGGCACAATTCTGGGATCTGCGGTGTAAACACCTTCAACATCGGTATATATCTGACAACTTTTTGCACGCAAAGATCCCGCAAGTGCAATTGCACTTAAATCAGAACCACCCCTACCGAAAGTCGTCAAATCTCCAGAATCACTAATACCTTGAAAACCTGCGACAACCACAACATTACCGGCTCTTAATTGTTTACGAATATCTCCACCTTTAACCTCACGTATACGTGATTTTGTATGAATTCCTTCTGTGAAAATTTCTGCCTGCCATCCAGTTCGCGATACAGCAGGCACATTCAAAGCATGTAAGGCAAGAGTCATTAAAGCAATGGTTTCCTGTTCCCCACAGGTCATTAAAACATCCATTTCTCGCTCGGTTGGATTCTTTAAAATAGCTCTGGCACGCTCAATCAATTGATTCGTAACACCTGCTCTAGCTGAAACAACAACCACTACTTGTTTTCCTTCGTTAACAGTCCTTTTTATACGTTTTGCGACCTGCTTAATACGATCTACATCAGCCACAGAAGTACCGCCAAATTTTTGAACCACAATATTCATCATCCAATAAAGCCGTTTGAATCAAACATGCGAAATAAAACTGGTTTCTCATTAACTCCGTCAAGATTTTCGAGCGAATCAATAGCCAATCCAATTGAATGTTCATTCGTTTGATGGGTAGTTAAAATAATTGAAGCCGATTCTTTATGATCATTAGGCATTTGAGAAACTGTTGCTAAACTAACATCATGTTCAGCGAGACATTCTGCGACTTTGGCCAATTGACCAGGACGATCATCGACTGACAGCCTTAGATAAAAACTACCTGATATTTCTTTTAAAGGAGCTGGCATACATTCATCAGGTGTCACATGCAAAAGTTTTGGAGGCTCTGCTGAACCCTGCATTCCTTTAACAACATCAACAATATCACTTATTACAGACCCAGCAGTTGGATCCTGCCCAGCACCGCGACCCGTGAGAACGACTGTGCCAACGACTGTTCCTGTTAAGCTTATTCCATTAAAGACTCCGTCTGTTTGAGCAATTGTTTCACCAATTGGCACCAATGCGGGATATACTCCTACCGAGACATAATTCTGCTCAAAACTCCTTCGTATAACTCCAATTAATTTAATTTTACAGCCTAAATCTCTAGCTGCGGATAGATCTTCATTTGAAATTCTTCTAATACCCTCTACTGTAGCACCTTTTAAATCAATCCAAATACCATGAGCTAAATATCCAAGAATTACTGCTTTATGTGCTGCATCTATTCCGTCTAAGTCAAGTGACTCGTCAGCCTCAACATAGCCAAGTTCTCTGGCATCTCCAAGCACTTCTTCAAATGAAGTACCTTCATTTTCCATTCGAGTAAGAATATAGTTAGAAGTTCCGTTCATTATTCCATAAATTAAGGGAAAGTCATTAGCCACTAAACTTTCTCTGAGGACTTTTATTATGGGAATACCACCAGCTACACTTGCTTCAAAAGCATAACGTACTCCAGCTTTTTCAGCAGCCTCGAATAATTCCTCTCCATATTCACAGATTAGAGCCTTGTTAGCTGTAATAACGGGTTTACCTTGTTCAAATGCTGCCAATGTCAAATTTCTTGCTTCTTCCAATCCTCCGATTAATTCGCATATAATATCAATGTCAGGATCATTAACTATTGATAAAGAATCGGTAGTTAAGACGGATTCATTAACATTTATTGATCTTTCTTTATTCAATGAACGAACGGACGCACGAGTTGGTATAAGTCTTACTCCAAGGATTTTTTCCCATGCACTTTGATTTTCAGATAAATGTTTCCAAGTACCTTGACCAACTGTTCCAAACCCAAGTATACCAACATTCAATGTTTTTATCACACTCATAACTTAAATGGCTTAGACAGTTTTACTTTTTTCTGAAAACGGTTTTCTGTACCGTTTCTTAATCTCGAAATATTTGAACGATGCCTCCACACGATCCATAACATGACAACAAAGGAAAAAACTACCTTTTCAAATGTCCCAGGTTGGTCATACATCCAAGTATTAACAAGGGTGCAAACAGGTAAACTAACTCCAAATCCAATAGAAGCCAAAGCAACATAACGGGTTGAGAAAAAAATTACCGACCAAGTCACTAAACCAATAATTAAACAACCAGGCATGACTCCAAGTAATCCACCCATTGCACTCGCAACCCCTTTACCTCCGCGAAAACGAGCAAATAAAGGATAAGTATGGCCCAGTACTACGCCCGGAAGCCCCCATAATCCTAAGGTAACATTTCCTGAAAAAGAAAATACAGGAAGTAAAAACCAAGTAGTCGCAATCAAACCTTTTACAAAATCAAGTAAAAACACAGCATAACCCGCTGGTTTTCCTATACTTCGAAGAACATTGGTAGCACCAGGATTACCACTACCGACCGAGTAAATATCGACTCCGTTCTTTTTGGCAATAATGACTCCAAATGGAATTGAACCAAGCAAATATCCAACTAGAGCAACACCAATTGTTTCAACAGACAGCATTATAATTTTTGGGGTTAAAGGGTGATAAAGATTCTAGAAATATTATCCCTGACGGGAAATCCTTGCCTCTCGAATATCAGGCTCGGCCTCAAGCATTCTTAAAACATCTTCAGCTGGTTCTTGATCCAACTCACAGATGGTAAGAGCAAAATCTCCACTATCTGCCCTGCTCAGTGACATGTTTGCAATGTTAACACCATGATTTCCAAGGATTGTTCCGAGTTTTCCCACAATTCCAGGTTTATCAACATTACGAACGACTAAAAGAAGATCAATCGGGCGAACTTCAATTGCCTGAGAGTCAACTTCAACTATTCGAGGATCATTGGTCTTACCCAATAAAGTTCCTTTGACTGAATTTTCATGACCATCATTGGAGAGCGTTTTAACCTCAATAAGTTCATTATAATCTACCACAGAAGATGACTTTATAACTTCCACATTAATCCCGAGTGATTTTAATTTGTGAGGAGCATTCACATCATTTATGCCCTCATCTCCAGCAATTCCAGCCAACCAACCCTTTTGTACTGCACGGGTTAAAGGAATATTATCAAACTCAGTAATACCTCCCCAAAAAGAAATGTGAATGGAAGAAACATTTCCTTGTGCAGATTGTCTGGCAAAACTTCCCAACCGATGACATAGGTCAAGATAAGGCTGCAGGGAAACTAAATCTTTTGGGTCTATAGAAGGCATATTAATTGCATTTCGGATACGCCCCCCCTTTAACACTTCAGCTATGGCTTCAGCAATTTCAACACCAACACTCTCCTGTGCCTCAGCGGTTGATGCACCTAAATGAGGTGTTAAATTTAAGTTTTCCACACCACGAAAAGGATGATCTTCAGGTAATGGTTCCTTCTCATACACATCCAAGCCTGCCGCAGCGACCTTGCCACTTTTTAAAGCTTCCACTAGAGCTGATTCCTTGATGATACCACCACGTGCACAATTAAAAACACGAACCCCTTGTTTCATTTTGTCGAAAGCTGCTTCATCCACCATCTCTTTGGTGTCGTTTGTTAAAGGCATGTGAACAGTTATGTAATCAGCCTGAACATAAGCTTCATCAAGTTCAACTTTTTCTACTTCAAGTTCTTTGGCTCTCTCATCAGTGAGATACGGATCGTATGCTATAACCTTCATTTCAAAAGCTTTAGCCCTTTTTGCAACTTCAATTCCAATTCTCCCAAGCCCTAAAACTGCCAAAGTCTTTGATCTTAATTCAGCACCTTTTAACTGCTTTCTTTCCCATAAACCTTCTTTCATACTAGTCACACCACGAACTATGGGACGGGTACCACAAAGCATATGAGTAAAAGTCAATTCTGCGGTAGCTATTGTATTTCCGCCCGGTGTGTTCATAACAATAACTCCAGCTTCAGTTGCAGCTTCAATATCAATATTATCAATCCCAACTCCTGCACGACCTACTGCTTTTAAATCAGGTGCACCAGCAATGATATCTTTTGTAATTTTAGAATCACTTCGGACGATAATTGCAGATACATCCTTAGTAATGTTCAAAAGTTCATCCGGGGATGATCCATAAGCTTCCAGAACTTGGAAGTCATCATGCTTTTTCAAAAAGTCTACTCCTAATGGGGAGATACGGTCAGCAACGAGAATTTTCATCGTATAAAGGGAAAACTTTTAGGATGTCAAAAACTATGAAAATTGCAATGAGGAAAGAATTCATGAGAAATTTTACTTTCCCAAACTTATCTATCAGGGCATTATTGTTCAAATCATGTTTGAATCTCTAACTGAAAAATTAAGTAAGACCCTTAGGAATTTAAGAGGTGTTGGAAAATTAAGCGAAGATAATATCACCGAAGCTCTAAGCGATGTCAGAAAAGCACTCCTATCTGCAGATGTTCATTTCAAAATAGCTAGAGAATTTGTTGATGAAGTTAAAGTAGCATGCCTAGGACAAGAGGTACTGAAATCTGTCTCTCCAGGTCAACAGGTAATCAAGATTATTAATGATGAATTGGTTAAATTACTTGGAGAAGGTTCTACACAACTTAAAGAAGACAAACCACTACGTGTGCTGATGGTTGGATTACATGGTGCTGGAAAAACTACCACAAGCGCAAAACTTGCACGTAGAATGTCTAAAGAGGGTAGAAAACCTATGCTCGTTGCATGTGATGTTTATCGGCCAGCAGCAATTGACCAACTTGAAATCTTATCTAAAAATGAAAATTTTCCTTGTTACTTGAATCGTGACAGTAAAAATGTTCCTTCAATTGCTAGAGAAGGTTGGGAAGCGTCAAAGAAAAATGGTTCAGACCTAATTATTTTTGATACTGCAGGCAGATTACAAATTGATGAAGAACTTGTTAGCGAATTAGAAGACTTAAAAAAACAAATTAA
>MDSZ01265072.1_pt1 | contig 10988 bp, 8 predicted proteins | sample 811201 | NCBI WGS metagenome assembly MDSZ01 (sample SAMN05326647, study PRJNA326480) | marine metagenome | isolation source: seawater | place: Indian Ocean: North | collected 2010 | reverse complement strand
TCCCAAATCTGATTACTAAAGAACTTAATTGGATATCTCATATTAATTTTGATAAAAAAAGCAAAATTCTTCTAAAAAAATTGTTTGAAAAGAATTTGATTAATCATCAAAATACTTTTTTGTCTCTTTCTGGTTCTGGTCTATTTTCAGGAAGATTTATGAGAAGTCTTGGCAGTCTTCATTTGTGTGATGTCGGTTCTACACATATAAAATATCAAAATGAAGTTTTAAAAAAAGAATTTCATGAAAACAAAATTAAATATTTTGAGACAGACTCTAGATTAATTGATAAGGAGTGCTTGGAATTCGATGAGGCTGATAAAATCATTGTGCCATCAGAATATGTAAAAAAATCATTTATTAAAATGAAAATATCTGAAAAAAAAATTATTAAAATCCCTTATGGCTCAGATAATGCCTTTTTTAAAAACCTAAATTTAAGAAACTTTCATAGTGAAAAATTAACACTCTCTTTTGCTGGAGAATTTTCAATTAGAAAGGGTCTTCATTATCTACTAAATTATTTTCAAAAAATTCCCTTTTCTTTAAAAAAAAGACTAAGACTTAACCTTTATGGATCGTATAGATATGAAACTAAAGAATTATTTTCTAAATATAGCAATGAAAATATATATGTTTACCAATCTTTAAGTCAAGATCAGCTATCTGTAAAACTTAATGAAACTGATATTTATGTTTTATTATCAATTGAAGAGGGATTAAGTCTTACTATTCCACAAGCCATGAGTGTTGGATGTATTGTAATTGCTACACCTAATACAGGTGCTGAAGAGCTTATCAAAAATGGCCATAATGGTTTTATAATCAAACATAATTTTCATGAATTTAAAAAACTAATAGAACTTTTATTAAGTGATATAAGCCTCAGAAAAAAAATATCAAGTAATGCAATTAATAGTATGAAAGAAAAGAATGGATTTGATAACTATATCAAAGAATTAACTAAATGTGTGGAATAGCAGGCATAGTAGATCTCAATAATAATGTTAGGTCAATTAATAAAAAAAATAGTTTAAAAAAGTTAGTTGATCACCAATTTAGTCGTGGTCCTGATGCTACTAATACATGGTCTTGCGCTAAAGATAAATATTTTATCGGTTTTAATTGGCTATCTGTGCAAGACAAAAATAAAAAAGCCAATCAACCTTTTTTTGACAATAAAAAAAGATATGCACTTATTTTTAATGGTGAAATTTTTAATTTTAAAGAGTTAATTGATAAGTATTTAATTTATGAGAATTTTGAGACTAAGTCTGATACTGAAGTTTTATTTAAATTATTAATTAGGTTTAGGGATAAAGTACTAGATGAATTAGAGGGTTTTTTTAGCTTTGCTTTTTTTGATTTTCATGAAGATTATTTTTTATTAGTTAGAGATAGGTTTGGAATAAAGCCATTATATTATTTCATAGAAAATGATTGTTTATATTTTGCTTCAACTTTTAGAGCTTTAGATAGTATTTCATCTAATTCAAATAATAATTTAGACTCTTATCTATCCTTTTTTTTAATAGGCTCTATAGCAGGCTCAAATACAACAAATAAAAATATCTATCAATTGGAACCTGGTTCATTTATGATTTATAAAAAACAAAATTTATCTAAAAATTATTACTATTCTCTAATCCCAAGTTTACTTGAAAATAAATATAAAAATACAAATCTTGAAGAAATTACAAATTATTTAAAATATGTTATCAAAAAGTATTCATTATCTGAGGCTGACAAATCTTTAATGCTTTCAAGTGGAATAGATTCAAATATTTTATATAGTCAATTAAATAAAATTAACACCTACACATTAATTTTTAATAATAAAAATATTTTTTCAGAGAGCAAATTTATTAAACAATCTAATAATAATTATATCCTAAATTCAAATTATTCTTCGAATGATTCTAGTATTAGGGATGATTTCATAAATGAGATGGAACAACCTTCAATAGATGGATTAAATACATATCTCATTACAAAAATGATAAAACAACACAATCCAAATAATAATGTTTGTTTAAGTGGGTTAGGCTTAGACGAGTTATTACAAGGATATAAATATAAAAAAAAAGTTTTCTACTCTAATATACTACTTTATTGTCCAAAATTTTTATATAACAATTTAAAACATTTTTTAAAAAATTTAGATAAAAAAAATTACACTGAAGCATTTAAATCTAATAAATATTTTAAAAATTATCTACTATTCAGATTAATTACTCCTTTTGAATATTTAAAGCATATATATAGTTCCAAAGAATTAAAAATTGCATTTAATAACTTTTATGAGACTTTTCATAAAAAAATTAATGACATTAAAAATTATACAACTAAACAAGATGAGGTATTTGATCTACTTAATTTTGAATTCTATTTAAAGGACCAATTATTGAAAGATGGTGATAATATGTCCATGAGTAATTCTATTGAACTTAGATTTCCCTTTTTAGAGCATAATTTAGTTGAAATGTTACTAACTTTTAAAAAATATAATAATTTAAATAAAACTAATTTAGCTAGTCACTTTATCAAAGATAAAAAGATATTGAGTAAAGCAAAAACTGGTTTTTCTTTTCCTATCCATTTAAGCGAAAATAAAGATTTGCCTAAATACTTTGATTATCAAAGTAAAATATTGCATAAATTTATAAAATAAATGAGAATAAAAATAGCTTATTTGTTGACTCATCCAATTCCTTATCAGTCGTCTTTAATAAGAGAATTATCTAAAAGTAAAAAGTTTTATTTAAAAGTATTTTATTGCTCAAACATCACTATTTCTGATTATAAAGATAATGAAATGAATAAAGTAATAAATTGGAACTATGATTTATTATCTGGTTATGATTTTGATTTCCTCAAATCATTTTTTAATTCTAAGATACCCAGTTTTTTCTTTCCAATAAACATTGGTTTACTTTATAAATTAAAAAAAAATAAATTTGATTATATTTTAGTGCATGGACATGCAAGATTTTATAATATTTTTATAATTATATTTTCAAAATTAATAGGTATTAATGTTTTTTTAAGATCTGAGTCAAACGATATGCATTCAAAAAAAAAGACTCTTAGTAAGATTACATTAAAATTTTTAAATCTTTTTATCAAAAATTTCTTAGCTATTGGTGAGCTTAATAAAAAATACTACTTAGATAGGGGTATTAAAAATAATAAGATTGTTATGATGCCATATACAGTTGATAATAATTATTTTATGAATTACAAACTAAACTTAAGAGATAAAAATAAGTTTATTAATAAATACAATCTTCAAAATAAAAAAATTTATTTGTTTGCAGCTAAATTAATACATAGAAAAAATATCATTTTTTTCTTAAATTCTTTTATTGATTTTATAAATAGTGAGACAATTTATAAAAAAAAAGCTTTTTTAATAATTGTAGGTGATGGTGAGCTCAGAGAAAAAGTTCTAAAATTAATTTCACCTTTTAAAGAAAATTTTTTATTTTTGGGATATCAAGACCAAAGTAAAATTCCATTTTATTATTATATTTCTCATTTTTTTGTTATACCTTCGAAAGAAGAAAACTGGGGCCTAACAGTAAATGAGTCTTTGTGTTGTGGACTTCCGGTTATATCTTCAGACTCAGTTGGTTCTTCATATGATTTATTAAATTATGATAATAGCTTTATCTTTAAAAATAATAATAAAAAGGATTTAATTAAAGTTCTAATTCAATCATTTGTATCTAATAAAAATGACATGTCAAAATCCTGTATTAATACGATTAAAAATTTTAATAATAATAACAATATGAAAATCATTGAGAGATTAATTTGATTGTTCTTTTCCATCCAAGTCTTGTAGCACGGGGGGGTTCACAAAAATATTGTATTGACTACTATAATCATTTCAAAAAAAAACATGATGTTTTATTGATTACTTATAATTATTCCGAAAATTGTTATCCAGAAATAATTAAAGAAAAAGATATAATATATGTTCAAAAATATTCGAAAAAAAAAAAATTAATTTTAAAACCTTATTTTATAAAAATTTTTTTATCTTTTATTTATGAGATAATACTTACCAAAAAATTAATAAAAATTTTAATAAAACGTAAAATAAGATTTAGCGATATTAAAATTTTTTTTCAACATGAAACACAATTTAATTTTTTATGTAATTCTTTAGCTTGTGCTAACAATTATCTTTTTTTATACGACTCAAAAAATAAATTACATTTTTTTGATAAGGGAAAGAATTTAAATTTTTTCGATAATCTATCAATAAAAATTCTCTACTATTTAAGTAATAAATTTTTATATAAAAAATATAATAAAATTTTTGTGCTTGAAGAGACTCAAAAAAAAGAAATCGATAATAGATATAATTTAGATAGTATAATTGTTTATGGTTACTTTAATGAAAACAAGTTTTTTAAAAATAAAAATAGTAATATAAAAAATAAATTCAACTTGAATCAAAAAACAAATACCATTTTTTCATTAACAAGATTTTCAAGATACAAAAATGTTGAAGACATATTTGAATTTTATAAAAAAACATTACTAAACAAAAATGAAGTTTTTATTTACATAAAGGCCATGAAAGATGATTTTGATTATCAAAATGAAATTATTTTTAAATATTCTAAATATATTTATCCATACGGGAACATTTTTATTGATGATACCATTTCTAAAAATGAAGATGAGTTATTTAAATTATATAATTCTTCAGATATTTTTATGTTTTCTAGTAGAAATCAAACTTGGGGAAATGCTATCCTTGAGTCTATTGCATGTGGTCAAATTCCAATTATTTCTAATGAATGTGGTATTAATACACTAGTAAAAAAACATAAGTTGGGTAAAGTTTATAACGTAAAAAACATAGATGAAATGTACTCATCTTTTTTATCTATCATTTCAAATTTTGATAGTTACAATATGAATCATAATTTTGTAAAAAAAGAACTTACTTTTAATAATCATATCAAAAAAATAAGTAATTATATAAATGTTTAAAAATTCAACTATTCTAATTACTGGTGGTACTGGCTCATTTGGTAAAGCAGCAATTAGTTCTTTTTTGAAAGAACCTTTAAAAAAAATTATTGTATATAGCCGTGATGAAAAAAAACAATATGATCTCAGAAATTATTATAGAAATAATGAAAAATTAAAATTTATAATAGGAGATATTAGAGATAAAAATACTCTCTTTAAGTCATCATTCGATGTTGATTATATTTTTCATGCTGCTGCTTTAAAACAAGTTCCAAGTTGTGAATACTTTCCAATGGAGGCTTATAAAACAAACGTTTTGGGAGCCCAAAATGTTATCGAGGCATGTTATGAAAATAATATTAAAAAAGCATGTTTTTTATCTACAGATAAGGCAGTCTATCCTATAAATTCAATGGGCATTTCTAAAGCTATGGCAGAAAAAATTATACTTTCCGCTAGCTTAGATAAATCAATCAAAACATGCTTATCAATAGTTAGATATGGAAATGTTATGACCTCTAGGGGTTCAGTAATACCATTATTTATAAGTCAAATTAAAAATAATAAAAAGATTACAATCACTGACAAAAAAATGACTAGGTTTTTGCTTAATCTTAACTCAGCTATAGAATTGGTTAAATACTCATTAAAATCTAAATTGACAGGTAGTATTTTTATTAAAAAAGCCCCTTCAGCCTTTGTTCCAGATATAGCTGAAGCTCTCTATGAAATTATGTCTATAAAAGAAAAAAAGTATGAAGTTATAGGAATAAGGCCAGGTGAAAAAATTAATGAAACGCTAATTTCATTTGAAGAAAGTCGCTATACTAAAGAATTTAAAAATTTTTATATGATTTATAATAGCCTCTCTGAAGAGAGCTTTATGAACTTTTTTTCAAAAGGAATAAAATCTAATCCATTTACTTATAGCTCTGATATGAAGTTGAATTTAATTGACAAAATAGATTTAAAAAAACTTTTGAATAAAACCTTAAATAATAAAATAAAAGATGAATTTAAATGAAAAAAAAATACTTGTTACTGGTAAAGGGTATGTAGGCAGTTTTATTAATATTTATTTAAGAATCAATCAAGTAAATGACTTTGAGTCACTAAATAGAAAAGACTTTAAAAACACTAATACCCTCAGAAAGAAATTAAAAAATAAAGAGGTAATTTTTCATAATGCTGCTTCTGTCAAAAAAGATGATACAGTCATAAATGAAAACTCCGACATTACTCAATCTCTTTTAACATCTTTAGATCTTAAAAGTATAAAGTTGTTTATTTTATTTGGCAGTACTCACGAGAGTAATTCAACTCCTTATGGTATTTCTAAAAAAGCATCATATCTAAAAATCAAATCTTATTTAAAAAAAAACAATATATGTTTTCACAAATATACTATCCCTAATATTTATGGCTGTTACTATAGACCTTATCATAATTCTTTTTTTTCAACTTTGATTTATGAATATGTAAAAAATAAAAACTTAAATAACATAAAAAATTTAGAAAATAATTCTAAATTAGAACTTGTTTTTATAAATGATTTATTAAATTTAATTTTTAAAAATATAAAATCTAATTCAAAAATTAATATCAACACTAGAATTGTAGGAAAAAAAATTTCTCTTAAAGAAACTATTAATTTATTAAATAGAATATTTTTTAAATTAGAAAAAGGTAATTATGACTCTTCTAATCAGTTAGAAAAAAACCTATTAAATGTAATATTTTCCTATTTTGAAATTCTTAACTTAAATTTTAAAAACTCTAATCATATTAAAGATAAAAGAGGTTATCTTTATGAGTTACATAGATCTAAAGGTTTTAGTCACATATTTATTTCCTCTTCTAAATCTGGTGCAATAAGAGGTAATCATTTTCATACAAATAAGTATGAAATATTTCATATTATTAAAGGCGAAGCTAAAGTTTTATGCCATAATTTAATTACTGATGTAAGAAAAAATTATATATTGAAGAAGAATAAAGAAAAATTAATAATACCTCCTTATGTAAATCATACATTTGTAGCTAAAAAAAATGACACTATAGGAGTTTTTTTTAGTTCTGAAATATATAATTCTAAAATGCCTGATACATATATTTATGAAACATAAACAAAAAATTTTATTCATATTAGGAACTCGTCCTGAGATTATTCGTTTATCCTCTATAATAAAAAATTTACAAAAATATGCTGATGTTAAGATATTAAACACTGGTCAAAATTTTGACCCAAATCTTAATAAGATTTTTTTGAGTCAATTTAATATTAAAGTGGATTTTAATTTTAATTATAAATTTAACAATTTTCATGAATTTTACGGAAACCTTTTATCAAATTTGAATATTGTATTAGATAATTATATTCCAGAAAAAATTGTTATTCTCGGTGATACAAATAGCGCATTAGTATCTTTAGTTTTCAAAAAAATGAATATACCTATTTACCACATAGAAGCAGGCAATAGAGCTTTCGATGAAAAAATACCTGAGGAAATTAATAGAAAAATAATAGATCACTATTCAGATTATAATTTTGTATATTCAGAAAGAGCTAGACAAAATTTGATAAATGAGGGAATAAACACAAATAGAATTTTTTTGATTGGTAGTCCATTAAACGAAGTATTCAGAGATAATTTTCTTAATATAAAAAATTCAAAAATTTTGAAAAAATTCAATATTTTAAAGAATAAATATTTTCTGATTAGTTTTCATAGAAATGAAAATATCAATGATAAGATTGTTGTTAAAAAATTCTTTGAACTAATTAATTTTTTACATAAAGAGTATAAATTAAAAATAATAATATCTACACACCCTTCTTTCAAAAGTAAAATTAAAAATATGAAATTATTAAATAAAAATAAAAATATTATCTTTGCTAATCCTTTTTCTTATTTTGATTATTGTAAACTACAGATCAATTCATTTATGACATTATCTGATAGTGGTTCTATAAGTGAAGAATCAAAAATTATGAAATTTAAAGCAATAAGTTTAAGATACTCAATTGAAAGACAAGAGGCGAGTGAGTCTGGTTTAACTCCAATAAGTGGATTGGAAATATCAAATATAGATAACCTAATAACCTTTCTATCAAAAAATAAATCTTACAATAAATTTATATTCCCATCAGAATACAATATTGAAGATACTTCAATAAGATTTATTAATATCCTTTTGGGTTCTAGATTTAAATAATTGTCCTTTTTATTAATTTCAGACAGTTTTTATCCTGATAAAAGATCTTCCGCCTTGGTTATTAAGTCAATTTATGAAAATTTAAAAAATAATTTTCAAGAATGTAGAATATTAACTTTTATTGAAGAAAATATAAAAATTATAGACAAAGACATACACTATGTGAAAACAAATAAATTTAGAAATAAAAATTATATTTTGAGATCTTTTTATAGTCTTATTTATCTAACTAAGTTTATATATAAAATACTAAATTTTCATTTTCAGCCAAAAATTATCTACATATATTATCCTTCATTTTTTTTATTATTACTTATTCCAATTTTAAAATTAAAATTTTTAGATAAAAAAATTGTAATACACTATCAAGACAATTTTCCTGAAAATGCTTATGATTTAAATATTATAAAAAGTAAAATTATTTTTAAAGTAATAAAGTTTTTAAGAGATCTTTTTATTAGAGGTAATATTATAATAGTTAATTCTTGCATATTGAAAAATGATTTAGAAAAAAAATTAAACCATAAAGAAATATATTTTTTTCATAATTGGTCTTTTACAAAACAATTAAATTCAAATATAAAAATAAAAAAATATTCAAAATTTACCTTCATTTATGCAGGCAATTTAGGTCCTGCCCAAGATTTTGAAATTTTTTTAAATGCCTTTACCTTTTCAAATTTAAATGCAAATTTAAACATTTTTGGGTCTGGAAGATTTTTTCAAGATTTGAAAAATAAATACAAAAATAATTTGAATATTAACTTCTTTAAATATTTGGAGAATGATCAACTTTCATATGAATTTAAAAAGTCTCATGCTTCTATTATTTGTTTATCAGAAAATAATAAATCTAGTTTTATTCCCTCAAAATTTTATGATTATTGTGCATTTTCACTACCTATATTTGCTTTGATACATAAACAATGTGACTTAAATAGTATTATACCTAAAAACAAACTTGGGATCGCATTTAATGATTATAATTTAGAAACTCAAAAATCTCTTTTAAATGAGTTTATCTTAAATTATGATTTTTTTAAAAAAGAAGGGAAATTTAATATTTTTTCAAATAATTTGAATATATTTATTAAAGGTCTTATAAATTTACTTTAACTATTTATATGCTTATATACTTTTTATTTTCTTTTTTTATTACATATGTATTTTTCTTTATATTTAAAAAATTTGATTTAACTCAAGATAACGACTTTAATAAACCTCAAGCAATACATAGCAATAAAACTATTAGATTTTTAGGGTTGCCCATCATCCCTATTTTTTTTTTCATATATTTTACAAATATTTTTGGTGAAGATTTTATCTATCATTATTTCTTTTTATTTGCATTTTTATGCTCTTTTGTTGGTTTATTAGATGATTTTGGTTTTAAAATTAATCCGTACATTAGATTCCTTTACCAGGTTTTTATCATTTGTTTGATCTTTAGTTTTTCAGAGGAGGTATCATCTTTATCTATTTTTAATTTTTTACCATCTTTTTTAGCTAATAAATACTTCATGATTTTTTTTACTATTTTTGCAATTTTAACCATAGCTAATTCAATAAATTTTATCGATGGATGTAATGGTTTAGTAATTTTATTAATGATTTTAATTATATCTTATTTGCTTTTAATTAATAATGTTGCTGAACTATCTAATTTATATTTAATTATAATTATCTATTTATTTATTATTTTAACACTTAATTTTCCTAAATCTTGGGCTTTTTTAGGAGATTTTGGCTCTTATTTTTTAGGTTACTTTATTTCTTTTCTTCTTATTCATTTATCAAATTCAAATATATCTATGAAAATAGATATCAATGAGTGGTTTTTTGCTAATTTATTAGTTTATCCAGCTTTTGAAATTTTTTCGTCTGTATTTAGAAGGTTGAAAAATAAAAAATCACCCTTTTATCCAGATAATAGTCATCTACACTCTTTAATCTATAGATTGTTGAAGTTCAAATATAATAGCTTGAATTCAAACTATTTAACTACATTAATAATACTGATTATCAATTTTCTAATTTATTCTATAGTTTATTTTATTTCACCTAATTTATACTATTTATATTTTTTTATTTTTTTTATATCACTTTATTTACTTAGATTTTGTATTTACTTTATTTTAGAAAAATTTTTATTGGAAAAATGAAGTAAAATCCCAAAAATCATAAAGTTCATTATAGCAACCCTATTATTAAAAAAATTACCATTTGTTGATAAGGGCCAAATTATAATTATAAACGACACAAAGAAACCATTCATAGAAGATTTATGAACTATGCTTTTTAATGATTTAAAAAATATATATGAAACTAAAAATAGAAAAGATATCAATCCTAATAAGCCCATATCTGTCATCATTTCAATATAATTATTATGTGGATGCGTAGCACATCCTTTATTTTCTGCAGAGTCATTTTTAATTAGATGTTCTCTTGATGCACATTCTAACCTAAAGGTTTTATGTCCTGTGCCAAAAACAGGATAGTCTTTAAAAATATCAATTGCTATAATATAGTGATTAATATGTTGAGAAGTTATCTTTTTCTCATTTAAATCAAACATGCTGAAGGTTGTTTTAAGTCTATGTTTCGCACCATCAAAAATTAATAGAGAAGAAAATATGGCTATTATAATTAATATAAAGATATAAGAAAAAAATCTTAAATTAATTTTTTCTCTATTTATATAAATCAATATTAATAGACCAAAGTTATATAATAAGAAATTCATTCTCTCACCAGATGAAATGATAGCTAATTCGTAT
>MDSZ01153582.1_pt1 | contig 10988 bp, 10 predicted proteins | sample 811201 | NCBI WGS metagenome assembly MDSZ01 (sample SAMN05326647, study PRJNA326480) | marine metagenome | isolation source: seawater | place: Indian Ocean: North | collected 2010 | reverse complement strand
TTAAATGAAAAATTATACGAACGTGTTTTTTGGTGGCATTCCAGAACCATTTGGACCTCCTGAACGTTGACCAAATTTATTAACAGTTACCTTTATTTTTCTAAAATCTTTTTTGGAATATTTTATTTGATTAACTAAATTTCTAGCAGTACTTAAATTTTCACTATTTATTTTATTATCAATAACAATATTCTCACATCGTTTAAATTTACCATCGCTAAATATTTCAGGACAAACTTTTTCTAAATCTACATTTTTAAATTTGTTGTTTATAGAAAAAATAAAAATGTTAATTTTATTAATATCAGCACGAATATTAAATTCATAAATTTGAGGTTTAATATATTCTATTAACGAGGTAACATCACTTTCACAATCATACATGTTAGTATTTTTCAAAATTAGTAATGGATTTAATAAACTACCCATATTTAAACCAGTATTAACATCATAAATATATCTATTACCAATTTCATTTGGAATAAATATCATTTGAGCACCATTTAATCCTGGAGTTCCAATAATTTCTATTTCATCACTTTCTTCAAGATTAATAGAATCTTTACTAATTCTCATTGTACTTTGAAAATTAGAAGGATGACTTAAATCAAAAATATATGTTTCTCCTATACCAAAAATATCAGGTAAATATACTTCGTCAATTACATATTTTTCTTTATTATTTATTTTATATACTTTAACAGGAATCATATATATTACATATTTTTTTTATAACTAAAATTGAAACATAATAAAAGTTATTTAATAATAATAAGTAATATGTCAAAACTTGCTGAGGTATATCAAAAAAAAACTGATAAGCAACATATATTAGATAATCCCGATACATATATTGGTTCTGTAGAAAACGTCGATGGTGATCATTGGGTTTACAATGAAACTGAAAAAAAAATGGAATCAAAAAATTTGGAATACATACCAGGACTATATAAACTATTTGATGAAGGTATTGTTAATTGTAGAGACCATGTAATTAGAATGGATCAAAAAATTAAGGATGAACCAGATGAAAATCATCAACCAGTTTTAAATATAGATGTTCAAATAAATGATGATGGTACAATTACAATGTATAATGATGGAAATGGAATAGACATTGCAAAACATCCTGAATATGATTTATGGATTCCTGAAATGATATTTGGTCATTTACGTACTTCTACAAATTATAATAAAAATGAAAAAAAAATTGTAGGTGGAAAGAATGGTTTTGGATTTAAATTAGTATTAATATGGTCATCTTGTGGTTCTATAGAAACTGTTGATCACATTAGAAAATTAAAATATACTCAATCTTTTGAAAATAATTTAGATGTAATACATCCCCCTAAGATTACAAAATGTTCAAGTAAACCATATACTAAAATTACTTTTAAACCAGACTATAAAAGATTCGAAATAGATGGTCTTACTGAAAATATGCGTAAAATGTTTATTAAACGTATTTATGATATTTCGGCTGTTACACGACGTTCATTAAAAATAAAATTAAATGGATCTTTGTTACATATTAAAACGTTTCCTCAATATGTAGATTTATATTTAGGTAATAGTCCTAAAATACATGACGATTCTAATCTTCGTTGGGAGTATATTGTTGGTTTAAGTCCAAATCATGAATTTAATCAAGTATCTTTTGTAAATGGTATTTATACATCAAAAGGTGGTAAACATGTAGATTATATAGTACAACAAATAACAAAAAAAATGATTGCTTACATAGAAAAAAAGAAAAAAATTGTTGTAAATGCAAATAATATTAAAGAACAAATATTTGTTTTTATTCGCTGTGATATTGAAAATCCAGCATTTGATAGTCAAACAAAAGATTATATGAATACACCTATTAGTAAATTTGGATCAACATGTGTTGTTAATGATAAATTTATTGATAAATTAGCAAAACTTGGTGTTATGGATGGTGCATGTGCTATTCATGAAGTAAAAGAAAATAAAGCAGCAAAAAAAAATGATGGTAGTAAAAGTAAATCAATTAGAGGTATTCCAAAATTAATAGATGCTAATTGGGCTGGAACTAATAAATCTCATGAATGTACTATTATATTTTGTGAGGGTGATTCAGCAAAGGCAGGTATTGTATCTGGATTATCATCTGATGACAGAAATATAATTGGTGTATATCCAATGAAGGGTAAATTATTTAATGTACGAGGTGAACCTATTAAAAAAATTGCTGAAAATAAAGAAATTGTAGAAATAAAAAGAATTCTAGGTTTGGAAACAGGTAAATCATATAATGAAACAAATATCAAAAAAGATCTGCGTTATGGTCGAATATTATTTATGACTGATCAAGATCTAGATGGTAGTCATATTAAAGGTCTTGGTATTAATATGTTTCAAAGTTTATGGAGTGATTTATCTAAAATAAGAGGTTTTATTGGATTTATGAATACACCTATTTTAAAAGCAAAAAAAGGTTCTATTGAACTACTATTTTATAACGACGGTGAATATAATAAATGGAAACAAGATAATGATATTAAAGGTTGGAAAATTAAATATTATAAAGGTTTGGGAACTAGTACTGGAAAAGAATTCAAAGAGTACTTTGAAAATAAAAAAATAGTATTATTCGAACACACAACTGATTCATGTTCTGATGCAATAGATAAGGTATTTAATAAAAAACGTGCTGATGATAGAAAAGATTGGTTGGGTAATTATAATCGTGAACTTTATCTTGATACAAATAATAAATCGGTTACGTATAGTAATTTTATTGATCGTGAAATGATTCATTTTTCAAAATATGATTGTGATCGTTCAATTCCAAATATTATGGATGGACTAAAAATTAGTTTACGTAAAATTTTATATTCTGCTTTCAAAAAAAATTTAAACCAAGAAATAAAAGTAGCACAATTTTCAGGTTATGTTTCAGAACATTCAGGTTATCATCATGGTGAAGCAAGTTTAAATGCTGCTATTGTTGGTTTAGCTCAAAATTATGTTGGTTCAAATAATATTAATTTGTTTCAACCTAATGGTCAATTTGGAACACGTCTTCAAGGTGGAAAAGATAGTGCATCTGAAAGATATATTTTTACACAATTATCAACTATTACACGTTATATTTTTCCACAAGAAGATGATGCTATTCTAAATTACTTGGATGATGATGGATTTCCAGTAGAACCTATTTACTATGCTCCTATTATTCCAATGGTATTAGTAAATGGTTCGAAAGGTATTGGTACAGGATTTTCAACTGAAATTTTACCATATTATCCTCCACAAATAATTCATTATTTAAAACAAAAATTATTAAAACAACATAATGATAATACAGTATTTACTCCTTATTATGAAGGATTTACTGGTTCAATATTAAAAGTTTCAGATACAAAATATCTAGTATGTGGTAAGTATGAAGTTATTGGTACAGATAAAATTAGGGTAACCGAACTACCTATTGGTTATTGGACAGATGATTTTAAAGAGCATCTTGAAACGCTTGCTTCAAACACTGATAAAAATGGAAAAAAAGTAACTCCAATTATTAAAGATATTGATGATATGAGTAAATCGATTAACGTAAATATTGTAATTACATTTGCTCGTGATAAATTATATGATCTTGAACATAAAACAGTTGATAATGGTTGTAATAATTTGGAAAAAACACTAAAGTTATATACAACATATTCAACTACAAATATGCATATGTTTGATGCTCAAGAAAAATTAAAAAAATATACATCTGTACCTGAAATTATTGATGATTATTATGATATGAGATTAAAATTGTATGAAAAAAGAAAAGAATATATGTTATCTATTCTTGAAAAACAATTGTTAATATGTTCAAATAAAATGAAATATATTCAAGAAATTTTGGATGAAACTTTGGATTTAAGAAAAAAAAGTAAAACAACAATTATAGATATTCTAAATAACAAAGGTTATGATATTATTGATGACGACAATGAATATAAATATTTACTTAAAATGCCAATGGATAGTGTATCAGAAGAAAATGTTACAAAATTAAGTTCGGAATATGATGATAAAACATCTAAATTTAAAATTCTACAAGATACAACTATAGAAAATATGTGGTTATCAGAATTAAATACTCTAGAAAATGAATACACTAAATTTATTAATAATCATAAAAAGTCTATTGAAAATGAGATAAATAGTAAAGGTAAAAAAAAGAAGTAAATTATTAATGTATTATATTAAATTTTTTTTTCATTCAATATTTAATATAATGTCATCGATTAATATTGGAATTAACGGTTTTGGACGTATAGGTAAATGTTGTTTTTTACAATTATTAAATGATAATAGCGTTTCTATTAAAGCTATAAATATTAATAATTTATCTATTAATCATTTAGAAGATTATATTAACAATGATACAATACATAAAGGAAACAATTACAAAATAATAAAAATTAACAGTGATCAAATTAAGATAAATAATAAAATTATTCAAATATTTAATGAACGTGATCCAGATAAATTAGAATGGGATAAATATCATGTAGAATATTTACTTGAAACAACAGGTGCTTTTTTAACACAAGAAAAAGCTTCAAAACACAAGGTAAAATATTTGTTAATGTCAGCACCACCGAAGGATTTAGGTAATACACCTATATTTTGTTATGGCGTGAATGAAGATAAATATAATGGTGAAAAAATTATTTCAAATGCTTCATGTACTACAAATTGTATGGCACCTTTTTTAAAATTACTTTTAAAATATTCTATTTTATCTTCTAGTTTTATAACTGTTCATTCTGCAACTTCATCACAATCAATTGTAGATACAGCTAATTTCAATAAAAGAACAAATCGTTCTATATTCAATAATATTATTCCTCATACAACAGGTGCCACTGATAGTTTGAAATATATATTACCAGAATTAGAAAATTTAGTAGTTGGAACATCTGTTAGAATTCCTGTTCCAAATGTCTCTATGATTGATATTAATGTTACATTTAAAAACGATATTATAAAAGATGATCTTTTGGATGATTTATCAAAATTACAAAATGATGTTATGGTTATAAATAAAGAGAAATTAGTAAGTAGTGATTTTATTGGTACCACACATCCTACAATAATAGATTATCATTCAACATTTCAAATAGATAATAAAAGTATAAAATTTACATTATGGTATGATAATGAATGGTCATATTCTAGTCAAATGATAAGAATGATAAAAACAATGTATAGTAAAAATAATTCTTCTAATGTTAATAATATTACAAATATAAATTGTTATAAAAAATTAGTAATGGTTAGATGTGATTTTAATTGTCCATTGAATAATGACAATACTATTAAAGACACTTTTAGAATAGATTGTGCAATCCCAACATTAAATAAAATATTACTTGATAAACCTAGTAAATTAATATTACTAACCCATCTAGGAAGACCATCTACAATGTGTGAAGATTATTCAACTAAAATTTTTATTCCTATACTAGAAAAAAAATTAAATAAAAAAATATCTTTTTTGAAAGATGGGTTGAAATCAAAACCTGAAGATATAAAAGAAGACGGTTTATATATCATGGAAAATGTAAGATTTCATGATTTTGAAACTAATCTAAACATTAATGAAGATATGTATATTACTCCTGATATATTTTGTAATGAAGCATTTTCAGTTTCACATAGAAATCAATATAGTATTACTAAGATTAAATCAGATATTCATTGTTATGGAAAATGTTTTATAAAAGAAATAGACACATTTAATATTTTATTAAATAATGAAACTGCTATAATTACTGCAATTATTGGTGGGAGTAAAGTAAGTGATAAAATACCAATGTTAGAAAAATTATCGACTATTGTTGATTATATATTTGTTTGTGGTAATAATATTAATTCTATTAATAACAACAAAGTTTTTTTTGATAAATTAGGGAAAAATAAAGCAACTATTATTTATGCATGTGATGGTTTTGGAAATAAATTACCCGATGAACCACCATTATATTTTCAAAATATAAATAATAACAATGATGAAAAGATATTTGATATAGGTCCAAAATCATTACAACAATTACTATCTTATATAGAAAAGTCAAATATAGTGTTTTGGAATGGAGCACTTGGAATTAGTGAACATAATTTTTATAAAAATAGTTCTGAACTTCTTATCAATATATTAAACAATTGTAAATCTAAAGTTATTATTGGTGGTGGAGATACAAGTGCATTTGTTAATAATTATAATAATAATTTTTTTCATATTTCTACTGGTGGAGGTGCTAGTATAGAATATATTTCAAATGGAACACTTGAAGGTATTAAATATACTTAAATTAATTAAAATAAAATAATTTATAATAATAATATGATATTATTAATATTAATTATTATTAGTTTGTCTTATGCATATGACGAAAATTTTGTAAAACATTGTGTAAATTTAGCACAATCTACATACTGTGTTACATCTACTGAAGAATGGAATTGTAAAACATGTGAATCTTCTATTAAATTGGAATATATTGTAGAAAATAGTGGTTCTAAGGCAATACAAGGATTTGATAAATATACTAACAGCTTATTTGTTTCATTTCCAGGTTCTTCTAATCTTCATAATTGGATTGAAAATATTCAAGTTAATAAAATATCTCCATATAATAATTCAGTTGAAATAGAAAAGGGATTTTATAAGGCATATAATTTTATTAAAAAAGATATGATAATAAATTTATCTTTATTAACAAAAAAGTATAATACAAATAAATTATTAATTACAGGACATTCGTTAGGAGGTGCTATGGCTACAATAATGACTTATGATATATTAAATTTATTTCCTGAATATAATATAATTTATTCAATCACATTTGGTTCTCCTAGAGTAGGTAATAATGAATTTGCTAATGATTTTAATAAATACAATATAACTTCATATAGATTAACACATTATTATGATATTGTACCACATCTTCCACAAGAATTTTTAAAATATAAACATATTTCTAATGAAATATGGTATAATGAAGATAATTCAAAATATAAAATTTGTAATGATCTAAATAATGAAGATAACAATTGTTCTAATTCATGTTCACCTTTACATTGTACAAGCGCGGATGATCATTTAAATTATTTAAATACAACAATGGGTAATGATTCATGTTAAATTATTAAAGTTACTATGAATAAAATACATATAAATATTGCTATTTTGGACATTATATAAATTATTTAAATATATAAAAATTAATTATTATTATTATTATTATTATTATTATTGTTACTATTATTAGTACATTTGTTTGAACATGATGTTACTAGACAACGATTTTTTATTGCTCGTCTTGATGATAGAGAACGTGGTATACCAACATTACTAGTATATATATATCTAGTATCTATAGCAGCAGATGTGCTGTATGTTAAAGATTTCATAGGAATATGATGTAATGGCATTATATATTTTCATAATAAAAAAAATATATAATAATTTAAAAACAACACCACCATCTTGATTTTTTATTTTCATTTATTCTTTTTGAATAGAATTTTCTAATAGTTATAATTGGAAAATAATTACGTCGAGGTTTTTCATCACTACATTGAGTACAAAAATTATCTATTAAACATGAAAAACATGTATAATTTGCACAAGCTAAACAAATACGTTTTGTTTTATTATCATGACATAAATAACAGGTATACAATGGAACAATTTTTTTTGATGGCATTATTCCTTTACGTCTATCAGATAAACGTTTACTTACTCTGATTTCTTCAGTATTATCTGGTAATTCAATTGTATTATCACTATCACTATTATTATTTACATTATCTTTATTATCCATATTAATAATTAATATTATTTATTTAAATAATTTAAAACCAAGGTTTCATCTGTAGTTGTTTATCATTTGTAGTGCTCATAACTGGTCTGGCAATTGGATTAGGTAGTGTACTAATATCTTCTTTGTATTTTAAATAACCTTTTGCTTCTCCATATACTTGTGGAACAGCATAATTTAAAACAAGATTATTAAGAGTATTAATTTGTTCCTTAATATTATTAGGGGTATTTGTACTATTTTGTAAAAAAATACTTCTCATAATCATTTTTAAACTGTCTACATCTTGTTTACCAACAATATAAGTATTATTAGACATAGTATAAACTCCAGCACGAATTCCATTTTGTATTATATTTATGTTATCATGTGAAAAATATGCTTTAGATAATATTGTATCATACTGAATTCCTCTTACAGCACCATTAAAACTATTATCACCTACTTGTATTTTATCTTGAAAATCTAATGGTGATTTAGTTGGTCCCATAATATTCAGACGTCCATTATAATTTTTATTCTCCATTATATTATTTTTATATAAAAAAATATTCGTTATTTTATATATGGCAGATTTTAAAAAAACAGTGATGACAGTTGCAATTGTAACATTAATTATTTTACTAATAATTTTAGGCATAATGATGTCTAATGCAGCAGCCGAAGCATCATGGCCACCACATACTGGTGATTGCCCTGATTTCTGGCAATCTGAAGTAGATGTTCGAACAGATGGTAGTGAAAATTATAAATGTAATAATGTACATAGTTTAGGAAATTCAAATTGCGCAAAAATAAAAAACTTTAGTGGTAATCAATGGAAAGGTGATGATGGTAATTGCCGTAAACAAAAATGGGCAAAAGGTTGTGATTTAACATGGGATGGAATTACTAATAATGATAAAGTATGTAATACAGAAGATAATGAATAAATAAATTATAAATCATAAATGTAATTTATAATTTAATTAAGTTAGTAAATAAACACAAATATATAATTAATAATTAATATGATGAGTTATAATACAATATTAGAAAGAAATGATACATATAATTCAATTGTAGAACAATTACAATTATTTGAAAAAAATAAACAAAATATTTTACAAAAACGAGGATTTTATATTTATGGTGAAACAGGAATAGGAAAAACATATTTTATTGAAAAACTTTTAAAAGATAACAATTATAATATAATTAATTATGATGCCAGTGATATTCGTAATAAATCAATAATAGATTCGATTACAAAAGATAATATGAATGATAGAAGTATTATTGACATGTTTCATAAAAAACCTAAAAAAATAGCAATAATTATGGATGAGATAGATGGTATGAATAGTGGTGATAAAGGAGGTATAAATACATTAATTAAATTAATTAGACCTAAAAAAACAAAAAAACAAAAAGAAGAAATTACTACAAATATACCTATTTTTTGTATTAGTAATGGTAAATTAGATAAAAAAATGAAAGAATTAATGAAAGTATGTTATGTATTTAAATTTAAAAGTCCTACTAGAAAACAAATACAAAATCTTATTTCTAATACATGGAATAATATTACAGATGATAATAAAAATAATATTTGTAATTACATTAAACATGATATAAGAAAATTCAATGATTTAAAATATATTTTTAAAACACCTGAATCATTTGATATTAATTTATTTAATAATTTATTTTCAATAAATTGTCATTTTGAAGATGCAAAAGATAAAGTAAAAACATTACTTAACACTAAACATGATTTAGAAGAACATAATTATAGTATAAATGAAACAGATAGAACTATTGTAGCATTAATATTACATGAAAATGTAATAGATATTAATAGTAAAATATCAAAATTGGACTTTATAAAATTTTACAATACTATTTTGGATAATTTTTGTTATGGTGATTATATTGATAGAGTAACATTTCAAAAACAAATTTGGCAATTTAATGAAATGTCATCACTTATAAAAACATACTATAATCATTTTTTATTACATGAAAAATTTAAACATAAAAATATTTATAATCATGAAGAAATACGTTTTACAAAAGTATTAACCAAATATTCTACTGAATACAATAACATGAATTTTATTCAATCATTATGTGAAAAGTTGAATTTTGATAAAAAGGATATGATTTTATTTTTTAATAAACATATTGATAAATTATTATCTGAAGATTTTCAAAAAATGTTGGATGATAAATTTGAAATACAAAGGTTAGATGTAACTAGAATGTATAAATTTATTACAAATAATAATGAAGAAGATTGTGAATAATTTAAATAAAAAAATCTTCGTTATCTAAACCTTTAAAAATATTTACTGAATATCGATCACCTAAAATATTTTCACGTTCTATTAGCAATAATTTATCATAAATAGATACATTTGGATTTTCTAATGTTTTTAGTATTTTATAATTATAAAAATTGTTTTTTATCTTGATTAATTCATCTATTGTATTTATATCACCTGGTATATCACATGTACCACATTTATTTTCAGTTTCTGTTAAATTATTGTTATTTACATTTTTTATATTTAATATATGATCTTCTATCGTGTTATTAAGAATAAATATATTTTTTGACGAAAGTGTATTTATAATAAAAAATTTTAAAAATAGAATAAACATATATTTATACATTATAAATTTTTATTTCTGTTTAATAATATTTAAATAAATAACAATTTATAATATTTATTTATTTATATGGCAAATAAAATTTCAAAAAAAAAATATCGTAAAAAAACAATACGTAAATTAAATGGGAAAAAGAGAAATACTCGTAAAAAAAACAAGACCAAAGTTACTTCAAGAAGACGTTATCTTAAAAATCACAATCTTGGACTATACAAAAAAAAATACAAAAAAGGTGGAGGTGATAATGTTTGTCCTATATGTTTAAATGAAATAACAACAGATAATATAATAACTAAAAATTGTAATCACAATTTTCATAAAGAATGTTTAAAACGTTGGTGTAGTACAAAATATAATGTAAATGAAATTCCATGTCCTATGTGTAGGAAAAATATAAAGGATACATGTGAAGAAATAATAGAAAGTGATGATAAAGGAATATTTAATTATACAAATATTGCTGGTGCCAGTGATGAAAAG
>MDSZ01019437.1_pt1 | contig 10988 bp, 6 predicted proteins | sample 811201 | NCBI WGS metagenome assembly MDSZ01 (sample SAMN05326647, study PRJNA326480) | marine metagenome | isolation source: seawater | place: Indian Ocean: North | collected 2010 | reverse complement strand
TTTATCAAGCAATAATTTTAAATTAGGATTGATTGGATAATGAATTCCAATTTTATCTTGTAGGTATTTATTAAATACTTCTACATGCCTGGCTTCATCAAATGTTTGAGAAGCTGCATATAGTTTTGCATTATAGGTAGGGGCGCAACTTGCTAACTGCGATGCAACTAATAGGGCACCTTGTTCTCCATGAAGAAATTGACTCATTAGTTCAGCAGTACTATGTCTATCAAAGAGTATTTTTTCTTCTTCTGAAAGATCATTGTAAGCATCAAGAGCTTCATGAGGAAGTTCCTCATCAGGTTCAATAATTCTTTCATCAGCTGGATGTGTATAATCCCAATTAAGATCAATAGAGCCATTCCAATTTAATTCTTTACCCAGCTCATAAAGTTTTTTAATACGATTATCTGCAACAGTGTAATCCCAGTTATATGCACCAGTAAGGGGTGTGTGAAAAATTTCTACAACATCTTCAACTTGCTTTTGAGTTAGATTTATATCCTCATCAAAATACAAAAGATCTTCTGGGGGGCCATCTTGTTTACGTATTTTCATTTTAATCCTATAAATTATTTATAATGTATGCAGTGCTAACATTATATGTTTTATTTTATATTATTTACTAATCATTGAAAAGCTTTGTGAGCTCATCCAATAAGACCTCTCCTAGCTCTTCAGCCCTATTTATAGTGAGTGCATTTTTATAATATTTTGTTACATCATGACCAATTCCTATTGCTTGAAGTTCAACAGGGCTTTCTTTTTCAATTTTGGTAATTATTTCTCTTAAATGACTATCTAAAAAATCCTCTCTATTTGCTGAAAGTGTACTGTCATCAACTGGCGCTCCATCAGATATTACAATTAAAATTTTTCTTTCTTCTGGTCTTTTAAGTAACCTATCATGAGACCAAGCCAATGCCTCTCCATCAACATTTTCTTTTAAAAGGCCTTCTCTAAGCATTGCTCCAAAATATTTTCTAGATCTTCTCCAGCTATTGTCAGCACTTTTATAAATAATATGTCTTAAATCATTAAGCCTACCTGGATTTGCGCTATTTCCATTTATTAACCATAATTTTTTTGAATCACCTCCTTTCCAATGCTTAGTTGTAAATCCTAATATCTCAGTTTTAACCTGACATCTTTCAAGGGTGCTTCCGATAATATCCGTACATATTGCAGCTAAGCTTATTGATCTTCCTCTCATAGATCCTGAATTATCAATTAAAAGGGTTACGACCGTATCTTTAAAGTTATTTTCGGTTTCTTGTTTAAAACTCAGAGGATAGCTTGGGTTTGCAATAATTCTATGAAGTCTAGAGTTATCTAAAATACCTTCTTCAAGATTGAAATTCCAGCTTGTATTCTGTTTAGCAAGCAATAATCTTTGAAGTCTATTAGCAAGTTTTCCAATAGTTGATATATGAGGTTTTATTAGATTATCTAATTGATTTCTCAACCTTAAAGACTCGTCATTAGTTACAAGATCCTTTGCTTCTATAACTTCATCAAAATTTGTAGTGTATATAGAGTAATCTTTTTTATGAGGAGATTTGAATTCATTATTTGGATATGTAAGAGAATCTATTTCTTCATCAATTGATGTGTCATCAACATTATCCAATGCATCTTGTATATCAACCTCATCATCTGAATTTAAATCTTTTAAGTTTAAATTTTCATCTTCACCAAAATTTTCTTCTGTTTGATCATTTTCATTTTCAATATCATCTGAAGTGCCAGGAGCATTTTCATAATCTATTTCTTCCTCATCATTTGAATCTTCTTTTACAAGTTCTAGACCTTTTAAAAATTTGAGGGAATATTTTTCAAATTCTTTTTGGTCTTCAAGGCTATTAATAAGATTTTCCTTTATGCCATCTAATGAATTATCAATGTTATATTTTTCAACAAACTTACTAAGAATATATTTTGACGTTTCACCGATTTCGAAATTTGCTGCATCTTTAAGCCAAAGGTTTGCTCCATAAGATATGAAATTTAATGATTTTTCTTCTTCGAAATCATTACTTTTTGCATCAAGATACTTTGATATGTTTTTAATTGAGCCAATGAACTGATTACAGCCCAATAATTCAACTCTTGATATCTCTAATTCATTAAATATCATTCTCGCAGGCAAGGTTAGTTGAATATCTTTTGTATCTGAATGAAATAGGTACCAAAAAGCTTGAAAATCAGATTCACCTCGCCACTTATTAATATCTTTTGATGATCTTGGTACCGTTGGCACTACAATATGATTTGCGACTGGCGGCCTTTGGGACAAACCTGTGTTTGATGTGATTTTTTTATTTTTTGATATAGCTTTTACAGTTGAAACCGCAGCCTCATGCAATCTTTCTCTATTTTTTGTCCAACCCATAAAATCTAGGTATTTGCAGATTCATTTTCTATTTCAAGATCAAAGCATCTTTGGAAATACTCTGAAATAATTGATTTTTCTATATCATCACATTTATTTAAAAAAGTTAACTTAAATGAAGATATAAGATCTTTGAAGATTTTATAGTTTTGGCCCCATGATATTACAGTTCTAGGAGACATCAGTGTTGAGATATCACCATTAGCAAATCCAGTTCTTGTGAGATTCGCCAGCTTAATCATATTTTTAATAGTTTCTTGATTTTTAGATCCTTTCAAGTTTCCTAATTTTGACATTACTACTTTTAATTCTTGTGAAGGGTCAAGATAGTTCAATGTTGATAAGATATGCCATCTATCCATTTGACCTTGGTTGATCTGTTGAGTGCCATGATAAAGTCCAGTCATGTCTCCCAAACCAACAGTATTAGTTGTAGCAAATAGTCTAAATGCTGGATGGGGGTTAATAATTTTATTTTGATCAAGTAAAGTAAGTTTGCCTTCTACTTCTAAAATTCTTTGAATAACAAACATAACATCCGGTCTTCCTGCATCATATTCGTCGAACACAAGAGCAACTGGATTTTGAATAGACCATGGTAGCAGTCCTTCTTGAAATTCTGTAATTTGCTTACCATCATTAAGTTTTATAGCGTCTTTTCCAAGAAGATCTATTCGACTAATATGACTATCTAGATTTATTCTCACGCAAGGCCAATTAAGCCTTGCAGCTATTTGTTCAATATGAGTTGATTTTCCTGTTCCATGAAAACCTTGAACCATAACCCTTCTGTTATGTTCAAACCCAGCCAATATTGAAAGAGTAGTATCTTTATCAAAAACATATGAAGTATCTATTTCTGGAACCCAGTCACTTTTTTCTTTATAAGCCTTTACAGTTATTTTAGAGTCAATATTAAAAACATCAGCAACATTGATCTTGACATCAGGCTTTTTTGGCAATTCTATTTTTGTATTTACAACCATTTTTTAAAAAGTTCTTTAAAGGACTGCATATCCTACCTTTTGGGAGTTTAAAGTTCTAGTTTTTTTATAAACAATGTAAGATGTTCACTTAATTAATTATATATTTATTATGACAGAAAGACTAAAAGATAAAGTAGCCTTAATAACTGGTGCAGCCCAAGGTCTAGGAAAAGAGATGGCAAAATCTATGATGGCAGAGGGCGCTAAGGTTTATATAAGTGATATAAATCAGGATCAGTTAGATAAAACTGTTTCAGAACTATCATGTTCAGGGATTAGCCTTGATGTAACAAAATCAGAAGATTGGGAAAAGGCAGTTTCTCATATTCAAGAGAAATCAGGCTCATTAAATATATTGGTTAACAATGCAGGTATTGGCAATGGTGGCGATATTGAGTCAACTGATATGGATACATGGAAATTAGTACATAACGTAAATTTAGATTCAGTATTTCTAGGATGTAAATATGCTCTTCCGCTTATGCGAGATTCTGGAAATGGTTCAATAATTAATATTTCATCAATGTCTGGAATTGTTGCATCTCATAATACTTCTGCTTATAACTCATCTAAGGCAGCAGTGAGACATTTATCAAAATCAATTGCATTACACTGTGCAAAATCTACTAATTTAGTTCGTTGTAATTCAATTCATCCTGTTTTTACAAGAACAGCAATGGTGCAAAGCATGATTGATGCTGCACCAGAGAGAAACATCGAACAAAAACTCATACAACAAATACCTATTAGAAAACTTGCTGAGCCAATTGATATTGCAAACGCAGCAATATTCCTTGCATCAGATGAGTCTTCCTTTATAACTGGCACAGAACTCTTAATTGACGGAGGCCTTAGCGCAACTTAAAAGCATGAGTAATAAATCAGTTTTATCAAAATCTTTGCAGTTATTTCAGTTAGAAAAAGTTGATAGAGATATTTTCAGTTGGAATGGGACTAACGTAGGATATAAAAGAATATTTGGCGGGCAAGTCATGGCTCAAACACTTATAGCTGCCTATAAAACTGTTGAAGCAGAGCATTTTGCTCATTCATTTCATTCATATTTCCTAAGGCCAGGTGATATGAAAAAATCTATAACTTTTACGGTTGATAGAATAAGAGATGGTAAAAGCTTCACTACAAGAAGTGTGAAAGCAATTCAAGATGGAGAAGCTATTTTTAATTGTTCAATTTCGTTTCAAAAAAGAGAAAAGGGTTTAGAACATCAAATTGAAATGCCTGATGTTCCAGAGCCTGAGTCATTAAAAAGTGAGCAAGAAATCAGGGAAAAGATTTTAAAAGAACTAAACATGAATAAAGAAGACATGCCTATGTTTATAAGACAAAGAGAGATAGAAATGAGGCCAGTTGAAGAGCAAAATTACTTCAAGCCTGAGAGAATGCCACCTTATAAAAATACATGGATAAAAACGGATGGTAGTCTTCCAAATGATCAAGTTATTCAGCAAGCTTTCCTCTTATATATTTCTGATATGGGACTTCTTGGTGCAGCAAATAATTCAGTAGGTGTAAACTTTCTTACAAAAAATCTTCAAAATGCAAGCCTTGATCATGCAATGTGGTTCCATAGAAAGCTTAATCTTGATGGGTGGTTTCTTTATAGTATTGATAGCCCAATCACAAGAAATGCAAGAGGTTTCTCCAGGGGCTCTATTTTTTCAAGAGATGGTGAGTTAATTGCTTCATGCACTCAAGAGGGCTTGATAAGACTTTGGGAAGATTAATATTCTCTAACGATATCTGTTAAATATTTAACCTTGTCTGGAGCAATATCTGGAGTAATGCCATGCCCTAGATTAAATATATATCCAGGATAATTTTTATATTTTTCTAAGAGTTTAAATGTTTCTCTTTTTATAGTTTCCTTATCCTCTAATAAAATTTTTGGATCAAGATTGCCCTGCAGTGCTACTTTATTTTTTGATATATGTATATCAAAATTATTCATAGTCCAGTACAAGCTTATACAATCTGCACCTGTAGCTATCAATGCTTTAGAATCACATGCAGGATCTCTTGCAAAAAGTATTACTGGTACATTTTTAGTAACTGGATCAATTTTAAGAGCACTGATTAAAGAAGCAATATAATCAAAAGAAAATGTTTGTAATTCATTTTTTTTAAGAAGATTAGCCCAAGAATCAAAAATTTGAATTACATCTGCGCCTGATTGAACCTGTTTCCTTAAATACAGAAAACACGCATCAGTATATTTTGATAATAATTCATGACTCACAGTATTATTAGTTTTAATAAAATTTAAAGTCTTTGCAAAATCTCTGGAGGATCGCCCTTCAATTGAATAAGCTGCAAGCGTCCATGGACTGCCACAAAATCCTATTAGAGGTATATCTTCTGGAAGTGAATTCCTTATATTAGTCACTGCTTTATATACGTAATCAAGATCACTTGGATTAAAGTGAGTGAGATTGCTAACATCAATTGGTGTATTAATCGGTTTTGCAAATACAGGACCTTCATTTTCTATAAAGTTTACTCCCAAGCCAAATGCATCTGGAATAGTAAGTATGTCTGAAAATAAAATAGATGCATCAAGATTAAATGCATCAATTGGTTGGAGAGCTAATTCACAACACACCTCAGGATTTTTACACATATCAAGAAAATTTTTAAAGTTTTTTCTTAATTTTCTGTATTCTGGCATATATCTTCCAGCTTGCCTCATATACCAAACAGGCGGAGTAGGCAGTTTTTCCTTATTTAATGCTTTTAAAAACAATGAATCGGAATTATTCATGAAATGTATTTTATTATACTTTTACCTGCTTCTCTTCCTTCCCAGATTGCAGTTACAACCAAATCAGAACCTCTTACCATGTCACCACCTGAAAATACTTTTTCATTGGAAGTTTGAAATTTAAATTTTTGATCCTCTTCAGCTATTACTAATCCATTTTTTCTTGTTTGAATATCAAAATCACTAAACCATTCAGCGGGACTAGCCCTGAAACCAAATGCAACAATAACAACGTCTGCATCATATATTTTTTCAGATCCTTTTACTGGAATAGGTACTCTTCTGCCATTTTGATCTGGTTCACCTAATTCTGTTTGAACCACTTTCACGCCTTCAACTTTTTCATTACCAAGAATATCTATGGGTTGAATATTAAAATCAAATATTACTCCTTCCTCTTTTGCATTTTGAACTTCTCGTCTAGATCCGGGCATATTTTTTTCATTTCTTCTATATAAGCAAGTGACTGATTTAGCTCCTTGCCTAATAGCAGTTCTATTACAATCCATGGCTGTATCTCCACCACCTAATACAACAACTTTTTTACCCTTAAAGTTAATAAATTCAGCTTTACCAGAATTCATATTTAATAATTTTTTAGTATTTGATATAAGGTAGTCGATTGCTTTGTAAACACCATGCAATTTTTCACCTTTAAATCCACCTTCAAGGGAGGTATAAGTTCCCATCCCTAAAAATACCGCATCATAATCTTCGTATAAATTTTTAAATTTAATATCCTTACCAACTTCAACTTCCATATGAAACTTAATACCCATTTCCTCCAGTATCTTTCTTCTTCTTTTAACTACAGATTTTTCAAGTTTGAATTCTGGAATTCCATATGTGAGCAATCCACCAATTTCTTGGTTTTTATCATAAACATGGCTATGGATTCCTGCTCTTGTCAAAACATCTGCACAAGCTATACCTGCAGGACCTGATCCAACTATTGCTACTTTTTTATTAGTCCATTTCCTATTTGATAAATTTGGTTTCCATCCCATTTCAAATGCTTTTTCAGTAATATATTTTTCTATGGATCCAATTGTGACTGCTCCAAAACCATCATTGAGGGTACAAGCGCCTTCACATAAACGATCTTGAGGACATACTCTTCCACATACTTCAGGCAGACTATTTGTAGAATGGCATAGGTCTGCTGCTTCCATAATATTTCCTTCATTCACAAGTTTTAACCAATCAGGAATATAGTTATGAACTGGACACTTCCATTCACAATATGGATTTCCACAGTCAAGACATCTATGAGCTTGGTTGGAAGCTTGAACTTGATTGTAATCACCATAAATTTCTACAAAATTTATTTTTCTTTCATCAGGTGTTTTTTTTCCAGGATCAAATCTTCCCACATCAAGAAATTGAAAATTATTATCTAGTTTTTCAAAAGATACATATTCATTTCTATCTGAGATAATTTTATTTGTTTCTTCAAAATTATTTTGTTTATTAATAATTTCATCTTTCCATTCGTATAATCTTTTTTTGGCTTCATTTAGATCTGATATTGGAGCAAATGATTGTGTTTTATATTTTCCATTGATTCTAAATTTCCCATAAAAATATGGTGAACGCGGTTGCGTAAAGAGCAGAAGTCCTTTCTCAATTCTATATTGCTTGTTTTTATTGTTCATTTTTAAAGTGTGAGTATGACACAGTATGACACTTTTTATACAAAATTGGTAATTTTTAGGTATAATATCAAGTTCGCACATCAAAAATTATGCCAAAACTATATAAAAAAGATGATTTTAAGGATAACTGTGGATTCGGTCTCATTGCTAATATCAATGGCATAAGCTCTAGAAAAATTGTCACTGATTCTATTAAAGCGCTTGTGAGCATGACTCATAGGGGTGGAATTGGCTCTGACGGAAAAACAGGTGATGGTTGCGGTCTATTGGTTAATATCAACAAAGGCTTTTATAAAAAAGCTCTTTTTAAAGAGCAAAAAATAAATTTGCCAGATAGATTTGCAATTGGCCAGATGTTTTTATCATCAAACATAAATGACTTACTTCTAGAGATTAAGAATATTCTTAAAAATGAAAATCTTGAGCTAATAACATTCAGAGAGGTACCAGTTAATAAAAAAGTTCTCGGAAAGATAGCGCTTGATTGTTTGCCAAATATTTATCAGATTTTTATATCTCCAACTAATCAAAATGATGATGAAAAAGATTTTCAAACTTCATTATTACAAGCTAGAAAGTTTATAGAAGAAATATATCTTAATGATGAGAGATTATATTTTTGTAGTTTATCCTCAAAAACTATTATTTATAAAGGATTGATGTTACCAAATGATATTAATAATTTTTATATTGACTTGAAGTCAAAAGAATTTAAGTCGTCTATCAGTGTTTTCCACCAAAGATTCTCAACAAACACTAGTCCAAGATGGCATTTAGCACAGCCATTTAGATACCTTGCTCATAATGGTGAGATTAATGCTATCAGAGGAAATAGAAATTGGGTAAAAGCAAGATCAAGTATCTTTTCTACTCCTTTGATTCCAAAGATTCAGCAATTTAAACAGATTGTTAATGAAGATGGCTCAGATTCGTCAGCTTTAGACAATATGATTGAAATTCTAATCAAAGGCGGTATTGATATATTTAGATCAATAAGAATGTTGCTTCCACCTGCTTGGCAAAATGCACAATTATTAGACCCTGATGTTAGGAGTTTTCATGAGTATAACTCTATGCATATGGAGCCATGGGATGGTCCTGCAGGAATTGTAATGTCAGATGGAAAATGGGCTATCTGTATTTTGGATAGAAATGGCTTGCGTCCAGCAAGATTTCAGATTGATCATGATGATGTTATCTCTATAGCATCAGAAACTGGTATTAAACCTATTAATGAGAATGATGTAGCATTCAAAGGCAGAGTGTCACCAGGCGGAATGATTGCTATAAATACTGAAACTGGACAAATTTGTACAGAAAAACATATTGATCAGAGGCTAAAAAATAAAGCTCCATATAGAGATTGGCTTAAAGAAAGTAGCATTTATGTTGAGTCAAGTCTTGATTCATATGAAGGCCCTGGATTAAAAAAATATGATTCAGAAGAATTTAGCATATCTTCAAAATTATTTTTACTTCACAAAGAAGAAAGAACATCTGTAATTAAACCGCTCGCAACAGATTCTCAAGAAGGAACTGGTTCAATGGGAGACGATACTGCGCTAGCAGTGATGAGTAAAATGCATCGACAAGTTTATGATTATTTTAGACAACAATTTGCACAGGTCACTAATCCTCCAATTGATTCTTTAAGAGAAGTAAGTGTCATGTCACTTGAAACATGTTATGGCCCTGAATTGAATGTTTTTGATGAAACCCCAGAGCATGCCAAAAGATTAGTAACAACATCACCAGTACTTTCTCACAAAAAACTTCAATCTATTATAAAAAATCCTTACTTTAAAAGCAGTGAAATATTATTGGAATATTCTCAGGATACTTCTCTAAGTGATGCTTTGAAATCGCTAAAAAAAGAAGTAGTAAAAAGCGTTAATGAAGGAAAAATTATTATTCATTTGAAAGAATCATTACCTGAAAAAGGTTTTCTACCAATAAATGCATTATTAGCAGTTGGATGCGTTCATCAGCACCTTGTAAAGATAGGCCTAAGATCTAAGGCAAATATAGTCATATCATCATCTTCTGCAAGAGATACTCATCAAATAGCTTGTTTAATAGGATTTGGAGCAACAGCTGTATATCCATCTCTTGCCTATCAAACTATTTTAGATCTCACAGACAGGAATGAGCTCAAAGGTGACCCACATCAAAATTGCGCTCGATATAGAAAAGGTATTAATAAGGGCATACTGAAAATTATATCTAAGATGGGTATATCAACAATTTCTAGCTATCGTGGATCTCAATTATTTGAAATCGTTGGTTTAAATGATGGAGTTGTAAACGAATGCTTTACAAATACAGTTAGCAGGATTCAAGGAAAAAGTTTTAACGACCTCGATAAAGAGATTAGAAAACTTGATGAATATGCTAGATCTAATTTATCAGATATAAGTGTAGGAGGTCTTTTAAAATATGTTCATGGCGGTGAATACCATACTTATAATCCTGAAATAGTTAAGAAGCTTCAAGAGGCAGTATCGACTGGCTCAAATGAAGTTTACAAAGAGTATTCATCATTAGTAGATAATAGGCCCCCTGCAATGTTAAGAGATTTATTGGGTGTTAAGTATTCAACTCAAAAAGTCACTGAAGAACCCGAAGATATAGATAAGATTATTAAAAGGTTTGATTCAGCTGGTATGAGTTTGGGATCTTTATCTCCTAAGGCTCATGAAACACTAGCAGAAGCAATGAATGCTTTGGGAGCAAGATCAAATTCTGGAGAGGGTGGTGAAGGAAAGCACAGATACGGAACTAATAAGATGTCCAAAATTAAACAGATCGCTTCGGGTAGATTTGGAGTTACACCGCATTATCTTGTCAATGCTGAAGTTCTTCAAATAAAAATAGCACAAGGTGCCAAGCCCGGTGAAGGCGGTCAGTTGCCTGGTGGAAAAGTTAATGATTTAATCGCTGAGCTAAGATATTCAACTCCTGGAATAACTCTTATATCACCCCCACCGCATCACGATATTTATTCAATTGAAGACCTAGCACAACTTATATTTGATTTAAAACAGGTAAATCCAAATGCATTAGTCTCAGTTAAGCTGGTTTCTGAACCAGGTGTAGGAACCATAGCATCAGGAGTAGCTAAAGCTTATGCTGACTTAATCACAATCTCTGGTCATGATGGAGGTACCGGAGCAAGC
>MDSZ01032547.1_pt1 | contig 10989 bp, 10 predicted proteins | sample 811201 | NCBI WGS metagenome assembly MDSZ01 (sample SAMN05326647, study PRJNA326480) | marine metagenome | isolation source: seawater | place: Indian Ocean: North | collected 2010 | reverse complement strand
TTAATATCTGCACAAACTACATCATGTCCCTCTTTCATGAGAGTTTGGACTAAATGACCACCAATAAATCCTCCAGCACCTGCAACTAAATATTTCATGATTATACAATAAACGATTAATTACTTTGGTCCATACAATTTATTTAAATAATTTTCAGATCCAACCTTACCAATTACTTTTGAGCTTATGAATTTATTTAATATGTTTACACGGTGATTTACTTTTTTTAGAGATAAAATTTCATTAATCCAAGATCCAAATCCACCATCCTGCATATGATTTTCAAATGTTATAATATCATTATACTTATATAGTTTTTTAATTTGTTTTTTTTTATTTTTCATTCCCCAAATAGGAATTGAATACCAGGAATATTTCGAGTTATTTTTTTTATTCAAAAATTTTTCACAATCAGCGCTTGTAGAACCAGTTGAAATTATAATTTTTTTTGAATTTGTTACTTTTTTTTGTAATATCCAATCTCCTGGATTTAATGATTTTCTAATATTTGAATATGTTAAATCTAAAGATTTATCTAATCTTAAGTATGAAGGTTGTGGATTTTTAAATAAGTAATCAAGTGAACTATTTAGCTCATTATTATCAGAAGGAGAACATATAATCGTATTAGGAAAAGATCTCATTAAAGAATAATCTTGTATGCCATGGTGACTATATCCTAAATTACCATAACCTAAACCAGAACCAACAGACACAATTGTTACTGATAAATTATGATAATCTACATCATTTCTAATTTGTTCTGCACACCTAAAGGTTGGAAAATTTGCGATTGAGTAAACAAAAACATGATAACCATTTAAGGCAAGACCAGAAGCAATTCCGATCATTGATTGTTCAGATATACCAACATTATAAAATCTATTTGGAAATTTATTTTTGAAAGGTTCAACAACATTGTACCCCAAGTCTCCAACCAATAAAACTATTCTTTTATTCTTACTTGCTTCTTTTACAAGTCTATTAATAAATAAATTTCTCATTCACTTTTCAATTTGCTTCAAACCATCTAGAACTTCTTTTTGATTTGGAGATTTATAATGCCACAAAACTTTATTCTCCATAAACTTTATTCCTTTACCTTTTGTAGTGTTTGCAATTATTACTAAGGGTTTGCTAGTCTTAGTTTTAAGAGATTTGCTTATCATGGAATGATTATGACCGTCTATAATTTTTACTTTTAAACCAAACGATAAAAACTTATTTTTTAATGGTTCTAAAATTAAGGTTTTTTTTACAAAATCAAGACTTTGTATTTTATTATAATCAATTATTATGACTAAGTTATCTAATTTATGATGACTAGCAAAAAGCAGGGCTTCCCAATTTGATCCTTCATTTAATTCTCCATCACTTAATACGACGAATGTTTTATTTTTATTTTTTTTAATTTTATTTGATAGAGCAATCCCGACTGAAACGGGAAGGCCATGACCTAAAGATCCAGTAGAAAATACTACACCTGGAACTTTATGACTAGAATGAGACATTAATATTGAGTCATTTTCTCCATAAGTATTTAAAATTTTATCGGAAATAATTTTTAACTCGTTTAAAAGACAGTAATGTGCCAAACATGCATGACCTTTGCTCAAAATAAAAATATTTTTTTTATTTTTTTTTAACTCTTTACAATAAATAACAGTTATTAAATCAACTATTGATAATGAGCTTGCAATATGGGCTGATTTTGCTCTAAATGAAGAAATTAATATTTTTTTTCTTACATTTTTGCTTATTGTTTTTGTGTTTAACATATATTTAGTAATTTGAGACAAAGTCAGATATTTTATATTATAAAAAACATAATGTGATATAAAAAAATGTCATGGAAAAATCAGAGTATACTAATTTTGAAAAATTAGAAAGATACTTAAACCCAAATATAATTGGTGAAATTAACATTTCTCTATCTTCTACAATTTTAGCACTTATACTATCTATACTAACATCACTAATAATTAGATGGCTTTATTTAAAATATTCGAAAAGCTTGAATAATAAAGAATACTTTGCAAATAATTTTATAATTTTATGCCTTACTACATGTCTTGTTATAATTATTGTTAAGTACTCTCTTGCATTATCGCTAGGGCTAGTTGGTGCACTTTCCATTGTCAGATTTAGAGCTGCAATAAAAGAACCAGAGGAACTTGTTTATCTTTTTCTTATAATAGCCTTTGGTATTGTATTTGGATCAAATCAGTTTCTAATTGGAATAATTTCAATAATAATAGTCATAATTACAGTACCAATCTTGAGTAAATATCTTGGTTCAAACAATGAATTTGAAAATACTGGAATTGTAATAATTTTTGAAGGTGAAGAAGAAAAAATATTAAAAGTTAAAAAGGAACTTAATACTAAATTAAAAAGTTACAATGGTATTTTAGCAATCAAAGAAATCACGATAGACAAGAAAGAGTCAAGATTAATATTAAATGCGAGTTCAAGTGGAAATAATAATTATCTTTACGATCAACTCGAAAAAGTATCCTTAAATTACAATTTAAAATTATCAATTGTTTCTGATATTACTGTACCAGCATAATAAACAATGATCATAAAGAAGAAGGATGATAAGTTTACATCAAAAATCATTTCAATATTAAGATACTTCTCATATGTTACAACAACACTTTTAATTTTACTTTTAATACTGTTTAATAATAAATTATTTTTTAAAAATTTACATAGTGATATTTCAGCAAAAGTTAATCACAGATTATTTGGAAAAGATTCTAACGGGGTAAAAAATATTAATGACCTACTAAGCTTTTTAAATGGAGCCTTTAAAGGATTGATATCTAAAGATAGTTTTCCAACAATTAATCTAGAAATAAATCAAAAGAAAATTTTAAATCTTTATGAGAATAAAGATACGAGAAATATAAAAAAAAAATTTGTTCCAGTAAGTCTTGATTATCAATTTGATGACGAAAATTTTACTTTAAGAGGAAAAGCTCGTTTAAAAGGAGACCGTGAGCTACATAGAGAAAATTTTAACAGTACTTCATTTAGAATAAATTTATCAAAAAATGATAGATTATTTGGAATTGAAGAATTTTCTATTCAAAAACCATTGCTAAGAAACTATACATGGGAATTATTGATTGCCGAAATCTTTAAAAAGCAAAAACTATTAACTTTAATAAGTAAAGTTGTAAAATTCAGGGTTAATGGGGATGTTAGGGGTCTTTATGTTGTTGAAGAAGTCCCCTCTAAGGTCACATTAGAAAGACAAAAAAGAAAAGATGGTCCAATATTTAGTCTAGATGAAAATTATATCTTGAATTCAGAAGGATTACTGGATGTTTATGATTTAAAATATTGGAAAGATAAACAAATATATAATTTTGCAAAAGAAAATTTATATAAAAATTTCAATTCTATATCAAATGGTCAAAAAGTTTTTTTATCGGACTTTGCTATTGATGATTGGGCAAAATATTTTGCATTAAATGACTTATTTGGGAGTTATCATGGAACTCAACTTAAATCAGTTAGAATCTATTTCAATCCAGTAAATGGTAAATTTCACCCAATTTTATTTGATGCACATAAAGGAACCGGTTACTCAAACTCATCTTTTGAGAATTTTATTTTATTAGATTTTTTAACCAAAAAAAAATTAAATAACTGTGATTTTATATGCACTGAAAAAAACTTTTATTTAGGATTTTTGAAACAAAATGAGTTTTTAAAAAAATATATTTATTATTTAGAAATATATTCAAATAATAAATTTGTAAATAAAGTTTTAAATATTTATGAAAATAAATTTGAAAAAATTGATCATGAATTTTATTCAAGATTTATGCCCTCAGACAATATATCAAATAAAGCTTTTTCTTTATATTTGTTTAAATTCTCAGAAATAGAAAAGAGGAAACAATTAATCAACTATAAATTAAAAGTTTTTAAAGAAAGTAATAAAATACATTATTTAGATAAATTAGAAGAAATAAATAAAAATAATCTAATCCAAACAAATGATAATATTAAAGTTCTTAGATTAAAAAATTTCAATTTAAAAGCAAGTAACTGGAGCTTTACTGAACCAACAATAATTATTTTAAAAGGCAAAAATAAAATTTCGGGTATTTCTAAAACGGAGACTTTGAAAATAAATGGTCCAGCAATGTTTATTCAAGAAAAAGGTGAGCTAGTTTTAGAAAACGTACATATTTTAAAAGGTGTTAATCATCAAATATATAATCGTAATTTAAGTGGTGCTATAAATATTCATGAAGCTTATGCCGAAATAAATAATTTAACTTTAGACAATGTTGCTGGAGAGGATGCTATAAATTTGATTAATTCAAATTTTAAAATCGATAAGATTCAAGTTGATAATGCACCTTCAGATGCTGTGGATATTGATTTTTCAAATGGAAAAATAAATGAGCTATATTGTAAAAACATAACTAATGATTGTTTAGATACTTCTAATTCAACTTTAGAAGTAAATAAAATAATTGCATCAAATGTAAATGATAAAACAGTTAGTGCTGGAGAGAATTCAAAAGTAGATATTAAAATTGTTAAAAATTATGATTCAAACATAGGATTAGTAAGCAAAGATAGCTCAGAGTTATATGTAAATAAATATTATTTATCAGATATAAAGCTTCCTATCTCTGCATATATTAAAAAATACGAATATGGACTCCCAAAAATTTCAGTAAATGAAGTAATATCTGATGAAAAAATCGTTAATGCTCTTTTAGGAATCGGTGTTGTTCATAAACTTCCTAAAAATATAAATATTAATTTTAATAAGTCATGTAAAATATATGAGAAAATATATTCTAATAAAAATTATTGTAATGAAATCAATAGATAAATTAAAAAAAATTGTAAAAAAAGAACAAAGGGTAGAAAAAAAAATATTACTTAAAAATGGACAAATTTCATGTGTAAGAAATTTATTTTTAGAAAAAGGATTTAAAAAAATTTATGAAATAAGAAAAATATCTTCAATTTATTTTGATGATATAGATCTAAACTGTTTAAGAGATAATATAGACGGAAATAAGGATCGATATAAAATTCGTATAAGGTGGTATAATGATAATATCAAAAATAGTAACATAGAAATTAAATTTAAAGAAGGATACGTGGGATACAAAAAAAGATATGAAATTAAAAATAAAATTCATGATATAAAAGATTTAATTTCTTTTACAAAAAAATGGATTCTTGAAAATTTTGGGATTTATATGAATCCGGTAATAAATATAAGTTATATTAGAGAGTATTATTCAAATAAAAAATTAAGATTAACAATTGATACAAAATTAAAAGCAATAAAATATATCGGTTCAAGTATATCAACTACAGGTTTATTTAATAATGAGGTAATTGAATTTAAATATGATCTAGAACAAGATAACTACTTTAGAAATTTTTATAAATACATACAAAAATTCAATTTAAGAGTTTCAAAATCTTCAAAATATTCATTGGGCATGATGTACTAATTGATTGATTTACAAAAGATCTAGAAAATTCATTTAATTCATATATTGTAAATTTAATTTTTTAAAGAATTTAAATGCAAAAAATTAGTATAATTACCCCGGTCTTAAACGAAGAAGATAATATAGAAGATTGTTATTTATCAGTAAAAAATTATTTCAATGATAAAAATTTCAACTATGAGCATATTTTTGTAGATAATTCCTCTGAGGACAAAAGTACAATAAAAATTGAAAAAATATGCCAAAACGACAAAAAGGTAAAATTAATCATAAATAATCAAAATTATGGAATACTGCCATCATTATTCAATACATTGAATTACTGTAATTCAAATTTCACCTTAGTTTGCTACGCTGCAGATTTACAGGATCCCATTGATGAATTTTTGGATAAAGCATTACCTTTTTTAGAAAACAATTATGAAATCATTTATTCCATTAGAAATCAAAGAGAAGAAGGTTTTATTTATAAGATTTTAAAAAAAACTTATTATTCACTTGCAAAATTATTAACTAGAAATAAATTAAAACCTAATGTCAATGTATTTCAATTAATTTCTGATAATGTTAGAAAAGAAATACTGCAATCAGAAACGAATAATCCTTTTATTCCTTATTTACTTCAAGACAACTCTTTTAAAAAAATAGGAATTGAAACTAGATGGATAAGAAGAATAAAAAATTCCCCCAAAAATAACTTTTGGTCGCTATTTGATGAGGCTAAAAATGCAATATTAAATTATTCTGGTATTTCAAGTGCATTAAGTTTTGGGTTATCAATTTTATTTTTTGCTTTTTCCTCGATTTTTATGATTTATAATTTATTTTTATTTTTTATGAATATTTTGTCAGACACATTGCATGTCACAAGTGGTATACCCTCAATTATAATATTTAATTCTCTATCATTTTCTGCAATATTTATTATTCTTGCTATTATTTCTGAAAATATTAATCACCTCCTTAAAAACAAAATTGGAAAAAAAGTCAGAATCAAAAAAAAAATTAACTTTGAGTAAAAATGAAAATATTAGTTTGGGGAGGAAAATTAAAAGCTAGACTATTATTAAATCTCCTATCGCAACCAAAATCACTTAATATAAAAAAAAAAATAAGTTTTTCAGGCTTATTTGATCCAAAATTAAGGAAACCAATATTTAAAACAAAATTAAGTTTTTATTATCAAAAACGAGATTTAAAAAAATTGATCAATAAATCAAAATATTTTATTTGTTGTGTTGGATCAAATAAATCTAGATATTATATTTCAGAAAAACTATCGAAATATAAATTAAAACCATTAGATATAAAAAGTAATTTTACGACAATAGATAAATCAGTTAAATTAGGCAAAGGTGTTCAAATTATGCCAAACGTTGTAATAAATTCATTTTGTGAAGTTGGTGATTACTGTATTTTAAATACTAGTGCCACAATAGATCATGACTGTATTATTAAAAATGGAGTTCATATAATGGGTGGAGCATCAATTGCTGGAGGTGTACAAATTGATAATTTTGCATCAGTGGGTACAAATGCAACTATATTTCCAAATATTAAAATTGGAGAAAATAGTGTTGTAGGAGCGGGTGCAGTTGTCAATAAAAATGTCCCAAAAAATACAATAGTTGTAGGTAATCCAGCGAGGGTTTTAAAAAAAAATTTTGAGAGACAAAATTTAGATATTTTTAAAAATTTGTAAATTTTTATTTACTAAAAAAATTATTTATTACTGAACAAACTTTCTTAATATCTCCTTCTTTTAAATTTACACCACTTGGTAAGTTTAAACCTTTATTTGAAACAATTTTTGAATTTATTAGTTTATCTGTTCTATATTTTTTCCATATTGGGTATTCTGAAATTGATGGAAAACATGGTCTACAATCAATTTGGTTTTTTCTGAGCGTTTTAACAAGTTTATTTCTACTAAAATTTTTATTAATTAAAATAGATGACATCCAATAAATTGACTTTGCACCCTTTCTTTCTTTCACTAATTTAAAATTTTTTTGGATTAAATACTTATTATACCATTTAAAAATTAATCTTTTTCTATTAATTAATTGATCTAATCTTTCTAATTGTCCTAAACCTAAGGCAGCTTGAATATTTGACATCTTATATTTTGTACCTGTTTGATCTATCCAAAAAGTTCTTTTATTACTTCTGCCAAAATCCCAAATCTTTTTTGCTTTGTTATAAAGATTTCTATTATTTGTTGTCAAAATACCACCCTCACCAGTAACAATTAATTTTGCACCTTGAAAACTAAAGGCTGAAAATTCACCAATATCACCCGCATATATTCCTTTAAATTTAGATCCAATTGCAGGGGCAGCATCTTCAATTACCTTTAAATTATATTTTTTTGATATTTTTTTTATTTCGTCCAATTTTGCTGGCATCCCATAAAGATGAACTGGCATTATTGCCTTTGTTTTTCGTGAAATTAATTTTTTGATACTATTGATATCTATAGTCCAATCGTCGATATCGACATCAGCAAATACTGGTATTGCCCCAACTGCTTGTACAACTGAAGCGGTTGCAACCCAAGTAATATCTGGAACAATTACTTCATCACCTTTTTTTATATCTAGTGCTAATAAAGCTATATGCATTGCTCCAGTGCAGCTTGAAGTAGCTAAACAGTATTTTCTATTAATTTGCTTTGAAAATAATTTTTCAAACTTTGTGAGATAATTAGACCAATTATTATTCCAGCCATTCTCAACAGCATCATAAACATAAATTTTCTCTTTTTCTGATATTGAGGGCCCTGCAGTCAAAATTTGTTTATTAGTTAGTTTATTTTTTATTATTTTATAGAATTTTTTTTCTTTAGATATTGACAAATCATAAAAACCTTTGAAGAATTTAATTAACTTTAACTCAACATAAATTTCATCAATATTTAAATTATTAAAAGATGTGTCTATAAATTTTTTAAGTAAATGTTTTTTTTTATTATTAGAAATTTTTAAGTCTAAAAAATTAATTTTTAGAAATACCTTGTTGTCTTTTAGATATAGTTTAATTTTACAAATTTTTTTGAAAAGGTGGTTTATAATTTGATACTCTAAAGCGGACACTCCTACATCTTGATTAGTAGGCATCATAATATAATTTTCGAAAATTATGGATTTAATTATACTATCTTTTATATTCTTATTTTTCTTTAGAAAATTAAATTGTTTTTTTATAAATCTCATTTTAATTAATTCAAATATTAATAATTATATTATAATATAATATAATTATTTTTTTACTTTTAAATGTTTAATCACTTTAGATATCTTATAAAAAGAAATGTATCCTTAAACTCACGAATACTAAAAATCAAATTTTTTTTTAAATATGGTATTGAAGACGAAGCAAGATTTTTACACGATAATTATAATTTTAATAATACAGTTGATATAGGATCAAATTCTGGTCATTTTACTAACATTTTAAGCAAAATTTCTAGGAATGTTTATTCTTTTGAGCCAATAGATTACTTATATAAAGCACAAAAAAAAAATTTTAATAAAAAAAATATTAAGGTTTTCAATTGTGCACTAGGTAACAAAATTTGTGAGAAAGTGTTTTATATTGCAAAGAATAATGATCCTGAGTCATCATTTCTAATTAAACACAAGAATTCAAAAAAAAAAATTGTTAAAGTCTTTACTGGTGACTCAATAATAAAAAGTAATCAAATAGATTTTATAAAAATTGATGTTGAGGGATTTGAATTAAATGTACTAAATGGTTTAAAAAAAACAATTGATAGAAATAGGTCGCTTTTTTTAGTAGAAATAGAAAAAAGACATAATCCTGATTTTATAAAAGTATTTAATTTTTTTAAAAAAAGAAATTATAAAATATACTTTTTAAGTAAAAAAGAAAGTAAGTTAAAACTAATCCCACACAATACAATAAATAAATTTATGAATATAAACCAAAAACTAAAACTTTTGGGTTCAGAAAAGTATATAAATAATTTTTTTTTTAAATATAAAAATAATTATTTACTTGAAAATAAGTAATAATTATTTTTAATAAATTCTACTGGAACTATTTTAGATTTTCTCTTCATCATAATATTTTTTTTATTAAAATTTCGGAAAAATTTATTGTTATTTATATTTTCAAATTTATGTTGATAAGAAATTATTTGAAAATCAAAAAATTTTGTCAAAGGGTATATTTTTTTTCTAAAATTTAAAGGTGTTTCAGATAGAGACCAATTTGCTATAAACAACATCTTCTTTTTTTTATAAGTATAAATTATTTTTTTTAGTTCACTTAGAGAATTGATAAGCAAAACATCATTTCTTTTTGAATTATGGAAATTAACGTCAATCATATTTTTTTTTAAATAATAATATTGAATTAAATTCACTTCAGGTGTGTCAAAAATAATATATTTACAATTTTTATTTAACTTTTTGAAGGTTGTAGCAAGATTTCCATATCCTCCGCCAAATTCAAATATTACATCGAAATGATCTAATTTTATTTTGTGGTGATCGGTATATTTTTTTAGATGATATGTTTGAAAAATTTTATTTCCACTACTTTTCGGGTATAAAAAAAATCTTACCGGATTTCCAATGTGATTTTCTTGAATTAGTTTTTTCCATAAATTCCAATTATCTGATCTTTTCATTTCATTTAAATATTTAAACAAGAAAAATCGATTATGTACAAAAAACATCTTTTGAATAAAGGATATTTGAAGAAAGTTCGATACTTTCTTGTTAATTATAAGTTTCAATACTCTTTGACTAAAAATTTTATGTGTTTGTTTATAATTTTTTTTATTTTTGATTGAAATATTTTTTGCTTTTAAAATTAATTCATTAATTAATTTCTGATCTTTTTTTGTTAAAGTTTGCTTTTTATTATAAAAAAAAGATAATTTAGCTCTTAAATTTCTTTGAATATCAAATATTTTTTCTAAAATCATGAATAAATGTAATTAAATAGTTTCTTACTATTTGCTTTCATCGAATATTTATTTACAAAATTATTATTACTTATTTTTTTCTTTTTTTTTGAGAATTCTAAAATTCTTTTAATCATATCATTTTTATTGTAAACAATTTGAATATTTTTATTAATATCATAGTCAATTCCTTCAATTCCTTTTTTTGTTGTAAGTATTCTATTTCTGTAAGCTAATGCTTCTAAGATTTTAATTCTTGTTCCATAACCTTCTTTAATTGGTGTAAACAAACAAATTGATTTTTGATGTAAGTATTTAAGTTCAGCTTTATTAATAAATCCTAAATTATATATGTTGTTGTTTCTCATTTTTTTTTTATGGTTCCCTGTTAATACTAAAAAAATATTTTTTTTGATTAATTCAGGTAAAATTTCTTTCTCTATAAAATCAATAGCATATTTATTAGGCTGATAATCATAGGAACCACAAAATAATATAAATTTTTCTGGAATATTTTTTTTTACAACAGGTCTTAATTTTTTCATTTTT
>MDSZ01162825.1_pt1 | contig 10990 bp, 3 predicted proteins | sample 811201 | NCBI WGS metagenome assembly MDSZ01 (sample SAMN05326647, study PRJNA326480) | marine metagenome | isolation source: seawater | place: Indian Ocean: North | collected 2010 | reverse complement strand
CTTTTTCAGATACATCATTTTCAATATTGTAACTTACCACGCCTTGCTTGTCGGTTCGTCGATCCTTAACAACTTTTATATCTCCACTTCTAACCGCCAATCCTCCATGATCAAATTTTCTCCAAAACAGATGGTCATGTGGTGGGGTTAAAATTTCATTTTTAATATAAGGGATTAAATTAACCCCATCTAAAGGTTTTTCTGATGATATTGGCGCATCTGCTAATGCTGTACATGTAGCCATTATGTCTAACGATATAATCGGATGTGAGTAAACCTTGTTGGATGGAATATTATTTTTCCATCGTAATGCAAATGGAACTCTTATTCCTCCTTCGAATAATGTTCCTTTATGCTCTTTTAAAATACCATTATCCGAGGAATTATTTGATGCACCTCCATTATCAGATAAAAAGAATATTAGCGTATTTTCATCAATATTATACTCCGATAAAACGTCCAAAACCTGACCTACCCCATCATCAACCGCACTTACCATAGCCGAATAATGTTTTCTTCCCCAGTTTTCAATATGATCAAATCGATCAAGATATTTTTTGGTTGCTTGAAGTGGATTATGCGGTGCATTGTAAGCTAAAAATAAGAAAAATGGTTTATCATCCTTTGCACATTTTTTAATAAAGTCAACTGACGCATCACTTAATACATCTGTTAAATAGTCAGCATCAACATCCACTCTCTTATCATCTAAAAATAACTTTGTTGAATACCATTGATAGGGTCTTTTTACTTCTGTCAGATCATTTAAATTATATTCACGTGGAAAATAATTGTGTCCGCCTGATAAGAAACCAAAAAAGTGATCAAACCCTCGATTTAATGGATGATGGACAGGATGAGATCCCATATGCCATTTTCCAATTATTGCACTTGTATACCCAACTGAACTTAATACCTCAGCAATGTTTTTCTCATCTAATGGTATACCTGCTTCGGGATGATCTGGACTAATGGTAGGATTAGTTGTGAATCCAAACCGATCCTGATATCGACCGGTTAATAATCCAGCTCTACTAGGACCACAAACAGGATAGCTTACATATCCATCTGTAAACTTGATTCCTTCATAAGCTATTCTATCAATATTTGGTGTTGGAATATCTTTGCAACCATTAAATCCAACATCGTTATATCCCTGATCGTCGGTCATGATGACAATAAAATTTGGTTTGTTTGTTGACGCTGAACTATCATATATGGATATACAAAGCGTTAGTGAAACTATTTTGAAAAAAATTAATAATGAAATCTTCATATAACTTTCCTAATTACTAGTAATCAATTGTAAATCTTTTATAGAGTTTAATTGCTCTTTAATCATTAAGGGAATTATTCTGATCCGTTGATTATATCTTTTTTTAAGTAGCTGATGTTCATCTAATGGTGTTGCTCCCCAAGAATTTATTCCACCTACACCTTTATGCGAACTATCTATATATAAGTGATTAAATATTGATGGAGTCATTTCGAAACTATATTTTGCTCGTTGAATTTCCTCAATAGAATATCTTCTTGCTTGAAATCCAAATGGTTCATCCATAACACTGATGTACAATCCTGAACTATTACTATCAGATATAGACATCCATTTTACGTCAGATTTATTTCCATTTTCTTGAGGACGAGCATAATCAACCCATATTTCATCAATCGTAGATTCATTATTTGTGATTAGCTCATATGCCCTATCTGAATATGTTTCGCCAGCTCTTCCAAACCAATTAATTTTTTCCATCTTTTTATTTATCATCCATTCAGAACCAAATCTCAACGGGGGTAATAAGCTTTTCTTCGTATTGGCAAAATTTATTTCAGCTTCAGATATAATCTCGCCATTAGAAAAAATTAAAAATGATTGATTTAACTCAGCATTTAATTCATAAGAAATTTTGTTAACATTAATTTTAACAACATTATTTAATTTATTAACTTGGTATGATTGGACTTTAAATTTCTTGTATGCATTGTTAACCTGACTGCTTACTTTTGGTCTTTGCCTTCTTTCATTATCCGTCATTGGTCGAGACAAATGAATAATTCCACCCTTTGAGAAAAATAATTCATTATTAAAATAGTAGTTCTTCAATATTCCTATTTTTGGGTCAAACGATACATTGAAATTATCTCCTAATACCTTATATCCATTCGAATTATCCACTGATATCTTGTAGTCTGAAATATAGGAATTTTCTGCTAATCTTTCTCCAATAAGAAACTGATCCCATGATAACAAATGATTATCTTCAATTAATGGATGAAAGGATTTGTTAGCCCTAAATTCAACTATTAAGTAATATATTTCTCCTAAACGTGGAGTTATATCAGGAATATCAATTGTAAAAATCTTTTCTTCTCTTGGTTTTAAATTTAGAGAATTAATTTTTCCAGAAAAAAAGATCTTTCCGTTTTTTTCAATTCTCCAAATACAATTTACTGCTTCGTCAGCATTTACATGGTCATACCAATTCTTAACTTTAATTTTTCCAGATTTTATATCATCGACTTTTACATGAATTCCACGTTGAAGATATTTCATTGCATAAAGTCCTGGATGAGGTGTTTGATCGGCAGCTATCAATCCATTCATACAAAAATTGTTATCATGATGGACTCCAGCTGATTCCTCATAGTATCCTCCATATGCAAAAAAAGTATCCTTTACTGGTCCAATTCCAATATTTTTACTAAATGATAAAGGAACAGGTTCACGTATTCCTTGGTCCATCCAATCCCAAACAAATCCCCCTTGAGCGACATTATCTTGATAAAATAAATTCCAATATTCCTCTGCTCCACCTGTTGAGTTACCCATTGAATGCATATATTCACAAATAATGTAAGGTCTGCTGTTATCAGAGGAAATAAATTGTTTAATTTTTTCAGCTGATTCATACATGCTATTTACTATATCTGTGTTTGGTCTATTATTTGCACGTTCTGTTCGTTCATAATGAATAGGTCTTGTCTTATCATATGACTTTATCCAATTATAACATTTCTGAAAAGCAATCCCATCTCCAGCTTCATTGCCCATCGACCATGTAATGATAGATGTATGATTTTTGTCTCGATGAACCATTCGCTTAATTCTATCTAAATGTGCATCAATCCATTCAGGTTGTTTAGCTAGGCATTCTTCCTTATACCCCACTCCATGAGATTCAATATTTGCTTCATCCCATACAAATAATCCATATTCATCACATAAATCATACCAGAGAGGCATATTGGGATAATGAGCGGTTCTTACGGCATTAAAATTATTTTCTTTTAATAACTTAATATCTTTTAGCATGGATGCTAAATCGACTACATGACCATGGTCTGCATGGTGCTCATGTCGATTCACTCCCCTAATAAGAATTTCTTTTCCATTTACATAAATCTTACTATTTATAATTTCTACTTCTCTAAATCCAATTCGCTGGGGGATTATTTCAATTAGGTTATTATATCTATCGTAATGACACATCAACAACGTATATAGGTTTGGTTGTTCAGCAGACCATTTCAAAGGATTTTTTATGGGAATTGATAGTTCGGTATTTTTTAGCGCCTTTGTTGAAACTTCTCTAACTATTCCTGCATTATCATATAATAGATACTTTATGTAACCTGTGGGATTTATCACCTTTGAGTCAATTTTGAGAGTGGCATCTTTATACTCATCATCTAGTTCAGTTCTGACATAAAAATCTACTATATGAGAAGGATGTCTGCTCCATATGTATACATCTCTAAAGATTCCGGATAATCTCCAAAAATCCTGATCCTCTAAATAAGAACCATCACTCCACCGATAGACTTGAACAGCGATTAAATTTTTTCCTGGTTTTAAATATGAAGTAATGTTGAATTCAGCTGGGGTTCGACTTCCTTGAGAATATCCTACTTTTCTACCGTTTATCCATAAATAGAAAGCCGATTGAACACCGTCGAATACTATTTTGGTTACCCTATTATTCCAATCAACGGGAAGATTGAACTCTTTTCTGTAGGAACCCACAGGATTCCAATCCTCAGGCGCAATTGGGGGATTCATTTCGAAGGGATATTTTATGTTTGTATATATTTTTAATCCATATCCCATCATCTCCCAATTTGATGGAACAGTAATGCTATCCCATTCATCAACATTAAACGTAGGATGTTCAAATCCAATGGGGTTATCTTTTGGGCTTTTATTCCATTTGAAATTCCATTCTCCATTCAGTGACTTAAACCACTTAGATTTTGTTCTATCGTATTTCATTGCAACTTCTTCATTGCTATACACCATCATGGTAGCACGGGGTTTTTCTCTATTTACTTCCAATATAGAAAGATTATTCCACTCATTTGAAAAACATTCATATACAGGTAGGCAATATACTAAAAATACGAAAATTAATGTTCTCTTCATTCTATTCCTTATTAAATCTATATGGATAAATAAATCTCGATGTTTCTCTAAATGCACTAATTAATTCTACATAGGGTGTGTCTGATGTTGCAACTAATCCACAATTAGCATTTTCATTATCAAAATGACGACTACCTGTGGGTGAATCCATATAATGAAACCAGTGTGCACCTACACATCTAGTATTTTCAAGTGCACTCTGAATAAAATATTTTAAACATTCTCCCCTATTTCGTTGATCGGCAGCAAATCCTATTCCAGTAAAAAATTTTCCTCTATCTAATGCACCAAAATCAAATTCTCCTACAAGAAAGGGAACATCTTCTGTAAAAAATGGTTTATCTCTTTCATCTCTGACATTAAATTCTTTTACATCTTTTTCGTACACATTAACACTTACAACGTCACAATACTTAGCCGCAGCGGAAAAAGCTTCCTTTCTTAATGCTCCATCATGAAGTCTACTTCCTAAATATAGTTTATTTGGTGCAATTTTTTTAATAGCGTCTCTACATTTTTTGTAATATGTCTCTAAAAGATGGACATAGAACAAAGTAAGGTCTTCTTCGGATGCATTCGAAATATTTATATTTTTTTGTAATAAAAATTTATCTAACTCTTTTTTTGAAGCCACTGATAAATCACAATTATGAATAGCTTTAACAACATCAATAGGATTTTTTCCCCAATGGATTTCATTATTGCAAAAATATCCAATACAATACGGATCATCAATCATATCACCTGTAGCTTTTACTGCATTCTCTACCCATAAAGAGAAGTCTTCCTCAAATGGATCTACTAGTTTATAAATTGGAGCTAGTTTTCTTCCATTTACCCACAACTCTTTCGTAAAAGGCATTCTGATATCTTTTGGTTGATTATTTGCAGCTCTTGACCAGCCACCACATGTATTTAGTCCCCAGGAATGTGCCCTTTCAAGAGAGCGAATTTTGTATTTATCTAAATAATCTTCTCCATATTTTTTATAAAGAATATCATCGCCCATTTTATAACTCTCTCCACCTCGACGGTAAAATTTTCCAAATATAGGGTCAGCTAATGACGGCATATCCTTATAGAAATGTCTTTTTTCTGTTAATGCGATTCTACTTTCTTGATAACCAATACCTGTAGAACCAAAAGACCAAAATAATTTTCCATTTGGATCCACGAACCACCATTTATTATTAATCTTTTCAACACGAAAATGACCTGTAGCTAAATATGTTGGTCCAGAAACCCATCCTCCAAACTTATTAAAATATGGTGGCTTAGGATGGCGCTTCAAATCACTTTCCTCGGCTATTCTCATTCTAATTAAATCATTATCATCAGAAATTTTTCCCGGCCACTCTTGATGCATATATTGACCATATCGATCAATGAATGGAAAAAATTCCTCTGGATTTTTCTCTAGTAATTGAGGCGACGCTCTTCGTGTTGCATAAATGCTATTAATGAACAGAGTTTGGTCAACTTGTTTAGGTTGCAATTCAAAAACTATTTCTTGTATATTTGAGACATCTACACCAAACCATACTAACATTTGTGCATGTGGAAGTCCGTGCATTTTAGGAAAATAATCAATATAAGATGGAAGATTTTCTTTATTAACATATTTATGTCTTACAAGCAATGCATCAAAAACTCTTGTTTCATTAGGGTTAATCCACGCGTTATGCGATAGATTAGGTCGGTACCATGAATCATTTTCAGTTCTATGATCTTTAATTAGTAATCTACAAAAAGATTGATGAGTAGATGGATTTTCAAAACCAATTGAAATATTCACAAAATCTTTTAGATTTTTATGCTCATTGGGTAAAAATAGACTAAATCTTGCAGCATGATTCTTTAAGGCAGAAATTTTGATCTTATGTTCACCATCGTCAAATACCTTTTCAACTTCCCCCGAATGAACAACTATGTTATTAAATGAATTTGAATTAGAAATATCAATTAATCTTTTTTCAAAACCAGACGAAGAAAAAGAAATTGTTAAAAAAAATACAATATGAAAAATTCGAAACACTATTTCCTCAAATAATTTAAAATGTTAATAAATATTTTGTCTGCAACTGGATCCTTGCTTAAAAAGGGAGTGATTCTGAGAGCACTTAAAATATACTTTCCGCTTCCATATTCAACAATTCCCATATCCATTCCATGAAAAAAAGGCTCTGGACCTAGATAGCATTGTTTTTCATGATCCTTACCTCCATAAAATCCATGCGTTATTGATGTTACAATATGCTCACCATCCATACTTCCCATAGTAAATGGAGTCCATACATTTTGGTATAAATCAGTCATCATACAATTAACCTCTAGCCCATCAAAAATTGGATGTTTTTTAACAATATGAGAAACGCCTACCCATAATCCCAACGCATGTTTTTTTTCAATATTAAAGGGTAATACTCCTTCAGGGGGTAATTTAGTAGACCAATATGATCTACCGGGTTGGTTAAATATTTCTAGAAAAACAGCGATACCTCCCATATCAACAAATTGATGTAATTCTTTAAAAATTGGTAGATTTTTTTTGGCACTTGAAATAAACACAGGGGTAGAAACTGCTGTGTCCTTACCAAACTCCGTAAACTGAATATTATTTTGTCTTAAAAAAGGTTTAATTAAGTTCTCAGGATCAATAATTGCAATAGAAATTTCAGGTGACTGCAATTCTTTTTGATTGAATACATTGAACGAATATTCATTGGATGAAATTTGTTTTCCAGAAGAAATAAAAAATGTTTTAACTTTATATCGTCCAGACCATTTAGAGGTATCAAGATATGTATCAAATAAGGATGAAACACCACTATTCAACCCTATTTTCTTTGTCCAAGATTTAACAATACGATTACTTTCATTAATTATATCAATCTTTAATATACCGTTTGGGATATCATCGTCGTCATTGATGCCTTTTATTTGAAACTTAGTTCCCTGATTAGCATAAACATTTCGGGGATTAGTTCGGATTGCAAGATACTGATTTGCATTTGCGAACTTTGTTGAATCGTAAGATAACTTCTTATTTCTCCATAAATCTAACAGACCCGCTCCTAATACCCAATCTCCTCCCGTTAAGGCATGAACACAATATCCCTGAACATTGGTATTTAATCTTATTGCTTCTATGATTTGCTTATTTGCATTAGCATGAAGTTGTTGTTGTTCATCACAAAATGTTTCTAAATCTGAATACAATGTGTCTAACTTACTTTCAAAAAGTGAATTTTTAAGACTTTCCTCGAGCATAGAATGATATCTATATGGAGGAGTTATCGAATTTCCTTTATTTTTAAACAACATATTATTTTTAGGTAAATTTGGGATACTTCCATATCCAATTTCTGAAACAATAGTCATTTTATTAGGCGTAGAATGTTTATTTTCTAATTCTGAAGATGAATATCCTAATTTTTCCATCTCATTTTTTGTTAATCCTAAAGCTAAAAATTGAGCGTAAGTTAAATCGTTAATAGGATATCCACAATAGATGTGAACATCATTAAACGTTAATGGCTCATACTGGTAAGGTAAATAAATGTTTGCACCATCTGCGAATCCACCGGATTCATCCAATATTAGTCTAGTAGGATCTAAATCTCTAGCAAGCATGGACATACTGTGTTTAAGTCTTTTTAATTCTTTTCTCCAAATCTCATTAAAAATTTCCCATTGAACAATACAGGCTCTATTTCTATCTCGTAAAATTGAAGAACTTACTTCATGTTCAATTCTTCTTGGAGTATCAGGAGTAACTGTTGGCCATAACTTCATGCACTCAATAGGCATTCCTCCGATGACCATCATCCCTAGCTCGTCACATAGATCTAACCACATTTTCGGGGGAGGTTTTCTCCAGGGTCTGATCATATTAAATCCAGCTTCTTTAGCTAAGGTGATTTCTTTAATTGCCATTTCTTTACTATCTGGAATGGCTAATTTAGTTGGATATAAGCCTTCAAAAAATGCGGCTTTTATATAGATAGGATTATTATTTAAAACAAACTGGTTATCCTTTATGGATAGTTCACGCAGACCAAATCGAATAATTTCCTCATCTTTCATGTTTACATTTGCACTAAAATTATACAAATGAGGATTCGATGGACTCCATCTTTCCGCATTAGGTATCAAAAATGTATACTTTGATGTATTTTTTCCAGGTTGTAATGATAGAGAAAAGCTATTTTTTAATACAATCTCATTATTTGAGTCATGAATCTTAAAATCCACATTTTCTTGTAGATGCTTCATGTTATGATTAAATAGCTCTAATTCAACCTCAATAGAATTATTTGATATATCAGGTTTTATAAAAATATCTTCAATAGATACATCTCCAGAAGACCTTAATCGTACTGATTGCCATATTCCTCCGGCTATAGCTCCTCGCCAGTGCGGAGCATCATTTTTTCCGAGCCCATCAATAATCTTATCTTGGTTGACAATAGGTCCTACTACACGAACAGATATAAAATTTGTTTTGCCTATATTTAATAGATCATTAATCTTAAATTCAAATGGACCGTACCCGCCCTCATGAGCACCTACCGGATGATTATTTATCCATACTTCAGATCTATAATTAACTGCATCAAACTGAAGTTTAACAATTTTATTACTCAGAGAATTAGGGGCTAAAAAGTATTTTCCATATACTGCAACACCCTCATAATCTTTTTTTATTGTTTCCCAGCAACTCGGAACACTTATTTTTTGTTTAAAATTATATTTTTTAAAATTAGACTCTAGATATAACGACTTATTATTACTTTCATTTAATTCGTCAAAAATAATATCCCATTCCCCATCCAAAGTAATAATCTCAGAAAAGGAATATATTGAAAAATATAGGAAAAATATGAGAAGAAGAAATATCTTTTTAAACATCTTAGATTAATCTCCTTTATGTTGCTTTAGCTCATACCATGATAAAATACCATCTCCATTAATATCAGCTTTTGGAAACTTTTTAAAATATGAATCCTTCCATGCTTCTGCTGATTCTTTCGATGGAGTTGGACGGGGTATAGCAGCAGGCAATCGATTATCAAGTTCATTTCGATAGTTAGTTAATATCGATTCGAATTTTTTGGTCATAGCCAAATTATTCCATTCTTTAGGATCTTTTATTACGTCGTACAACTCTTCTTTTCCATTATGATATCGGATATATCTCCATTTTTTTGAGCGCAATGAATAACTTTGCTCTCTTGGATCATAATGATCAGACCATTTGTATAACGCTGTTAAAACAGAGGATGGTCCATTCCATTCTCCTTCATAAGGCTTTCTTAGCAATGGGACTAATGAAAATCCCTCTAAATTTCTTCCTAAATTATTCTTTTTAGTCTCAGGAGATAGATTACACAAATCAATTAAGGTAGGATATAAATCAATAAGTGAGACAGGCGTATCAGAAAAGGAGTTCTTCATTGAAATATTTGGAGCTGAAATTATCAGTGGTACTTTAGTGCTTTCTTGCCATAAACTATTTTTGTAAACATAATCCTTCTCTCCATTCCCCCATCCGTGATCGCTTGTAAAAATAATTATCGTATTTTCTTTAAGAGATGTGTTTTCGATGACATCTAAAATTCTTCCTACTTGATCATCGATTGATGCGACAGATGCAAGATATGCTTGTACAAATTTCTTCAATGCTAACTCTCTATTGCCGTTGTAAGAAGCTATTAAATCATCATACATTTTTGAACCACGATCACTTCCTCTATCATCCTGATTAGATGAAATTGTATGCTTAAAAGTATCTTGAACATCTCCTTTCAAAATTAAGGGAAGTTTCACAGTCTCCAAGGGATAACGATCAAAATATTTTTGAGGAACAATTAATGGAGTGTGAGGTCTTAAAAAACCCACTCCCATAAAAAAAGGAATATCGTTTTCTTGATTTGCCAAAACTTTTAAATGTTTAACTGCCCAATCTCCATTTAACTCATCACCAGTTCTATCTCGATTATCCTCAGTGATATACTTTAATTCTCGTTGTTTTGCCCAGTTCCCCGTTTTCCAAATATACTGCTCTCCAGTAATTGGTGAAATTTTACCGGATAAATTCATCAGAGGACCAAATGATCCGTCAATAGCCTCAAATGAATCTCTGAATGGTGATGGTACATCTGGATGTGCAACATTCTTTTTTCCGTTATTTGCCATTGGTCCATAATCAGCTTGATAACCATAATCTATCCATTGATTTCTATCTCGATTATGCATTAATTTACCCGTGCCTAGCGTATAATATCCATGCATTCTAAAGTGATCCATAACTGTACGGGAATTTTTAAGAATTTCATGTTCATCCCAATTATCAAATCCATAGCATTGAGATGTATGTGGATAGATACCAGTCATAAAACTTGCTCTAGATGGATTACATATAGGGATATTGCAATGAGCTTCTGAAAAAGTTACACCATTTTTGGCAAGTCTATTAATATGAGGTGTTTTAATTTGCGGATGCCCATTTAAAGGTTCGATGTAATCATTTAAATCATCGCAAATTATCAAAACAACATTTGGTTG
>MDSZ01184705.1_pt1 | contig 10992 bp, 15 predicted proteins | sample 811201 | NCBI WGS metagenome assembly MDSZ01 (sample SAMN05326647, study PRJNA326480) | marine metagenome | isolation source: seawater | place: Indian Ocean: North | collected 2010 | reverse complement strand
TTATGTTATTAAACTTTCCTCGTCATGGCAAGATGAAAGGCATGGGACAAATTATTACTTGGTCTATTGTAGATGAAACAATGCACGCAGAGTCTATGATACAGCTATTTAAAACTTACATTAAAGAGAATAGAAGTCTTTGGAACGATAAGATTAAAAAAGAAATATACGATATAGCAGAAAAGATGGTTGAACTAGAAGAAATGTTTATTGATACATGTTTTGCTATGGGAGATATGGAGAACTTAAAACCTGAACAGGTTAAACAATACATTAGATATATAGCTGATAGAAGGCTTATAAGTATGGGAATGAGAGGTATCTTTAAGGTGAAAAGAAATCCTTTATTGTGGGTAGAAGAGATGATTAATGCTCCTACTCATACAAACTTTTTTGAAAACAGAGCAACAGATTATGCTCGAGGAGCTTTAAAAGGCGACTGGAGTGATGTTTGGGGTGCAGCACAGAATGGCAGATAGAATTTATGTAGAATGTGAGAAGTGTGATGGTGTATCAACAGTAAAACACGATCAAGATCATCACTTCTATCAAGTAAAATATTGTCCTTTTTGCGGAGAAGAGCTTCAACGTGAAGAGGAATTTAAAATGAGTGACCCTTTTGAGGAAGAATATGAAGCTGGACTTGAATGATATAGGTGGTGAAGTAGTAAAAGACAATGAAACTTATTTACTAAAAGACAACAAGTTTCTAAATAATCTAGTATTAAGCAGCACACTATTAAATCCTTTTAAACAAACAACTGGACATAACCACTCTGGACAAGAAGAAGTATATTTCTTTGTAAGTGGTAGTGGTAGAATGTTGTTAGATGATGAAGAATTTGATGTAAAGGCAGGAGACGTAGTTCTCATACCTGATGGTGCTTTCCATAGAGTTATTAATAATACTGGTGAACCATTTTATTTTGTATGTGTATTTGACGGTAAAAGATCTCACTAATGGATATAGAAAGGCTTTATAAAAAGCATCCATTATTCTTTAATGTCGTAATACCCACATTGATCATAGGCTTTGCAATGGCTATGATGGCAACCGTCATGGGTCTTATATCATATATGGTAGTATAAATACATGTATGGCTAAAAGAAAGGCAAAACAAAAGAAGAAACACAGAGTATATTGCACATATTTTCCTGATGGAAGATATTATATAGGCTATTCTTGTAAGACAGACAAACAGTTTGAAAAGTATTTTGGGAGTTCAACTATTGTAAAAGAATCAGTAGATGAATTAAATAAAGAAGTAATAGCAGAATACGAAACAAGAGCACCTGCAAAGATGCAGGAGTTTTTATTACAATGGCAACAACGACATGACGATGCCTGTATTAATGATATGCTACATGTAAGAATAAGATCAAGTTTCTTAAAAGACTTTGAACCAATTGAATGGAGTCCTAAATGTTAGAAAGTAGAAGTATTACATTTATAATAGGTTTACTATTTTCAGCACTTGCTGTTTCAGCAGTCGCTGCATATTTTTCTATTGTAGGATTGATGGCAATATTTAATGGATTGCCACTATCAATTCTATGGATGGGTATTGTTTTAGAGATAGCAAAACTCGTTACCGCCTCTTGGATATACCAATATTGGTCCAGGGTTCAGTTCTTAATGAAAACTTACATGGTAACAGCAGTAATTATCCTATCCTTAATTACATCTATAGGTATATTTGGTTTTTTATCTAAAGCACATATAGAACAATCAGCCAATACAGGAGATGCTTTTGCCGAGGTTCAAAGGATAGAACAATTAATAGATAGACAACGAAACAAAATAGAGGTTGCCGAGGAAAGAATAGATAGAATAGAAGCTGGTGGTAATTTAGATGTAACAGAATCTATAAGACAGCAAGAAGAAATACGAGATACGGCATGGGAAAGAATACAAGGCGATATAACATACGCCGAACAACAAATTGAGTCTATTAGGGCTAGTTTGGATACAGATATAGCTCAAAAACAGCAGGAAATAGCAGAATTAGACTCTATTATAGCATCTTATACTAACCAAGGAACTACTGGAAATGTCTTTAATAGGGAAGATAATGTAGCAAAGGGTATAGAAGTTAGGGAACAACAAAAACCAGAAAGAGATAGAATAGCAAATGATATACAAGAGTTAAGAGCATATGCTGAACAACAAATTGCTGGTTATCGTAACCAAATATCTCAATATAGAGCAGATACACAGGCTACAATAGACAATGCCAATGCTGAAATAAACAGATTACGAGATCAAGAAACAAGCTCACAAGAAACAAAAGACGAACAAATAGATAATATTCAAGCAACAATAGACGATGCATATACACAAATAGAGGTTTATAATGAAGATCTATTTGATAAAAGAGCTATTGTTAGAGATTTAGAAAAAGAAGTGGGTCCTATTAAATATGTGGCACAATTAATATATGGAGATGACTCGGCTAATAGCATCGACTCTGCAGTCCTTATATTAATATTATTGCTTATATTTGTATTTGACCCACTTGCTATTGTATTAGTTATAGCAGCTAATTTAAGTTTAAAAGAACGTAGGGGTGAAGTTATTACACCAGTTCACTTAGAAGATGATGTTGTAGACTATAAGAAAGAGGAAGATATCGTCCCTTCCGAGCCTGTTATCTCTAGGGAGACTACCATAGGAGATAGAATAGGCATGGACGATGACATACATATAGAGCTAACAACCGATGAACCTACAAAAGAAAAACTTGGAGAGGATTGGGTTGCAGACAAATATGGTGAAGAGTCTGGTATGGACCCTAAGAAGGAAGCAGACTTACAATGGTTAATAGATAAAAAATTAAAAGGTGATAAAGATGCCAAATAAAGAAGAAATACAATACGAGCAGAATCGTAACGATAAAGACTGGCAACGAGCAGTCGAAGAGCATACTAAACTAGGTTATTCCATGTTTAGAATCCACAAAGCGGATGGTAGTATAAGGGAAGTGTTTTGCACTTTGCAACCTACACTCATACCTAAAACAAAATCAACTCCTACAGAGAAAAGTAGCAAAGGTAATTTGGTAGTTTACGATGTGGAGAACAAGGGCTGGAGAACTATCAAATTCTCTAGAGTTATATTCTGGAAAATGTTAAAAGACTATCCAGAGCCTACCAAAAACTCTAGTTTTAAAGAAAAAGAATAAGTTCTGGTCCTATTGATTATTGACCTTTACTCCTTTAGGTCTTATAATTAGTAGTATGATTAATAAAGGAGTCCTTATATGGCAACCAAAAAGAAACGCAGTCAGTATTTTCTTACTGAACCAAATTGGGCTAAGTTCAGCCTAGCAGAAACAGATGAAGAAAAAGAAGCTGCCTGGAAAGCAGCACAGTATTTTATTCATGCTGAAATACCAAACAAAGAATGTTATAAGGCATTCCGTAATTGGGTAGCAAAACATTCCAAGTGGGATAAGAAGATGAAAAAGCAGGTGTTAGAAGCACCTGATTGGGCTTTCCTATCCATATCTGAATATACTTGGTTTCATGCTAAAACAGGTTTTATGTTAAACCGGCAAGAGGAATATATCTACGGCAAAGAAGAATATTTCTTAGAAGCAGCAGCTAAAAAGAAAGCAGAAAAAGAAGCAAACGCAGAGCGTAGGCAGGTAGTTAAACCTATTAGACGTGAGCTAGACATTTTTATTGCTGCTGTAGACCAATCAATAGATGTTATGTTTACAGGTAAAAAGACATCTAGTGTAGAAGATCTCATGAAAAATTGTGTCCTTAATAAAGAGGAAGCAGCTAAAGTTTATGAGGAGTATGCCCACGTTCTAGATGAATTAAAAGAGCTACAAAGAGTTCGTAAGATCAGAGATAGAAGTGATTGGGACGACCAACTTGTAGAAGGTTACAGCTGGGTTAATAAACCTAACATGGATAAAACTATTGTATGGTTAGAGGAATTACAAGAAGGTTTACTTACAGCACAACAAAGGAAGAAACCTGTTAGACGTAAGAAACCACAAGATCCACGTAAGATAGTAGCACGTTTAAGACATTTACAAGCAGATAAGGACTTAAATATAGCGTCTGTAAACCCTGTAACGATATTAGGTAGTTCAGAGGTGTGGGTGTTTGATACAAAACGCCGTAGACTAGGGCTATATAAGTCTAAGCAGGATGGTGGCTTACATGTTAAAGGCACATCTATTACAGGTTATGATGAAGAACTATCATATGAAAAGACTTTGCGTAAGCCAGAGGAACAATTAGCTCTGATTATGAAGAAGTCTAAGAACGCTTTACATGATGTCGTAGGCAAAATACGAGGCAAACAAATGAAAGTTAAGACTCGTATTAATCCACACATGCTACTCTTAAAGGTGCAGTAATGCAAGAATTTATATTTGATGTTGATGGCACATTGACACCATCAAGAGGAACAATAGACGCAGGGTTTAAAGAATTCTTTATGGACTTCTGTAATAAGAATAATGTTTATCTAGTAACAGGTAGTGATAGGCCTAAGACAATAGAACAAATAGGCGAGGATTTATACAACTCATGTCAACGAGTATATAATTGCAGTGGTAATGATGTTTACCAAGGCGATCAAAATATATTTCATAGTGGTTGGTTACTACCTGAGCCAGCACATGAATGGCTAACTACACAAATAACAGAAAGTCCTTGGGATATACTAACAGGCAAACACTTTGAACATAGGACAGGTATGTGCAATTTTAGTGTAGTAGGTCGTAATGCTGACACAGAACAAAGGAAAGCATACTATGAATATGATTGTAAGTATGAGGAAAGAGAGATGATAGCAGAAACATTTAATCATATCTTTCCTGATTTACAGGCAGATGTAGGTGGCGAGACAGGTATAGATATATTTCCTAAAGGCAAGAACAAAGCACAAATATTAAGTGACTTCAATAAGGATGATATAAGTTTCTTTGGTGATAGATGTGAAGAAGGTGGTAACGACTATCCTATTGCTCGTGAACTATATCCTTTTCAAGTCCACAAAGTTAATGGCTGGAGAGATACTTGGAGGCTATTAAAATGATTGTAGTAGATTATAATCAGACAGCAATAGGTTCCTTTATGGCAGAGGCTAGAGGTAGAACTGATGTTGAACCTAACCTAGACTTACTTAGGCACATGATAATAAATTCTATTCGTTCATATAATAAACGATGGAGTCCTGAGTTTGGTGAGTTAGTTATCGCATGTGATAACAGACACTATTGGAGACGTCAGGTGTTTCCTTTTTACAAAGCAGGAAGGAAAGTATCCAGACAAAGAAGTGGCATGGATTGGAATGCTATATTTGAGGCAGTAAATCTTGTTAGAGATGAAATAGCAGAAGTATTTCCTTATCCTGTTATAGATGTTGATGGTGCTGAGGCAGATGATGTTATAGGCACATTAGCAGAATATAGTCAGACACATGGAACAATACCACAAGAAGCTGGACAACTTCCTTTTGATGAGTTTATACCAGATCCTTTTCTAATTATATCAGGAGATCATGACTTTAAACAATTACAAAAGTGGGGCAATATTAAACAGTATGCACCTGCACAAAAGAAATGGGTTAAAATAACAGAGCCAGCAGAAGTAGTATTAAGAGAACACATTATAGTAGGTGATAAGGGAGATGGAATACCTAATATGTTATCAGATGATGATGTATTCGTAGAAGGTAAGAGGCAAACTCCCATTCGTAAGGTTAAATTAAACAAATGGAAGTATCTCCCTCCAGAAGAATGGGTATCAGGAGAACTAGCAGCTGGATATGTAAGGAATAGCACGCTTGTTGACTTAACCAAAACACCAGAAGACATTAAGGAAAGTATTATAAATAATTACAAGTCCCAACAGGGACAAGATAGAAGTCTATTACTAAATTATTTTATGAAATATAAAATGAAACATATGATAGACGTAATAGATGATTTTTAATTAATTAAAAGGTGATAAAGATGAGTTTTTGGAAAAAATTTGTAACCTTTTTAATCGGAGAACCATCCGGTGAAAGGGCAAGAGATTCAAAAGGTCGTTACAAAGCTGACGACAAATCAACTGCAGGAGTTAATGAAGCCTATAAAGACGGTAGAACTCCAACTAAAAAACGTAAACCTAAGGCAGCTCCTAAGAAAAGGGGTAGACCAAAGGGATCTAAGAATAAAAAGGCTAAATAATGGCACAGAAATTTAGACAAGTCAACGAAGGTCTTGATTGGGTATTTGAAGCTAGAGGCAAGAAGAAACAAATTGAAAGACTGAAAGAGTTAGCAGCTCAGAATCAGACTATTGTTCCTATTGTTAGATTAGGTGTAGGAGCTGAACAAGCTGAATGGGGATTGCCAGAAGGCATGCCAGAGTCTACTAAAATACAAGATGACATTCCAGACGGAATGGGAGAGACAACACTTACATTAGAGTGGAGACGTATAAAACAGTTTACAGATCCAGCTGCTAATGTTAAGAACCTCCCAGCTTGGAAACAAGAGATGAACTGGATGTCTATATTAGAAGGCATACACCACAAAGAAGCAGAGCTTATTACTCATGTGAAAGATCAACAATTACTTAAACTATATCCTAAACTAGAAGGATTGTTAAAAGACTTAGGTATTACTGAATACTCTAAACCAAAGAAAGGTTATAAGTTTACAGATACTTCTAAGAATATGGATGAGTTAAAGGCAAAAGTAGACTTCACAAAGAGTGAATAAATACTCATGTGGAAAATACACAATGGGCATATGAAAACTTACGAAGCGTTCATCTAGAACTATCAACGCTTTGTAATTCAATATGCCCTTGGTGTCCTAGATACAGGAACTTCTCACCAAATGTTAATCCTAACATTATACAAGGTTCCTATACACTAGAAAGATTCAAAGAACACTTCCCTATAGAGTTTATACAACAGATACAGTTCTGGACATTTGCAGGAGACTATGGAGACCCTGGCACTTGTCCTGATATTATTCCTATTATAGATCACATAAACAAATCAACAATGCACTCTCCTGCTATACAAATTAATACAAATGGTGGCATGAGGACTACTGGCTTTTGGCATGACTTAGGTATGACAATGAATAGCAATAGTTATGTAATATTCTCAGTTGATGGTTTAGAAGATACTAATCACATATACAGACGAAATGTAAGATGGAATAAAGTTATCAATGCCATGAGAGCATATTCAAATACAGGAGCGAGAGGTATTTGGGAGTTCTTAAAATTCAAGCATAACGAACACCAAACAGCAGAAGCTGGTGAACTAGCAAAAGAGTTAGGATTTGATATAAGATTTAAGAATCCTAATGGCTTTGAAGGAGGTCCTATGCCTGCTAGAGATAAGGATTATAATGTAGAATATTATATTGAACCAGCAGAAGGTAAAACTATTACACCTATAAAAGAATCAACTAAGAACTTTATTAATTTAATCAATACAGATACAATAAAGTATGATGACTTTAGGAGCAAAATAGAGAGCCTTTACAAAGATAGGCAATCTTGTGTTGATTGCTCCGCGCGTTCATTTGGTGCGGGCAATGAGATCAGAATAAACTTTGACGGAACAGTTTGGCCTTGTAGTTTCTTTGGACATTTAAGTAGAAAGTATCTTAAGGACAGACATGTATCACGTGTTCATCAGTGGCAAATGGAAGATATATTTAAAAATGTAAAGAACAATTTAGATGATATGTCATTAAAAGATATATTAGATAATGATCCATTTAGTGTGGTTTACAGTAAATGGAAAGGCAATAAGATATTATTATGTTCAGACAACTGTGGAGAAACAAAACGGATGGAGCAGATATATGCGTAGAGCATTAGTAACAGGAGGCAATAGTAAGTTTGGTAAAGCATTTGTAAGAGAGCTTAAAAAGAGTTACCACGTTACAGTTATAGACAGAGAGGATTTGTTATCAAAGGACTTAGACAAATACAGAGGAGTCTATGAACTTGTATTCTTTAATCATCACTACACACCAGAAGAGTTTGATTATACAAGTTTTGATATGAATTGTTTGGTTTGTTTAGATGTATTAGATATTGTAAACTATACAGAGAAAGTTGGTTGGATGGTTAGTAGTGGCGTAGGAGCTAAAATAAAGCCAGAATATGCACCATACTTTGCCTATAAGTCAGTTAATATTCATATAATGCGTCATTTAACGCACACAGACAACGAAATATATTTTTGTATTGATCCAGGACATTTACCTAAGAATCAGTATTACAAATCATATGCAACACAATTGGTTAAAACTATATCAGGTATAAATGAGGGTGGGCGTGTTTATATGTTGAATGGATCTGTATCAGGTTTATAAGGATCATAAAACCTGCCCCATTGCCAGCCTACAGGTCTAGGCTCACTAACAGGAATTGTTGTAGTCACACCATCAGGAGATACTATCCATCTTCTTCTCTCTTTTCTAATGGCTGCTTCATGCATCTTTTGTCTTGTTTCTTTTGTATGTCGTCTGCCCCACATAGGATTATTCTCACCACGTCTTGTGCCTGTCATTGTAACTGATACTTTCTCTCTAAACTCAGCATCTCTACCATTAATAACTGCAGGATGATTGTTACCTAGTTTAGCCTCTCTAATACGCTCTAATCCTTCTGGTGTATGTTTAGAAGTTCTTTGCCTTGCTAAGTCTTTACGAATATTATTTCCCATGTGCAGGGCTGTTTCTCTTATTATTTCTATTTGTGATGCTCTTCTAATTAATTCACGAGGCCTCGGCACCTCATCAATATTAGTATTGTCTGCTATATACAGCTCACCGCCGTGATTAAACAGGAAAAATAATTTAGCTTTCATTTTTGTATCTCTCTATAAAAAGTGGTGCAATGTTTTCTCTATGTCTTAATGGACCTGGGTGTATTAAATCTCTAGCCCAAGGAGCTTCATCAGTATTATTCCAAACACGAGTATTCACATGTTCTAGTTTTATTGTTCTGAATTTAGTTTGCTCTTTATAATCAATAGCAATGTATTTTGTATCTTTACAAACATTTTCTATTGCATCTAGGTATGCCATCTTGTGTATTGCTACTTCTCTCTTGTCCATAGTTAATTCAAAATAGTCTTTGTCTTTTCTTTTACTCCAATGTCCTACACATTCTGGGACATGATTTACCTCATCATGATATAGTTCTTTTCTTGTTGGGTCTGGTATATAAAACATTACAGCTTTAGGTTTAATAACAGGCAACCAATACTTTAATACTCTATAGCATGCTTGTAATCCTACTCCAGGCTGTCCTAAGTTTATACAATCTAATCCTAACTCTTTGGATACATAATATGGAAATGACTGATCATAGTTTACACCTAATCCAAATGTTATACTGCAACCTACAAATACTATTGAATTAGGATTGTATTCAAAGTCACTATCATGTCTAAAGCCCCACTTGTTAATTCTATACTTGACATTATCGTCTGTCCATTTCATAACATTTGCTATTTCTTTACGATTGCGATAGTTCTCAGGCATATCTGAAGGTATCCAAGGATGTGCTTCATAACCTTCAGCATTGTCTGATTGATCATTACGATACCTGTGGCATCGTCCATATTTGTATAAATCATCCATTAGTTTTTATCCGGTCTGTATTTAGGATCATATTCTCTCTTACCTGCTGCAATTAAATCGTGCAGTAGTTCTTTCTTTTCAAATATAGTTCTGTAGTAAGGTCCTTTGGCATTACTATCTCCTCTTTTAATACGAATAGTTAATAATGTCTTTCTAGAATCTGAATCTGTTCCTAATCCTTTTGCAGTTATATCAATTTTACATAAGTCTATTAATGCGTGGTCCATGCCTGCAACCTTCTTACCTTGTGAACGTTTGGATACTTGTGATAGACTATATTCTGATTTAAGTTCTAGGGAGTGGAAACAATGATCAAATAAACCATCTAATTGATATACTACAGGATCGTCTTTATAAGCATCAACTAACTCTACTCCAGGCTCATCCTTTTTAGCTGTTTTACCTTGAGACATGTGACGCCATAATGCCTTCTGAAATGCAGTTGAACCTTTCTTAGTCTTAAGACTCTCTGATAATCTGTCTCCAGCTTGAGTAACACCACATTCTGCTTCCCACATTTTTCTCATTGCTAGGGCAGCATCTGATTTGTTATCTTTGGTTTTAATATAACCTATATAATCATCTTCACTCAGTCTAGGATCGTCAATAGCAAAGAACTCTTTTAAAACTCCTGCTGTTACGTCCCACGTTACTCCCGACATCTGTCCAAACTGTCCAACACCATTAAACTTTAACGATATTCTTTTTAAATCCACATCAGCTCCATTGTGATTATTAGCAGATACTCTTATATCAACTTTTGTTTCGTCTTGGGCTACCTCTCCTTCAGCATTTATTCTTACTTCATTGTAAACACCGTTGTCCCACATTATGTGAGCCCAATCAATAATTGGATGATCCATTTCAGTCTTTGCTGATGCCTTAGTGGTGTTATTAACATAGTTTAATGCAGTCAGAACCATATCACTGCCTTGCTTGGGTAATTGTTTTATGCCGTCTAGTTTTACTGCAGCTCCTTTCCAATGTTCCCATATGCGCTCATCATATAAAGCTTTAGCATCTGTTGCCTTTAAACCATATATCAAAAGAATATCATCTTTTATAGTCACCTCTCTGTTATCACCTATGCCTTTAATGGTTCCTGAATTACCTTCCTTTGACATTTTATTAAGAATAAAACTCTTCAACTCTTTTTCAGTTATCTTGGCACCTCTTTTCTTACCTTTGTTAGTGAACCTTAAGAATATAGCAGCAGCATATATACCTTCTGCAACACCACCTCTGTTAAAGTCATGAGGATATTTCTTGTCTCCACCTTTTTCATCTGGTGTATCACTTTCGTCTTTATCCAATCCTTTCATATCATCTGACTTTAATAGTTTACCCATAGTGAACGATGT
>MDSZ01147125.1_pt1 | contig 10992 bp, 14 predicted proteins | sample 811201 | NCBI WGS metagenome assembly MDSZ01 (sample SAMN05326647, study PRJNA326480) | marine metagenome | isolation source: seawater | place: Indian Ocean: North | collected 2010 | reverse complement strand
GCTCGTATCGTCTAACGGTTAGGACTCTGGTTTTTCATACCAGCAATCGGGGTTCGATTCCCCGTACGAGTACCAATTTTTAGGGTCGCTAGCTCAACAGGTAGAGCGCCGGACTTTTAATCCGTCGGTTCTGGGTTCGAGTCCCAGGCGACTCACCATTTTTTTTGGGGTATGGTGTAATTGGCAACACTGCGGATTTTGATTCCGCCATTCAAGGTTCGAACCCTTGTACCCCAGCCACAGCCATTTTCTCCTGTACAACTATTGCTAGTTATGTAGTATTTTAACTGAAGGATTTTACAGGGAATGCATAGTAGGGAAGAGCGCACACTCGGATGGTAGACTTGAGGTGGTGGTCCCTCACAACCTTAAGAAAAGACAAGCATTTTGTCTTAATATTGGACGTGGAACTGCAGTAAGGGAATCTGCGGCAGGAGTAACGTAATTGTTTTTTGTGTTTGAAGATTAAGTTAGTGCGTAGGGTTTGTTTGTCACTACCATCCATTAGCCACCGTAGCTCAGTTGGTAGAGCAGCTGATTTGTAATCAGCCGGTCGGAGGTTCGAGTCCTCTCGGTGGCTCCATTTTTCCTGTAAAATCCTTCAGTCTTTACTATGTTTGTCTATACAGGTGAGTCTATGTTCAAGTTTCTAAAATATATTTTCGAGAGGGTTTCCCTGTTTTTTCGCTGGCTTCAAGAGATCGGCGAGGACCAGCGCACTCGAGTTATGACTCGCGGAGGAAGAAAGAACGCAGGGGAAGATGATACTAGAGATTGAACATATTGTTTATCTGCTAAGCTCCGCCGCGCTGGGTTCTCTGATCGGGTTGGAGAGAGAGATTCACGGTCAGCCCGCTGGTCTACGAACGCACATGATCCTTTCGACCGGTGCAGCTCTAGCCGCAATCTTGTCTATATCATACTCTCAATTTATATCAAGCCCAAACCTTCCATCCGATCCAGGACGCATTGTTGCTCAAGTCGTCAGCGGAGTGGGTTTTCTCGGGGCAGGGGCCATCATGAAGATGGGAGTTACCGTCAAGGGGTTGACGACAGCTAGCTCTCTTTGGACGACTGCCATTATAGGTATTGCATGCGGCAGCGGCTATCTTGAGCTAGCGGGTATTGCTGCTGTTTTGGTTTTTGTAATTCTTACGATCATTAACAAGGTTGAGAAAGTTTTCTTGACTAGTTACGCCACCCACACTCTCAAGATTGTCTTAGATGATAGACCGGGAGTTGTGAAAGATGTAAAAGAGGTTCTCGGAGAAAAGAGCGTAAAGCTTATGTCACTAAGCGCGAGCTTACCTGATCGTTCGACGCTAAAGCTTTCAATGGTAATTAGGAAGCCATCTACTCTTGGGATGGATAGTTTAATAAACGCTTTGACTGAGCTATCAGAGACTCGGTCAATGGATTTGGAATAGGAGAGACAGCGATGTCAAGTGTACTATCGAGCTAAAAATCTTGCAGTGAGCAATGGCAGGACATACCATCTCGCTGCTATCTTGAGACGCAACGGTCGAGTAATACGTGTTGGAGAGAACACTGATAAAACTCACCCGAAATTCAAGAGGCAATACGCAGATGGCACATGGGCTAGCCACATGCACGCTGAGATGAATGTGCTTCGCTTCGCGCAGCCGGGTGATGATTTAGAAGTCATGAGGTTTAAGAAGTGTAGTCATTCGCTTACAATGGCGAAGCCCTGCAAGTTCTGTGAGGAGCAGATCAAAAAGGCTGGAATTGCTAGCGTCAAATATACCAACTGGGACGGTGAATGGGAGACTCTTCAGCTATAGTTAAGGGTGCCCATTCACACATAAAAAAACAAGGAGAATGTATGCACTTGAATAATAGTTCAGAAGAGTTAATCACAATGTCTGAAGAGAGAGGGGAAAGCATCCTCTTAAAGACCGGTGCGCTGGTAACAGAGACAGGTTTCTACAGGGGCCGCGCTGCTGATGCCAAGTTCTACGTTAAGGATGAGTTGACCGTTGACTCCATCGATTGGGCTTCAAACAACAGTATTACAGAAGATGAGTTCTCGAAGATGTTCGCAGAGTTTCGAGCTTACAAAGAGAAGTTACCTGATTTTTTCTGTCAAGAGGTCAGCGCAGTGCGAGACCCTCGCCACAGGCTTGATGTTGTTGTCTATACGGAGATGGCGAAACACGCGCTGTTTGCGAGAAACATGTTTATCCCAGGCGGTCGCCCTCTTGTTCAGGGAGCTGATCCATTTTTCATATATCATTTCCCAAACAAGCAAGATGAAGCTCAGGTCGTCATTTCCATGAAAGAGCGAGTGATTTTGATAACTGGTTCGCACTATTCTGGAGAGATTAAGAAGAGTGTATTTTCTGTTCTGAACTTCTTGTTCCCACAAGCAGGCCATCTTCCTATGCACTGTTCAGTGAATGTAGATATTAATGGTGCAAATCCAGCGATTTTCTTTGGGCTGTCGGGTACAGGCAAGACAACCCTTTCTTCTGATGAGAAGAGGATACTGATTGGGGATGATGAGCATGGGTGGACATCGTTTGGGCTGACTAACTTCGAGAACGGTTGTTACGCAAAAACCATAAATCTCTCTAAAGAGGCAGAGCCTCAGATTTGGGACGCCTGCAACAAACATGGGGCTCTGCTAGAGAACGTAACTTTCCACCCCGGTACGATGATGCCAGATTTTTCGGATTCTGTCCTAACAGAAAATACCCGCGCATCGTATCCATGCTCGAGTATTGCAGCCGCTGACGAGTCAGGCTATGTTGATTTGCACCCAAGAAATATTGTCATGTTGACTTGCGACGCTTTTGGTGTCTTGCCAGCTGTCATGAAGCTGAGTCCTGAAGAAGCAGTCAGGCAGTTTGTTTTAGGCTACACCGCGAAGGTCGCCGGTACTGAGGCTGGCGTAACAGAGCCAAAAGCTACTTTTTCTGCTTGCTTCGGCGCGCCCTTCATGCCCCTTCCAGTTTCTGAGTACGCCGAGCTCTTGCGCCAAAAGATTGTAGAGCATGGTACGGATTGTTGGCTTGTTAACACTGGGTGGACTGGAGGAGGTTATGGCGTCGGGTCTCGGATGCCTATTTCTGCTACTCGCAGCATTATCGATAAGATCCATGATGGGACGTTGGCAAAGTCGCCTACTCTCCACCACACCCCGACCGGTTTTGAGGTACCAGTTGTAGAAGGTATCGATGAAAGCTTTCTTGCACCCGAGCTGAGCTGGGCCTCCATCGAAGAGTATGCTTCCAAAGCGCGAGAACTTATGGGTCTTTTTAGGCAGCAAGAAGACAAAAACAATTAACGCTCTGGGGTACAGTCTTATTATTGAGCAAATACTTTTTATTTTTCAAAGGTGAAAGTGAAGTGTCTAGTAACCAGAATGATAGTTGAGTTAAACTCATCCAATAAGGGCTACTCTCTCACGAGTAGCTCTTTCTGCTTTAGGAGTACAAATGCGTAAGAAACTGCAGACCCCATGGGCCAATATATCTGACTTGATGTCGGGTCTCATGATGGTCTTCTTGTTAATAAGCGTGACCTACGGAGTACAGGTTAGTAATCAGGCAGTCGTTTTGGAGGAGAAAAACGAGAAGATTGGCAACATAACAAACAGTTATACCGACAACCGCTCTCAGATCTATGAAGCGTTAGACGATGCTTTTTCTAGTAAGTTTGATGAGTGGTCCGCTGTTCTGGATGAAGAAACACTGACTCTTAGGTTCAATGATCCAACACTTCTGTTCGAACCTGGCTCTTCAGAGCTGACGCCACATTTCCAAGAGATCCTGGGAGAGTTTTGGGTTTCATATATCAGCATTCTCGAGAAGTATTCTGATGATATCAGGGAAGTTAAGATTGAGGGCCACACTTCTTCCGAGTGGTATGGTGTAGACTTAGATACAGCTTATTTCAAGAACATGAAGTTGTCTCAGGCCAGAACTAGAACAACTCTGGAGTTCTGTTATGCTTTGACCCCAAGCCAAGACCGTGTTTGGGTTCGGAGCTTCGTTACAGCAAATGGGATGTCATCCTCGAAGCCAGTAATGGGTCAGGATGGACTAGAAGATATCAAAAGATCGAGGCGAGTTGAGTTTACGATTATCGTCGATTCAACAGCTGTCGTCGAAAAAATTGGAGATGCTCTAAATGATTGAATATTTCAACTGGATTGCTCTGCTACCAGCAATTTTTATTATACCCCCTCTTCCGTACGTCAGGAACTTCTTTAGGGGAGTCGATGTCACCAAGTTCTCGTATGGGGCTGCGACGTCAGGAATACTTTTGACCTTCTACGGGATTTGGGAAGGACTTGTTGGCTTCGACATCGCGAATACTCAAGAAAGTTTACCAATTCTTATTGAAGGCTTGAAAATTGCTTTTGGATCTTCTATAACTGGATTATCAACAAGCATGTTGATTAACCTCATATTTGTAGAGAGTAAAGACGACATTGAGACTAGTCTTGAGAAGACAGTCCAATCTCTGGAAGAGCTCAAGTGTTCGCTTGACAATTTCGTTACGAATTCTGCTGATATGCAATCACAGGCGCTACTTACTTCTATAAAGAGATTAGTCGAGGAGCTAGAGTTGGGTATTAATTCAGAAACAAAAGAGACGATGACAAAATTTAGGGGATCTGTAGAATTCTTGCGTGAGTGGCAAGAAAAGTATGTGGATGAAATTAAGTCTGTCACCGAGGCAATGGATCAGAATGCCATAGTAACTCAGGCTACTACAGAGCAGCTTAACAGGACTAATGACGTATTGGCTGAGTTAAGCCCTGTGACTGAGCAAATTGCTGCCAGCATTGGATGGGTGCGTACTGCTTTACCATCCATGAGAAAGAGAGGGTTTAAAGACAGCATGCGTACCACAGAAAACCCAACCCCGGTAAATAAAGATGAAGAATGAGTTCGTAGTATTTGTTGGTCCCATGTTTGGTGGGAAGACGACAAAACTCCTTAGTGCAGTTGACCGATACAAGTATCAAAAAAGAGACATTTTTGCTTTCAAGCCTCTTATCGATCAAAGGTACGCAAAAGAAAAGATTGTAACACATTGGGGTGGAAAGCTCCAGGCCAACTTAGTTCCTGACGCGAATGGGATATGGGAGTTCCTGGCAAACACAGCTGTAAGCCCGGGTGAGCAACCAGTCATTGCAGTCGATGAAGCTTTTATGCTGAAAGACGCGGCCATTGTTTTACCGCAGCTTTTCAAAAAAGGTGCCACCGTTATCGTTTCAACGCTGCAAATATCTTCCGATGGGAATCCATTCCCAGAAGTCGCTGGCTTTATGCCGTATGCCACCAAGGTAGAGGTTTGTCCTGCCGTTTGCACAATCTGTGGCGCGGATGCACATTATACGGAGAAGATCGGTGGACGCTCAGATCACGGCATCGAGGTCGGTGGTGCTGAAATGTATCAACCGCGCTGCTTCAAGCACTTTACATACTATGGGGGTAGGAAGTGAGAAAAGGAATAATTGCGGGGAACTTTGATGTGATCCATCCAGGTTATGTCAGGTTTTTCAAGGATGCAAAAGAGAATGGGTGTGATTGGTTGATCGTAGCGCTTCATGTCGATCCAACGATAGAAAGACCCAGCAAAGCGAAACCGATATTATCCGCCGAGGAAAGAACAGAGATTCTCCTCTCTCTTTCTGATGTTGATGAAGTGATGTATTACAATTTGGAGTCGGAGCTTGTGGACCTTCTTGCTAGCGTACAAGGTCATGTCAGAGTTATAGGTTCGGACTACGAGGGGAAACATTTTACCGGGAAAGAGTTAGCTTCAGATATTTATTACCATGATCGTAACCACAACTGGTCCACGACGAGGTTCAAGACAGAAATAGCACGGCAATGTATAAAACAGGGGTTATTACAAGAAAAGGAATAAGTCACGGTAATTTTTTTATTATCCTGAACTTGATTGACTACATAACTACTCACATCTTGATCTCGATGGATGGTGAAGAGTTAATGCCGCTTGGGTTTCATGTTATAGAGAACTATGGGATGCCTGGCTTACTGTTCTACAAACTATCTCTTACTTTCTGCGTTCTTGCTATCGCGAAAGTGTTTAAGTTTACAGATTCGTTGTGGAGTTTGCTGAACGGTGCCTTCACAGGTGTCATTCTCTGGAACACACTCGGAATTGTTCTCGGGCTGTTCTTTAATTAGGGTACCAAGTCGCTCACGTAAAGACAACCGTTACTATTGCTTCCCTTTCATCACCCGCAGTTTTCCCCACTTTTATTTGCAGCATATCACCCTCAGTAAGCTGAGTGTTAATTCCTGAGAATATCTTTTGGTTGCAGTCTACTGTTCCATTATTCATGTTGGAGACTTTCTGCGTAAAAGTCGACGCCGCGGCAGTTTGTTGGAAAACCCTAGTATCGTAATTAGGCTGGTTTAAGAACCCGTAAACGGAAACATCTCCGTCGGAAACCTGGTCGAAGTTGTTCCCCTTGACTGTCACAATCACTTTATCAATCTTGCAAGTGAATGGGACTATGAACCAAGTCTTGATGCCGATTGAAGATGAAACCGTCGACGCGTTGACCCAGTTGGCAGGTTTGTAATTGGTGTTTAGGTCGACAGACCCATAGACAAAGTGTTTGATGGCTTCATCATCGATATCTGCTTCTGTGATCGAATCATCTTTTATCTGATCGCCTCTGATCTTTCCTACTGGCATAAGAGTGTCCTCCCTGAATTACAATTTTAATTATTCTGCAATTCGTGCAAATCTAACCTGCACCTGATATAATAGTTATGTAACGAAGCGAACCACATAAGGAGTTAACATGGGAGCACTCGGCGGCCACATGGCTCATCTTCATGAGTCTTTAGAAATGACATTTGACGAGCTATCAACAGTTCTGGACAGTGTTGCAAATGCAGATGTTTCAGCTACAGAGAAAGTAGATGGTCAAAACTTGTTCTTGACAGTAAAGACTGATGGCACAATTAATACCGCTCGTAACGGTGGGGATCTCAAGAAGGGTGGGATGACACCAGAAGAGTTCGCTTCAAAGTGGAAAGACCATCCAGCAGAGGGCGCCTTCACGAAGGGGTTCGCGGCTATTTCTCAAGCGATTGCCTCTCTCGATCAAGAAACGCTTAACGACCTGTTTGCCGACGGCATGCGATATGTCAACATGGAGGTTATGTATCCAGGCAATCCAAATATGATTGTGTATGATGCGGGGAATGTGGTCCTCCACAACTTCCAAACCTTTGATCCAACAGGAGAACCGCTCAGTGATCCAGATGCTCGGCAAGCGTTTGAGCAATTTTCTTCCGCTGTCGACGCCGCTGAGGTTGACGTCGATGGTGAGACGTGGACTGTTAACGGTCCGAAGGTTGTGCAGCTCAAGAAGCTAGCGGATGGAACAGCTTTAAAAGAAGTCCAGGCTGAGATATCTAGAATCGCTTCCCCTGTTGGGATGGATGCGACACTTGCTGATTTGGCTGCTCTGAGATTGAGGGCTACAGCGACCCAAGCTGGTATTCCAGATCAAAAAGTTGAACAGATCGTCGCGGCCGCTCTTCAAGAGGAAGGCGCTCCAAAAGTAGCAGACATTAAAAAGGGCTTAACGACAGACCAGAAGAAGATCGTTTCAAAGCTTGCTACTAAGACGAACTCACGTAAAGCTATCGGAGCTGCACTTCGCCCCCTTGAGCTGGCTATCAATGATTTTGCGATTGAGGTTCTCCGAGGAATGGAGAGCTACTTTGTCTCGAATACTGATGATGAATTGAGTCGCCAACGTGATGAGCTTGTGAGGGCCATCGATTACCTTGAAGGGCTAGCAGCCTCAGGAGACGATAACGTCGGGATGATGGTCGATAAGCAGCTAGAGAAGCTCATAGACATCGAAGACCAGATTAACTCCACGATGGAGGGCATTGTATTCGAGTACCCACCTGGGTCTGGACAACTGAAGAAGCTCACTGGTGGGTTCGCTATGATGAACCAATTAGTAGGTGGCGCACGTCGCAAAGGGATGCCAGCAAAGGAAGAAGAAACTTTAGAGGATGGCCTGATCAGGTCTGCCTTCTCTCTGCAAGAGTCACTTTCAATATATGACCAGATATTGCAAGAGCAGCCCACCGCGACCTCACCAAGGATTGGATTAGTCCCAGTCAGCGGTAAGCCGTATCATGCAGGCCACCATTTCTTAGTCCTGAAAGCGGCAGGTGAAAATGACCGTGTGACCCTCTTCGTTTCCACTTCTGACAGGGTTAGAAAGGGAGAATATCCGATCATGGGGAAAGATATGGAGAAGGTCTGGAAGCAAGAACTAGAGAGCATCATGCCTGCCAACGTTACAGTGGAATACGGTGGCTCCCCAGTTAGGAAAGTGTATGAAATGATTGGGAACGCATGTAAGATAGACGGCGTCGATGAGACCTATGTGGTATATTCAGATCCAACAGACACAGCTCAAAACTATCCTCAATCACACCGCGATAAATACATGCAGCCACTCTGTGATGCAGGGCAAGTTGTCTTTGCAGCAGAAGAAGATCCTGAGTCTGTTACGAGGGGTTCAGGTTCACCAGACGTGAGTGGTACAAAGCTGAGACAAGCTTTGGAGGATAATGATTTTGAGACCTTCGCGGCAGGGATGCCCGCTGGTGTCAACTCTGAAAATGTGTGGAGTATATTAACAAAGACCTCAGTCACTAATGAATCGAAGAGGTACTCCCTGGTGCACACACTTTACGGTAATTGATTGAACACCAGAGGATAATCGCTTACTATTCCACATAATGCATAAAGGGGTTATCTTGTTTAAGACTGCATATTCTTTCGATGATGTTTTACTTCGACCGAAGTATTCTGGTATTGTTTCACGCTCTGACATTGATTTATCTTTAGATATCGGCACAGCTTCTCCAATGAAGCTTCCCGTGTTTGCTTCTCCGATGGATACTATCATGAGTGCTGAGATGGCTAAGGTGGTGTACGAAGCTGGTGGCCGGGGAGTGATGCATCGCTACTCTGATATTGAGGAGCAGGCTAGTATCATTGCTTCCATCTCCAGCCATTCAGAAGTGTTCGCGGCTGTTGGAGTAACTGGAGACTATTATGAAAGAGCCCAGGCGGTCATAGAGGCAGGAGCTGTTGGGTTGTGTGTCGATGTTGCACACGGCCATCACATCTCAGCTGTTTCTGCTATAAGGAACCTGCGTAGAGCTTATGGAGACGTACATATCATGGCAGGCAATGTCGCAACTCTTTCTGCTTTTGATGCTCTGGCGTCTGCTGGTGCTACGAGCATCAGAGTGGGCGTTGGAGGCGGTTCTATCTGTAGCACCAGGATTCAAACAGGTCATGGTGTTCCAACCTTCCAGAGTGTTCTGGAGTGTTCTATGTCTGAATCCGAAGCACTTTTGATAGCTGATGGAGGTATTAAGAACAGCGGTGATATGGTAAAGGCTCTTGCCGCTGGAGCTGATGCAGTCATGGTAGGTAGGATGTTGGCTGGCACGAAGGAGACACCGGGCTCGGTTATCACCAACCCTGGCTGTCCTCCCATGAAAGTTTATAGAGGTATGGCTAGTCCTGAAGCTCAAATTGAATGGAGGGGGAGGTACTCTTCGAATGAGGGAGTCAGTCGCACGGTGCAACTGAAGGGTAGCGCCGCCGAAGTCCTTTTTGAGATTGACAAAGGGATCCGTAGTGGCTTGTCTTATTCTGGGGCACGAAATGTCAGACATCTTCAAGCTGCTGCAGATTTTATTGCTCAAACTGCCGCAGGAGCAAAAGAAAGCTCAACTCATATTGATTCCTGAATAATAAACTTCTGCTCTACAATACTTAGAATAAAGCTAGAATAGGAGCGGGAATAAACATGGCATCCACGATTGATAGTGCAACTTTAAAAGTGCTGTTTCAAGAGGACATCACCTTGAACGGGACCAAGCGCGGCGCAAAGATTCTTCACACCTTCTCAAGTATAACTCAGGTTGATGAGAGGATACTGACTGTCCCAACATACGACGTTAATGTCCTTATCTTAAGCAGCTCAGCTGGTGCTGGTACTTACGAGACTAGTGCTTTTGAATATGCAAGACTCACCAACTTGGATGATAGCAATTTTTTGACGATCACGGTTGCGTCTGGATCAGAAGGTTCTAAGTATGTCCAGAAGCTTCCGCCAAAAATGAGCTTAGTTTTTACCAGTCCCTCGATATCAGGATCTTCTTCAGGTGCTGCATTCGATACTTTTAGTAATTTTACTTCTGTCAAGGCTAGCGCTGATACTGCTAGCGTAGACTTGTCGCTTTTTGTAGCGACGACGTAAACAACACAAGGTGAAGTTCTTTGAGCGGTAACCAAGGTTAATAAAAGGAGCAAAAAATGGTAGATCTTGAGACAAGTATCAAAGCCCTGCAAGAAGGCATTTTGCCTGCTTTTACAGGCGAGGAGGTTGCGAAGCTTTTGGAGACATGCGATCCACAAGAAGCTCGTAGTCTTAAGCGTAAGTTTCGTAAGCTTTGGCGTAAAGAGATGAAGGCTAGTTTGCGAGAAGCGGCGACCGACATCGAAATTAAAAGAACCGTTGCAGCCTTTTCAACCCCGTCCTGGCGCCGTAATGCTGTAAGAAGGATGTTAGAAAGAGGATAGAATGCCCTACAAAAAGCGAAAGCAGAAATGCAAACAATCTGACGGTACACCCGGAAACTATGTACTTTCTTACACCACAAAGAAGGGCGAGAAGCGTAGTGCGTGTCACACAAGCCAGAAGAAAATGCAAGGTCAGATTGCTGCAATCGAAGCAGAAGCTGATGAGTCAGAAGAGGAAGTTCTAGCTGAGCTGCGCCAATATGTTCGTGTCTTGTTAGAGGCAGGTGCTGCATCGGAGCGCCAAGAGAAAGGTTTGATAGATGCAGTCAATTCTTTGGCTTCGAAAGAAAAGCCGATTGAGCTGAGAAGCAAAGGTGTCACCATCCCAGGTGTGATTGGTGCTGG
>MDSZ01009469.1_pt1 | contig 10992 bp, 13 predicted proteins | sample 811201 | NCBI WGS metagenome assembly MDSZ01 (sample SAMN05326647, study PRJNA326480) | marine metagenome | isolation source: seawater | place: Indian Ocean: North | collected 2010 | reverse complement strand
TCAGGAAGGATTAGAAAAGGACCTGCGCCAAAAAATATGGAAATACCTAAGTTTGAATTTGTTGATAACAACACTATTAAGATAGGATAAATTATGAGTGAGCATGAATATAAACCCAAGTCAAAAGCAGGAAAATGGTTTAATGATCGTTTACCACTTTTAACTTTAGGTGCGCATTTAACAGACTATCCTACCCCTAAAAATCTTAACTACTGGTGGACTTTTGGAGGAATACTTACTTTTTGTTTATTAACACAGATTATTACAGGAATAGTTTTGGCTATGCACTACGTTGCTCACGCTGATTTAGCATTTGCAAGTGTTGAGCACATTATGCGGGACGTAAATTATGGATGGTTAATTAGGTATATTCATAGCAATGGGGCGTCTATGTTTTTCTTGGCAGTTTACATTCATATTTTTAGATCTTTATTTTATGGATCTTATAAGTCACCAAGAGAAGTAATATGGATTATAGGTTTAATGATTTATTTATTAATGATGGCAGCAGCGTTTATGGGCTATGTTCTTCCTTGGGGACAGATGAGTTTTTGGGGAGCGACAGTAATTACAAATTTATTTAGTGCCATTCCATTAGTTGGCGATAGCATAACAACTTGGTTATGGGGAGCTTATTCTGTCGATAACCCGACTTTGAATAGATTTTTTAGTCTACATTATTTAATTCCATTTTTAATTTTGGGACTAGTAGTTCTACATATTTGGGCTTTACACGTTCCAGGAAATAATAATCCAGTTGGAGTAGATATAAAAAAACCATCTAAAGATACTGTACCTTTTCATCCTTATATAACTATAAAAGATACGTTCGCATTATTACTTTTTATGATTGTGTTCGCTGGCTTTGTATTTTTTACCCCAAATGTTTTAGGTCACTCAGATAATTACATTCCGGCAAATCCATTAGTAACTCCAGCACATATTGTGCCAGAATGGTATCTATTACCCTTTTATGCAATTTTAAGATCAGTGCCAGATAAACTTGGTGGAGTTATATTAATGTTCGGTGCAATATTCATTCTTTTTGTTTTACCATGGCTCGATACATCTAAAGTTAGATCTGCAGTATTTAGACCAATCTACAGACAATTTTATTGGATATTTGTTATAGACGTTCTAATGCTTGGATACATGGGTGCAATGCCTGCTGAAGGTATCTATTTAGTTTTAGCTAGAGTTGGGACAATATATTACTTCTTACATTTTATTGTTGTGATGCCATTGGTGGGATTATTTGAAAAAACTGATCCAATACCTATGAGTATATCCGAACCAGTTCTGACCGGTGGAGGTGCAGAACCATCTTTAGCTAAGAAGGATAATGGCAAAATTTAATTTTACAAAGATATTAAGTATTCTGACAATAACCTTTATCCCTAATATTGTTTTCTCCGCAGAACAAATAGATCCAATCAAGGTTGATTGGAGTTTTAAAGGTTTAACAGGAAAATTTGATAGAGCCTCACTACAAAGAGGATTTCAAGTTTACAAGGAGGTATGTTCCTCTTGTCATTCAATGCAATATCTCAGTTATAGAAATTTGGGTGAGCCTGGGGGGCCTGAATTTTCTGAAGCCGAGGTAAAAGCGATAGCTGCCAGCATAGAAATTGAAGATGGTCCAGATAGTCAAGGTGAAATGTTCACTAGACCAGGCAGACCTTCAGATAAGTTTAAGAGTCCTTATCCAAATGTTAACGCTTCAATTGCAGCTAATGGGGGAGCTTATCCTCCTGATATGTCTGTTTTGGTAAAGGCTAGGCCGGGAGGATCAAATTACATTTACTCAGTACTAGTAGGATACGAAGATCCACCAGCTGGAATGGAATTGGATGATGGTGTTTATTACAACAAGTATATGATAGGAAATAAAATCAAAATGTCATCCCCATTATCAGAGGGAATAGTAGAGTATGCCGATGGCACAGAAGCTAGTGTAAATCAGATGGCGAAAGATGTCACAACTTTTTTATCCTGGGCTGCTGAACCTGAGCTGGAAGAAAGACATAGAACTGGGGTGAAAGTAATAATCTATCTTATTCTTTTAACAGTATTAGTTTACTTAAGCATGAAGAAAATATGGTCAAGGATTGACTCTGAAATATAAAACATCTCCATCTTTCACAATATAGTCTTTGCCTTCAATCCTTAATTTTCCGTTTTCTTTACATTTTTCGGCACTGCCATATTTTATGAAATCTTCACACGAAACAGCCTCAGCTCTAATAAAGTTTTTTTCAAAATCAGTATGAATTACACCAGCTGCTTTAGGAGCCAAAGTATTTTTTTTTATTGTCCAGGCTTTACTCTCTTTAGGGCCGGACGTAAAGAAAGTATCAAGGCCTAGAAGATCATAGCCTTCTCTTATCAATTGATTTAAACCAGTTTTATTAAGGCCAACTTCTTTCATAAATATTTCCCTTTCATCTTTATTTAAGCCCATTATTTGATCTTCTATATCTGCACAGATAACTATAACTTTTTCATTAGAATATTTAGATTTTACCAATTCTGTAAATTTATTACCATTTGCCAAATTTTTCTCATCTATATTACAAACAATAATTTTTGGTTTTATACTTAGTAAACCAATGCTTGTTAAAAACCTTTCTTCATTTTTATCTTCAAGCACTATGTTTTTTCCTTGGTTTAATTGTTTTAATTTATCTTCTAAAATATTGATATCTTTTGAACTTAGTAATTTTTTTTTACTTTTTTCGAGTTTTTTTTGAATGATATCGATATCTGATAAGATAATTTCAGTATTAATAGTTTCTAAATCATTAAGAGGATTGATTTCTGAATTTACGTGAGTAATTTTTTCTGACTCAAAACATCTTACTAAATGAATTATCGCATCTACCTCTCTGATATGAGATAAAAATTTGTTTCCTAACCCTTCTCCTTTTGAAGCTCCTTTGACCAAACCCGCAATATCTACAAATGTTATATTTGTATAAATCTTATTTTTGGAATTCGATAGATTTGATAATTGATCCAATCTTTCATCAATTACGTCTACTATGCCTATATTAGGGTCTATGGTGCAAAATGGAAAATTAGCGGCTTCAGCATTTTTTGAGGCTGTCAAAGCATTGAACAGTGTAGACTTTCCAACGTTAGGAAGCCCAACAATTCCACATTTAAATCCCATTAAGGTTTTGATTAACTTTACTTGAAAAAAGATCTATTTTTTTGTCTATAAGAGTTGGAATTAACTTAACAATATTGTCGGCAATTTCTTTAATTTTCTCTTCTTCATCTTCTTTGAAGTCTTCTAAAACATGGTTATTAACACTTTTTTTTTGTTTTGGATGACCGATTCCTATTCTTACTCTTGAGTAATCTTTTCCAATAAATTTATCAATAGACTCTATTCCATTGTGACCTGCGCTGCTACCACCAAACTTAGCTTTTATTTTTCCAAAATCAATATCTAGGTCGTCATGAAAAACAAAAACATCCTTGGCATCAATTTTAAAATAATCTATTAATTCTTTAATAGCGGTTCCAGAATTATTCATAAAGGTGAGAGGTTTAATTGCGTAGATTTTTTTAGACTCAATATTACCAGTGGTTAAAAGACCTTTAAATTTTGGTTTTTGTTTTGATAATTTAAAATGTGAATTAATTGCATCAATAATTTTAAAACCAATGTTATGTCTAGTATTAGTGTAATTTGAGCCTGGATTTCCTAGTCCAACAAGTAAAAGCATATAGTTTATTTCTTTTCAGCAGGTTTTTTATCAGCAGCTTTTTTTTCTTCAGGTTTTTTGTCACCAGTGCTTTTTTTATCTCCCGCAGCTGCTTCTTTTCCTTTTTCGTCTTTTTTAGACGCTTCTCCATCTTTTGAAGCTGCTTCCGCTCCTTCTGCTGGAGCTTCACCTTCAGCACCTTCCGTTGTTTCCTCAGCTGGTTTCTCAGGTTCTTTGATAACTGTTGGAGCAGCTACTGTAGCGATTACAAAGTCTCGATCTGTTATTGTAGGCACCACATTTTCCGAAAGTTTTACCGAAGAAATTTTAATACTTGTACCAATATCAGTTCCCGCTAAGTCAATTATTATGTCGTCAGGAATATTTTCAGCAGGGCACTTTAATTCTACTTTTCTTCTAACGATATTTAGAACGCCACCTCTCTTTAAACCTGGTGAGTCTGGATGATTGATGAATTTTACTGGAATTTCTATAACTATTTTTTTCCCCGACACTATTCTCATGAAGTCGATATGAATGGGCTCTTCAGAAATGACGTGATACGCCACATCTCTTGGAAGAACTTTTTCTTTTTTTCCATCAATATCAATCTCTAGAACTTTTGATAAAAAATTCTCAGAATTTATTATATTTGCTATTTGTTTTTTTTCTATTGAGATTTTTTGATTAGGATTTTTTCCCCCATATAAAATTGCAGGAATAAGTCCGTCAGCTCTCAACTTGTTTATTGCACCAGATGTTGCACTGTCTCTTTTTATGGCTTTTATGTTACTCATTTAATTTATTGGAAAAGCTATATAACTCAACTTATTTAATAAAACAAGTATTAATTGAATAAATCTGATACGGAATTTGAGTTAGCTATTCTTTTTATTGCTTCAGACATTAGCGAAGAGATCGATAGAACCTCAATTTTATTGTTATTCTTAATTTTTTGAGAATTATCAATAGTATCGGTTATGATAAGTTTTTTTATTTTTGAATTTTTAATTTTTTTAACTGCGTCTCCACTTAAAACAGCGTGAGTTATAAAAACATAAACTTCATTTGCACCATTCTTCTTTAAAGCGTCAACTGCATTAACTATAGTTCCGCCACTATCGATGATATCATCTACAATTATACAAGTTTTATTTTTTACATCTCCAATAATATTCATGACTTGTGATTTGCCTGGAGATGGTCTTCTTTTATCTATTATTGCAAGATCTGCTTTTATTCTTGTAGCCAGGCCTCTTGTTCTTTGAACACCTCCTACATCAGGCGAGACACAAATTAGTTTTTTATTATTAAATTTATTTTTAATATATTTTGCGAACAGCGGAGTAGTAAACAAGTTGTCCACTGGCATATCAAAAAAACCTTGAATTTGACCAGCGTGTAAGTCTACAGTAACAACTCTACTAGCCCCAGCATTAGTGATAAGGTTTGCGACAACCTTAGCAGAAATCGAGGTTCTCGGAGCAACTTTTCTATCTTGTCTTGCATAACCAAAATATGGAATTACTGCGGTAACATTTTTGGCAGACGATCTTTTAAGAGCATCGATCACCAAAAGTAGCTCCATCAAGTTATCGTTTGCAGGGTTTGAAGTAGACTGAATTACAAAAACACTGTTTCCTCTTATATTTTCGTTAATTTCAATATAGATTTCCCCGTCAGCAAATCTTCTTATATTAGTGTTTACTAATTTTAATTTAAGTTTTTTAGAAATATCTTTACTTAATTTAAGGTTGCTTGTTCCAGATAAAATCTTCATGAAATGTAATTATTTATACAGTTATTTTTATATCTTTTCAAACCAAATCCAAATTAATGTTGTTGAAGATTTATACGTTAAAGAGCTTTAACAATTATAAATATAATAATTAAATTTGGCTAAACTTTGACAATTTATGAAATTTTATGTCTGCTTAGGCTAATAACTGAAATACACCTTCCATAATCCTTTTCTTTTAGTTTTTGAGATCTTCTATAACTAAAAAATTTATCTTTTTCTTTAAAAGTGTCATGTTTCACATTGTCAACTTTCACATTGAACTTTAAAAGTTTGTCATTAACATATTTTCTTAGATTAAATAGTTTCTTTGCGTTATTTTTCTTTAAAAAATAAATTTCATTTTTTTTTGATTTTACTATAAATTTTCTATAAAAATTCATATCGACCTCATAGCTTTTCTGTCCAATACATGGACCAACGCTGGCTAAAATTTTATTTTTTGAATTAAGTTTTTTAAACTTTTTTATTGTGTTTTCTATAATTCCTGAAAGCGCTCCTTTCCATCCAGCATGAATACATCCTATCAATTGATTTTTACTATCACAAAGAATAATTGGAACACAATCTGCAGTCACAACTCCTAAAGCATATCCTTTTATATTAGTTATTAATGCGTCAGAATAAAAATTTTTAGAATTTTTATTATTTTTGCTTATAACTATTACTTTATTGCTATGTGTTTGATGCATAAGTTTAAGATTATCTAGTTTAACTTTGATCTTTTTTGAAACAAACTTTAAATTTTTTTTAACATTAGCTTTATTATCTTTTGATCCTTTTCCGCAATTTAAACCTTTATATATCCCTCTAGAAAAACCGCCTTTTCTAGAAAAAAAACAATGTTTAATTTGCTTTATTTTTTTTAGGTTTTTAGAATAAAACATTATTTAAATCCTAAGAAGTTGTTATTTTTAGATTTAAAAGCAAAAATTACCTTAAACAAATCCCCCATTAATTCCTTATGCAGTAGTCTCATTAAAGTAGATGACATGTAATCTCTTTGTTCAAAAGTCATATTTTTCTTTAGCACTTTGGCTCTTTCAATTATTCCCATCTTTTCCAAAAAAAACTTTTGAGAAACTATCTTTTTAACTTTAAGCTTATTTTTAAGAAAGTACTCTTTTAAAAGGCTAAAATTTACAAGAGAGGTAATGTCAGCTCTTCCAAGGTTTTTAAATAAGTGACCCATGTTCATTTTCTTATTCTTCATAACTGCCTGAAGAGTGCTTCTGTTTACAACATTTAAATAACCATAATCTATAAGTAAAATTCCACCTGACAGATTATTTATTTTTTTGACTATCTTATTCAACTCAAGAAATCCAAGTTTAGGAAATTCTATAAATTTTAATCCTTTAAGAACTTTAAAAGTTTTAATTTTTTTTACATCTTCCTCACTAGCTTTTTGATAAGCTTCATCTAATCCTGAGACAGGATCAATAGAATAACATTTTTCAAATATAAATTTTTTTTCTAATAAAAATTGTTTTATCGGTATTGCATCGAAAAATTCATTACCAAAAAAAATAACTGGACCTTTCCTTATCTTATCAAAATTTCCAATCCATTTTACTTTAGATCTTTTTAATTTTTTTTTTTGTACATTCTTAAGAAGTTCACTCTTTTCATATAAATATATATTTATAGAACTATTTAAATCAGGAAATTTTTTAATTGTGTCCACAAAAACTTTAGTAAGGCTTCCATCGCCTGGACCAAGTTCTACAAAATTGAAATTTTTTGGCTTTCCAAGTTTTTCCCAAGCAGACACAACCCATATTGTTATAATTTCAGAAAATAAATTTGAAATTGTTGGGGCTGTAACAAAATCACCTCGACTTCCGAAAGGGATTTTTTTTGTGTAATAACCAACGTTTGGTTTATAAAGAACTGTATCAATAAATTCATCAATAGGAATTAATTTTTTAGACTTAAAATTAAAATATTCAGGATTATAGGTCATTTTTTTTTAAATAAAGAATTGAACCAGCAAAGATCATAAATAAACTTAACAGCATTCCCATACTTACATAGCCAAATATAAAGCCAACCTGTGAGTCAGGTTCTCTAAAAAACTCAGAAAATATTCTAAAAATACCATAGACAATTAAAAACATATAAGAGCAATTTCCTGTCTTATATTTTTTTCTGAATAAAATTAAATTCATGATTATAAATAAAACTATACCTTCAAAAAAAGCTTCATATAATTGCGAAGGATGTCTTGAACTATTATCGACATTAGGAAAAATAACTCCCCAAAAAACATCAGTTGTTTTACCCACCAGTTCACCATTAATAAAATTAGCTATGCGTCCGAAAAATATTCCTATTGGAGCTACGTAGGATACAATATCTAGTAAAAAAAAAGTTGGTATTTCTTTTTTTTTAGAGAACCAATACGTGCCAATAATTATTCCTATCAGTGCTCCATGGAAAGACATACCGCCTTCCCAAATTTTTAGAATAGCTAATGGATTTGATAGGTAATATCCGAAATTGTAAAATAAAACGTATCCGAGTCTTCCCCCTATTAATAAAGATATAATTAAATAGGTAATAAAGTTGTCAAAATCTTTGATATCAAAACCAAAATTTATATTATCAAACTTTGTTTTGATGATTTTTTTACCCAACCACCAACCAATTAAAATTCCGAAAATATAAGCCAATGAATACCATCTGATAGTTAAAAGACCAAAGTCGAATAATACCGGGTTTAAATTATGTATATACATGTTCTCTTATATCATATTTGAAATTAATTATTCTATCAAATAAGATAGAATATGAGCAATTCTGAAAAATTATTAAAAACTTTATCAAGTTTAATTGAAAATGGAATTTTAACTTCAAAAGATATTCAGAAAGAAATATCTACCGATTTTAAATTCAAAAGAGATAAATTAGTTGATAAATTGCAGCTAGTAACAAGAGAGGAATTCGAGGTATTAAAAAAGTTAGTCTATAAACAAGAAAAAATTATTAAAAAACTATCAAAAAAAAAAATTAAATAGGCAAAGAAATTTTTGTTTGAAGACCTTTATATTTACTCTGACTTAGTTGAATATTGCCACCATGCGAGTTTATAATATCTTCTACTATAGCCAAGCCAAGTCCAACTCCAGATTTGTTAAGGCTTCTACTTTTATCTAACCTAAAAAAAGGTTTAAACACGTTTTTATATTGGTCTTCTGGTATACCAGGTCCATCATCTTCTATTATGATGATTAAACGATTTGGACTTTTCTGAACATTTACATAAACTTTTTCTCCATATATTAAACTATTCTGAATGACGTTTTCAAAACATCTTTTTAGAGCTGATCTTCGACCTTTCATAAGGGTATTCTCTTGACTAATGATATTTAAATTTTCATTTTTTAAATCTTTTTTAATTTCGTCAAATAAATTAGATAAATTAACCGTTATGGTTTCCTCTTGTGATTGCGTCTTTGCAAATTGCAAATAATCATTTAGCATATTTTCCATTTCATCTATATCTCTCGACATATTTTTCGAGATGTTCTTTTGCTCAATCATTGCAAGTTGAAGCTTCAACCTTGTTAAAGGAGTTCTTAAATCATGACTTATTCCAGATAACATTTCAGATCTTTGATTAAGATGTCGATTAATTCTTTTTGCCATTCTATCAAATTCGTAAGCAGCTTTTCTGATTTCCGATGCACCGGATGGTCTAAAATCATTTACGTAATCACCTTTACCAAATCTCTCTGCAGCTTTAGCGAGTCTTACCAGCGGCCTAGTTTGATTCTTTAAAAATACTAAGGCTATCAAAATTAAAACTATAGAGGGCAGTGTTGTCCACAATAAAAATAGCCTCACGGAAGATGGGGATATCATTTCTTTAGGAACTAAAAATTCTATAACCTCATTATTTTCTAACCTTATTTTTATTTCAACTGCATTTTTAAATTTTAATGTATTAAACCAATAATTATTATTTCCAAAAGTAGATTTTAACTCTCGTCTAAGAGATCGATCCATTGGACTAAATTTTCTTTCCCCACTAGTCGATGGGAAAGGATTGTTGTTAATGTCTATTTCAAAATTAAAATTATTTTTATAACTATCAGTAAAAAAATCATAATTGTCTTTATTATTTATATAAACATCTTGAATTGTTTTTAACTGAGAAATCAATGAACGAGTTATATTTTTATTAGCTTTTATCCAAATACTGTCATAAAAAACAATTGTTATAATTAATTGTAATATTATCGTTGGAGCTGCAACAATAATTAAAGCTCTATAGAACAATCTTTTTGGCAATATTATTTTAAGATATTTATTCAATCCAGAGAACATAGCCTGAACCTCTTATCGTTTGTAAATATTTGGGATTTTTAGGATTAGTTTCAATTTTTTGTCTAAGTCTGGTTATCATAACATCGATTGATCTCTCTTGACTGATTCCAGATATTTTACCTATTTCGTCTCTAGAGAAAGTTTTTCCAGGATTTGCTAGCATTTCAATTAAAACTTTTTTTTCTGATAAATTTATTTTCTTATTGTTCTTACCAATATTAATATACATTTTATTTAAATCTATTTTTGCTTTTCCTACAAAATATTCCTTATTTAAATCTATATTACTATCTTTGTTAGTTATATTTTTAATTCTAAGCAATAGTTCTTTTGGCTCGAAAGGCTTACTAATGTAATCGTCTGCTCCTAACTCAAGTCCTTTAATTCTATTTTCCACCTCACCTTTCGCTGTAAGTAAAATTATTGGTATTTTGTAATTCTTTTTAATTTCTCTAGTTAAATCATATCCGTTTTGACCAGGCATCATTACATCTAAGACGATTAAATCAAACTTGAATTGGCTAACTTTAATTTTTGCATTAATCGCATCCTCTGAGGTCGAAACAATATAATCATTTTCATTGAGATATTCTTTTAACAAATCTCTAATTCTATTATCATCATCAACTACTAAAATATGTTTTTTTCTATTTTCCATCTACTATCTTTTTTAAAACTTCTTTAAATTTAATTACGGAGTCTGAATTAGAATTTTTTAAAGCATTAAAAATTCTCTTTTTCTGCGAATTGTAAACTGCATCAAAAAAAACTTTACCTTCTTTATTGAGATATAAGTTTTTTTTCCTTGTATCGTTCTCATCTTTTACTTGTTTCACCATCTTTGATTTTATCAAATCTCTTAAAACTCTATTTAAACTTTGTTTAGTTACTTTCAGTTTAAACATTAATTCACTTAAACTAATGCCAGGATGCCTTTCAATGAGATTTAAAGATCTCAAGTGAGCTGGACCAAAAAATTTTTTTGACAATACTTTTTTTGGATCTGAAAAAGTTTCTCGATAAGCGTAGAATAAAAGTTGAATAAAATCTTTAATTTGTTCGTCTTTTAGATAAAGTAAATCTTTCATAATGGTAAGTTATATTGACTTATCCTAATAAGAAATATACTTTTTTGTAACAAAAAAATCT
>MDSZ01196907.1_pt1 | contig 10993 bp, 13 predicted proteins | sample 811201 | NCBI WGS metagenome assembly MDSZ01 (sample SAMN05326647, study PRJNA326480) | marine metagenome | isolation source: seawater | place: Indian Ocean: North | collected 2010 | reverse complement strand
ATTTGCAAATTTAGCAAGTCCCGAAATGGTAGCTATAGAACACACTTTAGAAAAAAGTCACATTGAAGGCCAAAAGAAAATATTAAAAAGGGATAATGTATTTTCTTATAGAGCATTGCCAGTAATACCATTTACTGCTCCAAGAACTAATAAACTAAAAATTGTAAACTTCACAAAAAAACTTGATCGTGAAATTCTTCAATTAGTTAATGTATTTAAAACTTTAAATTTAACTCCAGATGACATGAAAATAATAGAAATCGAAAAATTAACTAAAGAATTTTCAGGATCCTTATCCGATCAAGACTTAATAGAAAGTACTTCTTTAAGATTTCAATATCTTGAAGATCTAAAAAATGCGATTGTCTACCTACCTCTTAAACCACCAATGCAATATTATTATGTTTCTAGCCCATATGGCTTAAGGATTCATCCTAAAACAAAAAAGAAGCAAATGCACCATGGTATAGATATGGCAGGAACATGGCAAGAAGAGGTAAGGGCATCTGCAGATGGATATGTAGCATTTTCGGGAAGAAATGGAGGATTCGGTAAAGCTGTAAAAATAGTTCATAAACACGGAGTTACAACTTTATATGGGCATCTTCATAGACTTAATGTTAAAAAAGGTGAGTTTGTAAAAGAGGGACAGATTATTGGAAAAATGGGAGCAACAGGAAGGGCAGTCGGAGCACATCTGCATTATGAGATAAAGGTTAATAAAAAACCTGTTGACCCATATAAATTTATATCAATTGGAAGAGAACTCTTAAGTAGTTCCATACTAAAAAATTAATCAATATGGCATCAATTTTGCTCATTTGAGCTGATGTATTTATTAAAAGTTATAGTAGTTTTATTCTCGTTTATATTTATTAATCCCCTAAAGTCTAATGAAATTTTTGATTGTTTTTCTTTAACTGAGAAATATGGTAAAGAATTTAAATTACCTAATAAACTTTTAACATCAATTTCTTTTGTTGAATCTGGCTTAAAAAAAAATAAAAAATATATTTCTTGGCCTTGGACACTAAATGTTGATGGTAAATCAAAATATTTTGATACGAAACAAGAGGCCCTAGAATATTTACATCAAAATAATTCAAAGACAAAAAATATTGATGTTGGATGTATGCAAATTAGTACAAAATTTCATGCTAAAAAATTTGATAATTTAGATCACATATTAGATCCAGTTTCTAATGTAAAATATGCTGCAAAGTTACTCAGAGAACTTTACAAAGTTCACAAAACATGGAATGAGGCAATTTCTAGATACCATTCTTCAGTACCAAAAAGGAAAAAGATATATTTGAATAAGGTCTATTCATTTTGGAATAAACTGAGGCAAAAAAAAATTTCGACTACACAATTGAGTGAAATAGAAACCAACAAGAAAATAGAATATTTTAGAAAAGAGTTAAGAAAACAAAGTTATATGTAAACTAAGTTTTGGCAAGATAATTGCAAATTATAATGTAATTAATACGGAGATATTCATGACAAAAAACAAACATATTAGAGCTAACAATTCTGATGAACAAATTTTAAATCCTCCAATGATTGAGATTTGTCATTTTGAAGAAGACAAGCATATTAAAACGGAAACTTTCCCTTTAATGCATTTTATGGATTCAAATACTAGAGATCTAAAACAGATTAGATACAATTAAAAATTAATATTTTGTATTTTCATCATTCTTCTTCTAACTGAAGATGCTGGGATATTTAAAAGCTCTCTGTATTTTGCCACTGTTCTTCTTGCTAAATTAATACCCTGAGATTGTAATTTAGAAACAATCATTTCATCGCTTAATGGATTATTTAATGGCTCATTAGAAATCAAACTTTTAAGAGACTCTCTTACAGATGCTGCAGAATGTGACTCTCCTTCTTTTACACTATTAATTGATGCACTGAAAAATATTTTCATTTCAAAAATTCCAATTGGTGTGAGCATCAATTTATCGGATGTAACTCGACTAACAGTACTTTCGTGCATATCGATTTTTTTAGCTACATCTTTAAGAATCATTGGTTTAAGGTATTTTTTTCCTTTTTCAAAAAACATTTTTTGTTGATTAACAATTTCAGAACTAATCTTTAAAGTTGTTAAATTTCTTTGCTGTATAGCTTTCATAAGCCATCTAGCAGAATTAAGTGAGTCTGATATATATTTTTTATCTGAGTCCCCACATTTTAAACTTTCTAATTCTTTTACATAATCTTCGTTAATTGTGATCTTAGGTAGAGTGCTATCATTAAGCTCAACTTCCCAAAGACCTCTTTTATTTGAAACAATAACATCTGGATGAAAAATATTATTATTTTCTTCTGAATACTTTGTACCAGGTTTTGGATTAAGCTTTCTTATAAATTTTATTTGATCTTTTAAAACTTCTTCTTTTAAATTTGTAATTTTCTGAAGTGACTTTAGATCACCATTTCCTAAAAGTTCAATATTTTCAATTATTAGTTTTCTTTCTTTAGTTAATTCATCTGAATTTTTTAATTGAATCATTAAGCATTCTTTCAAGTCTCTAGCAAATACACCATTTGGTTCAAATTCTTGCATCTTATACAAAATAGTAAGGATATCTTCTTCGTTGAAACCACTAAATGAAGATATTTCCTTAATATTTGTTGTAATCCAACCAGAAGGATCGATATAATCTATAAGAATTTCAGAGATTTTTTTGTCTTTTTCGTCTATAAACTCTATTTCAGCCTGATTTTTTAAAATTGATTTCAAGGAGATCTTTTCACTTATGGTTTGTTCTGCAATACTGCCAGGGTCTAAAGTTTCATTGTTACTTACATTATTTTTAAAAGAGTTAGAAAGATAGTCAGATTCGTAACTATTTTCATAATCTTCGTTTTTTGGTTCATCAGTTAAGTATTCCCCACTATCAATAGAATCACTTAGATCATTAGTTACTTCGTCATTTATTTCTGACTCTTCTTCTGTACTTTGATTTTCAAGGAAGGGATTTTCCTCTAGTTCTTTATTAACTAGATCACAAAGCTCAAGATTATTTAATTGTAATAATTTAATTGCTTGTTGTAGTTGTGGAGTCATCACTAAAGACTGACTCTGTTTTAGTTTTATGTTCTGACTTATTTGCATAACTGTTCTCCTTTTTTATAATATCACAACTTTTTTTTATGAATTGCAAAATTTTAATTTGACAAGGAAATAGGGTCAAAAAAATGACAAAGATTTTAAAAGTATTTTAATTTATCGTATTTGTTGGTTTTCTTTATTATCTGTGGAAAATTTTGGTACTTTTTACTACAATGAATTTAATGTTGAGAATTTTCCCAGTCCTATCTTTTGTGTTAATTTTTTTTTTAATTTTTCTTGGTGTTGAAAACTTGACAGCCGATTTTAGAAATTCCAATCAATCTGAACCTGAAGTCACAAAGTTTGATTTAGACGAAAAAAGTATTGATTTTTCTGATAAAAGTCCTGATATAAAGGAATTTGAAAATTTGGATAATGTATCAATTAAAAAAAATGAAAAAGAATTTGAAACACAAAAATTACAAAAAATTTCTGAAACTAAGGACAAATTAGATAAGAAGGACCTTGCAGAATCTGAAATTAGTTTAGATACTGAGTCTAATTCAAAGACTACCCCTCCAACTAAAGATAAGAAAACTAAAAACGATAAAGAAACTATACCTAACGGATATAGAATTCAATTTGGAGCTTTTGCTAAAAAAAAAAATGCCATGGAATTTAAGAAAAAAATTGAAAATAAACTTGTAAAAAATTTTGCATTCATTGAATTAAGTGTTTCTTATGATAATAAGAAAAATTTTTTTAGAATTTTGTCTTTTGTTGAAAATGAAGATATTGCTGATCAAATTTGTGAATTTAGTAAGAATGAAAAAATTGGTTGTTTAGCTACAAAAAAATGAAAAAGTGCAGAATTTGTATATCAATTAGATACTTTTTAGTTTGTATACTTCTTATTATCTTTATAAGTCTGACTATGAAGGATAAACTTCATTATCTAGCTTTTATCAATCCTTGGAATGCAGTTAAACTGATACTTTTCTTGGGGTTTTGTGTTCTAATTTATAAAATAATTGAATCAAAAAAAAATAATTAACGATCTCTCACAAATCTTACAAATAATTTCTTTTCTGGAACAAATCTCCCATACGAATGACCAGTAAAGAAATTTACGGACCAATAGAATTTAGGTGACCACCAATTCCTTTGAGAAGTCCAATATGGCTCCGCGGGAGTATTTGGAAAAATTTTCTCGTCAATTTTAACTCCTTTACATTTTTGACAAACTATACTTTCTAATTCTTTTCTTTTTGGTAAACGCCAATCTCCTTCAAGTTGATCATTTAACATTTTATTAGCTTCAACTATTTCATTTTGATCCAATTTTACTGGTTCACCAACACATTTACTGTTTTTATCGCTCCATTGTTGACCGGCAGAGCATTTTAGCCATTCTATTTTATTTTTAAGATCAATAACGTAAAAACCTTTATCAATAAAATTAGATGCATTTACAGTTTTTAAACATGTAAATATAAGGATTATGAGTAAATATAAAGAAATTCGCATATTATAAGTTTATTATATAAAATTTTTAAAATAAAAAAAAGTTTCAAGTTTTGGTATTAAAGTTGCAGATTCCATACCAAAGTATTATTTTATATTAATTAACGTTAATGGAATTTTAAATGGATTTAGCATCTTTAATTGGATTTTTAGGAACTTTAGGCATGATTGCTGGTGCAATGATATCAGCAGGTGGACTTGGATCCTATATAGACGTTCCTTCACTTCTAATTGTTGTTGGAGGTTCTTTTTTTGCTGTAATGTACACGGCACCATTACCCACGTTTTTGGGCTCTTTTGGAGCTATGGGTAAAGCATTTAAGCCACCTGTTAAGAAAATGGATGAACTTATAACTAGAATAGTAGAATTAGCAGGAATAGCTAGAAAAGACGGTATGATGGCTCTTGAGGGTCAAGAAACACCGGATGCATTTTTTGATAATGGTCTTCAGATGTTAGTTGACGGTGCAGACGAGGCGAAATTGACAGTTCAACTAAAAAAAGAATTAAAAGCAATGGAAGAAAGACACACCTCAATGATTGGTGTAGCTCAAGCATGGGTTGATATTGCTCCAGCAATGGGGATGATAGGAACATTAGTAGGTTTAGTTGCTATGTTAGGTAACATGGCAGACCCAAAAGCAATTGGACCAGCAATGGCTGTTGCCTTGCTTACAACTCTTTATGGGGCAATGATTGCCAACACTATTTTTATGCCTATCGTTGTTAAACTTAAGGGTTATTCAGCTTATGAGACAATTTATCGTGAAATGATAATTACAGGTTTGCAATTTGTTTCAAGAGGTGAGAGTCCAAGAAATATTCAAGATCAGCTTGTGGCTAACTTACCTCCAAAAGAAAAGCAAAAGCTTATTGAGTCAGCTGCATAGGAGTTTGAATGGCTGAAGAGAAAAAAGAAAATCAAGAAGCTTCGTCTGAAGAGGAGGAAGAGGAAAAGTGTCCCGAATGTCCTCCAAAAGGAGCACCAGCTTGGATGGCTACTTTTGCCGACATGGCAACACTTTTAATGGCATTTTTTGTTCTAATTCTTTCTTTTGCAGAATTTAATGTTCCAAAATTCAAGCAAATCAGTGGTAGTATGAAAAATGCTTTTGGTATTCAAAGAGTTGTTCCTGTTGTCGAACAGCCTAAAGGAACAACTATTATGTCTCTTAATTTCAGTCCAAACCCAACCCCTTCAGTTCAAGAAAATTTAACTCAACAAACTACTCAAACTGATCAGCCAAAAGTTGAACTCCAAACAAAAAAAGATGACGCTTCAAAAGATGATGCAGAAAATGAAGATGCAAAAGAATTGGCAAAAAATATTCAAGAAGCTATAGCAAGAGGTGATATTGAAGTTGAAGTCTTAGGAGAAAATGTTGTTGTAAACTTTACACCTTCTGAAGCTGAAGAAAAAGAATTGCCAAATTTACTTCAAGAAACTTTGAATGCGATTGAATCCGTCAAGGCTGCTGCTGGAAAATCAGAAACAGAAGTTCTTTTAGGTGGTTTAGAGAAGCAATTAGCAAAACTTGCTACTGCTGCAGCTCAAAAAGGTAAGAATGAAGCTGAAGGTACTGATGGAAATAGTATAGGACAATCTGAACAAAATCAATCTGCTCAGGAAGAAGCAAAAAGAGCAGAATTGGCTGAAGATAAATTAAAAGTTGCCTTAAAAGAAGAAATAGGTGAGGGACTTGTTAATGTAGATAGAGAAGATGACAAGGTTATAATAACAGTTGGCTCTGCTGGAGCATTTAAATCAGGTTCTGCTGAATTAACAAAAAAAGCAAGAGAAATAATGGCTAAGATTGCTGAGCAAAATAAGAAAGGCAGAAGTGAAATCCTAGTAATGGGTCATACGGACAATGTTCCTTTGACATTTGGTTCAAATTATAGAGATAATTGGGATCTTGCTGCGGCAAGGTCAGCGTCAGTTGTTCAACAATTATCTAAAAATGATTCACTTGACCCAAAAAGAATGAAGGCAATAAGTTATGGAGAGACAAGACCAGTTGAATCAAATGATACAAATCAAGGTAGAGCTAAAAATAGAAGAATAGAAATTGAGATAAATTATTAAAACCAGATGCTAATAGAAAATAGTCCATTTTATAATACAAAAAAAATTAATAATTCAGCAACAACTGAAATTAATAAAACCTCAAAAAATAATATTAATGAATCGATTGATAGTACATCATCTGAAGGCTCTTCATTTTGGTCTTGGTTCAAAGGACTGGTAAATCCCTTACAAAACCTTCCTTTAATTAGTGGGATTTATTCAAGTGTTAATTCTGAGGATGAATCTTCTGATAGAGACATGGTGCAAAATAGTCTTGGGGGATTTTTGTATGGAGGGCCAATTGGAGCAATAGCTGGATTTGGAAATTGGGTTTTTAATAAACTTTTTGATAAAACACCTACGGAATTTGCTCTAGACTTGGCTGGAATTAGTAAAATTTGGAAGGGAAAAAAAAATGATGATGTGGAAGTTGCTAATGAAAATAAAAAAACTTTACACGGAGTAAGCCCGCTTCTTGCATCGAGAAATATTATTTTACAGGAATCAAAAATTAATATTTCATCAAACAAATTTAAAAAAGAAATATCTCAAGAAAGAATTTTAAGTTTTGATAAAAATACAGATAAAATCTCTACAGCTAAAGCAACTATTTCAAATTTAAAAACTAATCAGAAGATTAATATTAAGGAAAATATTGAGAAAAACATTTTAACTGCAAAAAACAAAGAAGTTAATGATATGAATCTTAAACAAAGTGATTTTTCAAAAAGTAAATCAGACGCTTTATCAAATTTTAATGAATATAAAAAAATCGAGTTTAATTATCCTACATGGAAACCAAGTGATAATAATCTAGAACTAAAAAAAGATCTTATTCAATCAAAATACAAAAATTATTATTTAGATAAAATTAATAACAAGCCTGAATTAAAAATTGATGCTTAATTCTATTGAAATGGATCAATTTCTTCTGTCTTATATTTCTCAAAAAATTCAGTTCCCAAAATTTGCTTAATTTTTTCTGTTGTTAACTCTTCAATTTCACCACTATGCTCTTCATAAAAAGCATCACACTTTCTTGACGCCGCTGTTGCCACACCTTGAGTTATAAATTCATTCTCAACAGCAGTTCTTGCTCTTGTAGTTGCCTCTGATTTGGCTTTTGTAAGTCTTGACATAGAAGAATTCTTTTTTCTATTAATATTATCCACAACTTCCATTAATTGTTTATAGGAGGGATCAGGTACATCAATATTTATGAATTGTCCGTCAATTTCATAATCAAAATCAACCTCGTCAATTTTCTCTGTAATAAGCTCTATATGATCTGTGTTAAAAACTAATATTTGAAGTTTGTTCTTGTCTTCAGTTTTTTTTAAATCTCCTACATCCACTAATCGTCGAGGTTTCCCTTGAATATTAATTCGAATGCCTTTTAGTACTGATTCGTTTGCATCAGAGGCATCTATTTCAAGTAAAATTTCTTTATACTCTTCGACTGCTGCTTTCATTAGTGTTTCAGCTTGTATAGAATATTGTTCTGCCATAATTATTATTCAAAATAAAATTGATTTTTTTACTTTATACTAAAGCTTCTTTTTTTTCATCAATAATATTTTCTGAATCAGAATTATTTTGATTTTTTTCATCTTTCACCTCTTCCACTTCTTCTAGTTTAGGGTGTGGAAGCTTTGAATATTGAAATTTTGATTTAGGATCAATTTCTCTAATTATTTTATGAGCATGGTCTATTGATTTTGCTGCAATAGATAAGCAAAAAACTTTTCCTTCTAACATTGAAAAACTATACAACAAATTAAGTTGTGCTTTGTAACAATAAATTGATGTTAAAAGCCAACCAAATAAAAAAATGAATGGATTAACCACTAATAAAATACAACTAAAAGCTATTAGAATACTTAAAACCCACCATTTTTGAGCATATATCAACCAAAGCGGAGGAAATAAACCTGCCATTAAGGAATGAGAATTACTGAATACGTCATATTTTCTAAAAGCATCACGCATTACTGAGTATTGTTGAAGTTCATCGATGTCAAAATTTTCTTTGGATGAAAATTGCTGTCTAATTTTCTGAGTTTCTTCAGCTGTAGTTGTAACAAATTTACATCCCAAACTATTTTCAATTATGAGGTCAAAAAAAGTATCGCCTCTCAAAACTGTTAGAATCGCCTTTTCCCCCTCTTTTTTTAATTCTTTCAACTCTGAGACAAGTTTTTTTTCACCAAAAATGTATAACTCATTGTTTAATGCTACAATTATATCGTCTGCTTTAAGAAATAAAGAAGAGGCATAACTTCGACTTCTTATTGTGCCAACCTTAACTAAAAAATTTGTTTCTTTTTTTTCATCCATAATTTCTATGGAAAAGTTATACTTTCTTTCTGGTCAGTAATTTCTTTTACAAGTAATTTATTTTGACTAGAAATTGCTTCCAAAGCAGCATTTAATGATGAAGTACTATTAGTTAATTCTTTAAGAATTTTTGTATTAGAATTTTTCTTATTTTGATCAATCATTTTTGAAATTTCTTTATTTAATTTAGCTGATGCAACTACACCTGATTCTGAAATTGATTGATTAAGTTTGTTGGTTTCTTCCTTGATTGATTTTGATATTCCATTTGAAAGGTTAGATATTTCTTTTGAAAGACTGATCATTAATTTTTTATCATTAGATAGAATTGCGTCTGAAAGACTTTGTAATTTTTCTTTAACATCTGTACTTGCATTGACAAGTTCACTATGGTTTGAGAGGCTAGAATTCATATTCTCAACAGCTTCATTAACTTTTTCAACGTTTTCAGCAAAGACTACTAAAGCCTCTCTGCTTGTGCTAGTCATTTCATCTAGCTCTGACAAAGATTTGAAATATAGTAATCCAGTTAGAATAATTGCTACAATTGCAGTAGCAATTGAACTTGAGAAGATAATAGTTGTATATTTATGTATTTCTTTCACTTTTTGCTCCGCTTTAATATATTCATTTTTAATTCTTTTATATTCAGATGTTACATCAGTTGCAGCATCAGCAGCATCTAGGGCTATTTTTATGCTCTCTTGCATAGCATTAATTTGTTCTTTCATGCAAGTCTTCCTCTTTTTAAAAATTTAACATTTTTTGTTTTTTTTGAAAATAGTGCACAATCTGTGCCAGAAATATTTTTTACTTCAAGATAAGGCACTTTTTTTGAAATAATTCCAAAAGCTCTGCAACCATAGGGAAACCTAGGTTTATGTGTTATATATAGATGTGAACAATTATGACAATTAGAATTTTTCATTTTTTTTTTATTTTCTTAATTTTATACACAATTTTTGCTATTTGAAATCTAAATCCTCCTAAAAATGAAGACAAAGCACAAAACCACAAAAAAATTGCTAAAAATTTATCTTCTGAGTTAAATAATTCAATTGCCTTAAAATGACAAACAATACTGCTATAGAAGAATGCAAATGTTACTATTAGCTGAGTTATATTTTTGTTAAACATCTTTATTTCCAAATTCATCAAAAATTAATTCTTTAGGTACTTCAATTTCAGGTTTTTCAATATTTTCTCCGTTATCAATTTTGTAAATGTATGCAAGGGCAATTGCAACTGCATTATATAATTTATCTAAAATTTCTTCACCTATGTCGCAAGTAAAATATAAAGCTCTTGCCAATATTGGACTTTGCATACTTCCAATATTTAATTTTTTTGACCTCTTAATTATTTCCTCAGCATTTTTCCCTTTACCTTTAGCAATTATAGTTGGAGCTTTTGAATCACCAACTTTATATTTCAGAGCTATGGCAAAATGTGTTGGGTTTGTAATAACTGCGGTTGCTTCAGATAAATTTTCTATTGAAGAGGTTTCTTTTTGAGCTTTTGATGCTGCTTGCATTTGAAGTTTTCTGATTTTTGCTTTTACTTCTGGTTGACCTTCAGTTTCTTTATGCTCATCTTTAACATCTTGATGCGACATTCTAAGAGATTTTAGATAATCATACTTTTGCCATGCTAAGTCTATAGCTCCAATTAAAGCTAAAGGGAGTAACAGAAAAATTGCCAATTCTGGAAAAAAGGAGACTAATCTGTTAACTGATGAGAAAAGATTTGAAGTAGTTAAATATATTATGTCTGGTAGATAAGATCTTAATACAAAGAATGCTACTGTACCAATTAAAAAAACTTTCATTAAAGCTTTTGCAAGTTCAACCAATCCTTTTACCGAAAAAATTCTTTTAAGACCTGAAATAGGATTCATTTTCTCAAATTTCCAATGCATTGATTTTACAGAAAAATTTATTCCTCCAACAAGAAATTGTGTTAACAAACAGACAATAACAACTGGAATAGCAAAAATTAAT
>MDSZ01199686.1_pt1 | contig 10994 bp, 6 predicted proteins | sample 811201 | NCBI WGS metagenome assembly MDSZ01 (sample SAMN05326647, study PRJNA326480) | marine metagenome | isolation source: seawater | place: Indian Ocean: North | collected 2010 | reverse complement strand
TGGTAGTAATATCTTTATTATACCTGGTGGCGAATTTGTCCATGTCACTTTTCGGTACACGGCCTAGCGTTGGGTATGTACCTTGTGTCATGCCAAAGGGTTGAAACAGCTCTGTTTCCATGTAGTCTTCCCAAAGTTTATCAGGCTTTCCCGTCTCCACGTTTAGCATGTTGAGGCCCTTTGTGGTCGCTTCTCCAGCAACAGTGTACATCACATTATTGTACTCTGGTATCACACGTTGTGGCCTGGACATCTCGAGAAACTGCACAGACTCAATAATTTGGTCCTTTGTAATCTTCCCAGACCTTGGACTAAAAGGGGATTGCCAAAGGTAATCATGACGTGGCATGCCAGTGCGATGGTTCAATAAATCTCGCACGGTCAGCGTGCTGGCGGCGTTGGATCCACTACTATGAGAAGTGGGGTTGAACTTGGGGTAATTAATACGCACGGGTTCATCAAGGTCTATCGCTTTCTTTTTTGCGGCTACGAGAGAAAGCAGCGAAGACATTCCCTTTGAAATGGAAGCAATTTGAAATAAATGATCGCACGTCATTGCCTCTTCCTTGGCTTTGTTTGCAAACCCATACCCTTTGCAAAATTTTGGGTTGTCCTTGTATGCTATGGACACTACACCGCCAGTATTTTGGTTTGTAAAAAAATGGTTGCTGATAGCGTCGATGAGACGTGGATTGATGGTAACTGTGTTCGCTCGTCGACGATTGGCTCGTTTGTTGTAATTGCTTTTGCGTTCTTTTGCTACATAGTCTTGGTATACTTTGCTGTTTTTAAAGATGGCGCCAACATCTTCCAGCTCCGCAAGACTTGCATACTCCGGTTCTTCGGATTCGTTCGCGCTTGCATTGGCAAACATATGCCCTAGGAGGCAAAGATAGCCCAAAAGAACCGTAAACTGCATGGTGGCAAACGGTGCCATCGCCAAGCGTCGTGTTCTGCAAGCTTCATATGGTGGAGAGACGAGAGGTTGCTGTTGTTTCGATTCATGCGCAGTTTCGCTGGTGGAAAGAGGACCGGTTTGACTGTGTACTATCTATAGTTTACTAGAGCGCATTTCCCTAGTCGATGGAGCGTAACATGGGGATAGGCAGGGGAAGAAAGAGGACCGGTTTGACTTTTGTACTATCTATAGTCTAGTAGAGCACATTTCCGTAGTCGATGGAGCGTAACATTGGGATAGGCTGGGCAACCCGAGAGGAAGGGTTAGAGGCGAGGGTTGGCTCGCTTGTGCCGAGAGAAGAAAATTCAAAATGTCGATCTCCTGCTCTGATCTCCAAGTACATTATACAGTAGAGTGGATGCTCCTATACCAAGACGCTAGCATCCCCTCTTAGACTACTTTTTCCCGTAGCAAACCCTGAAAGACCAGGGCGTCGATGCCTTACAGTTAAAAACAAATTTAAATTAGCAGGTGCATAGGCTTGGATGCGTGAGACCAGGTCGGGATCTGGAGGAAACAGGGGCAACGACAATGGCTTAGCAAGCGATACGAAGGGGAAAAAAGAAAAAATCATTCATTCATCGTTTGTCGTTGGTGGTGTATTGTGTTGTGTGATGATGATGGTGAATTAATGGGAGGGATTGATTTCGAGGCTCCATGCCGCCCGCACTCGGTCCTCCGCCACGAACACCAATTCACACATTGCAATCGAACTTAACAAACGTAAGTGTAATTGATATACATACTCCCCTTCTGTGCGGAGATGGTTTCTATCTTATGCGTCTACTGCGTACGTTAAGCGAGAGCGTTAGGAGCGTCGCCACTGCTGCGATGGGAGAGTGACATCAGCACCTCTTCCTTCCAGGGCACGTTGGCTCGCCCTTCCTCTCGCATGGGAACCGTCTCCCTTTATCTGCACCTCCTCCCCCAGCATGCTTCCGTTCGCACGTGTGGGTCCTCAAATCTTCCGCTCGATTAAAGACACATAGCTAACACATCCATTACCTGCCCTGCGCATCACTGCACACACAGCGTTTAATTCAATACTAAACCAATCTTAAGAAAATATGGCAAAAACACCTTCCAAGAACGCAAGCAAAAGCGCCAAGTCCAAGAAAAACACGGGCAAGAGGAGAAAGAGACGTGTAGAAAGCTACAGCTCCTACATCTACAAAGTATTGAAACAAGTACACCCAGACACTGGTATCTCCCGTCGTGCTATGTCGATCATGAACAGTTTCGTTAACGACACTTTTGAGCGTGTTGCCTCCGAAGCCATCAGACTTGCGCGATACAACAAGAAAAAAACCTTGAGCAGTCGCGAAGTTCAAACCGCTGTTCGCCTTATGCTTCCAGGTGAATTGTCGAAACACGCTGTCTCTGAAGGTACCAAAGCTGTTACCAAATACACTTCATCCCTTAACTAAGTGACTGGAGTCTTACGGCACGGTGTACGCGACGTCGAGTCCAATGTAAGTGCACCTATCAACAGACGCTGTCTCCATCCGCACGGCAAAGTGTAGGCGTAGCAAACGCTACCGGGATATATGTAAAGGCAGTGTTCAAGGCGCTTTAAGCGCGTGGGCGTGTAATACTAAAGAAGGCAATTATGCAGTATAGTATATATGTTGACTTAATCCGTAATAAGGAGTGTAATAATTTACAGGGCAGAATTAAGACTACCTTGCCAGTGTACAATCACATCCATAACTAAGCCTACAATAATATGTACATCGTACGTTTGTTCATGTTCGTATATTTTATCACGACACGCAAACTATTCGCTGCCGCTTATACATATGTGCTAAGCATACTTTGTGTCAACGGATAAACATCAAAATCATTTCGATCTCGATTAAACCCCGAAGAAATTTTCAGCGATTGCCTCAAGGTTTGACTGTCGGATTCCACGTTACCCCACGATCCTGTCATGTACCGATTCAAAATTCTTCAGTACGTCTGACTCCTGTTGATACCAATGCGGCTGGCGCGGGTACGGATATTGCGTCTCAAAGGGGCCCTTGTTCCCAGAAGCTGTAGTGAATAATCAGATTTGACCACGGCACTTAGTTTGTCACGAAGATCTTCGTAATAACGCTTGAATTCAAACATGTCAAGCTGCCCACGGAGAAACTCTACCATGTAAAGTCCACTGCGCATTAAGTACACTCTGACGGTACACAATCGAATCTTCCCAACGCGTATATCAAGCTTGTATGTCTCGTAATTAACATGCACTTGTTGATTTTCATCGACAAACGGATATGGTAGACGGTCATAAGGATCCATGGCTATAATGTTACTAATCATGCGCAAAATTTCTCCTGCGGGAACCGCCGTTATGAACCTAGTACTTCGTTTCACTAAATCTTGAAACATTGGTAATCTGGACTGTAGCAAAAATGTTTCTCTTGCACGCTGCGACATGTTGATGCGACTGCCACTTTGAATGGAAGTCTCGCTCACACCAGCGTACCGTTCGACACCTTCCTCGTAATCGCAAGCTTTATTACTCTTGAGTGGACCATGTCGTGACTTTTCTAATGCATCTAGCTCCATTTCATCGTTGTTCCCACGATGCGGCGTGGACGACGCCACAAGGGGTGGCGAGCCAAATATCGGCGTTCGTCGGCTCGGCGAAGAAGGTGCTTGCTTTTTTTCCGCTTTGGAGTTCACACTGCTCGTGCTAGCCATTGATTGACTTGATTTTTTTCCATTCCCGTAATAATTGGTTTGCTCGCTCATATCAAGATCAAAAAGTTCTGGGTCCTCGATGACAGGCTCTTCCTCAGAAACAGTTGGGACCAAACGCGGCGATATTATCATGCTCAGAGTGTCTGACCCAGCATTCCTGTTGCTCGACGAGGCTGGTTTGGATTGAGCGTTGGATTTTTCTTCAATCTTATCGTTAGAGCGCCCTGCAACGACAGGTGTCTCGGTTTTCTTTTGCACAGCTTGCTCAGGTGCCGTTGGGGCATTGCTTGATCCACTAGCCAGCATTGAAAACGCGGTAACCACATTATTGTTACTTTTATGTGTTGTAGGTTTAAAATTTATTGCTCTATGAACATATTGTCTTCTCCAACTATCGTTGTTGGAGAACCGTCCTAAGCGGCGTGTCGTCGGTAATGAAGATGAAATAGCGGCGTTTGAAGAGTAAGCATTGCTCTTATCAAATTGTGAAAAAATGCTTGACGATTCAAATGCGTTTGATAATGGATTTGAGCTGCGCCGTTTTAGCATTGGGATCGACTGGGAGGAGGCTTCGTTATTTGCCCCCTGGCTACCGCTAGCCATGTCGGACCCCCTTTCATCCCCTCCATGAGCAACGATATCTCCAATCGCTGTATCCTGACCCACACTGTTCTCTTGAATATCCTCTTCCTTGCCGTCAGGTGGTATGTCCGCGACGCTTGACGTGCTTTCGGTAGAGGATCGAAGGTCAGAGGCGGTACTCGTAATGTCCATTGCTGCGACAACCCCTTCCTCAGGAACGTTTTTCAGCTCCTCTCCCCCATCATTCTCACGCTGAGTCGACAATGACACATCTTTCAAGTGTTTGGCCTCATCATCTACCCAAACATGTGAACGGGCCTGGGCTATATTTATACGCGTGTCCGGATCAGGTTCTAGTAGCAAGGCCAGTAAATCCTTGCTTTCACTGCTGAAACGTTTTGGAAAAAACCATTCCGGATATCCCTGTGAGTTCAGCACAGATTGCCGAGCTTCCTTAAGCTCCTTCTCATACTGCTGCTTTAATTTTTCTTCGCTTTCTTTGACGGTTTTACCACCTTTTGGTTTGCTAATATTATTCCATTTTTGCTCAATCTTGGCCTTGGCCCGCGCCAATGCTCTGCGCCGTCTTCTTGCCCAGAAGCTAAATTTATCAAATCTTGGACAATTCAAAATATCTTTGCCAAAAGGCAGATTTCCAGCAAGCATGGCATACAAGATAACCCCACTTGACCACATATCAGCCTTAAATCCATCATAACCATCGTCGGCTTCTTGCAGTACCTCCGGCGCAACATAGTGGGGGGACCCGACGACACTAGTAAGCCTCTGCAAGGATGGTGGCGGATCTGAGGAACTGCGTAGCCTCGCAAGGGCTGGGTTGGTCAGCAAACCATCAATGCCATGCTTCAGTCCGCCCCCACGATCTGGCAAAGACGAAGCAGGTATTGAAGCATTTTGTGGTTCGTCCAAGCCACCCCCGCGCACGGTAGGGGTATCGGCCTCTTCTTCCAACAAGGCACTAAGTCCAAAATCAGCTATTTTCAGTATAGCTTCATCCCCTTCATTTGCCAGCAATAAATTCTCTGGCTTCAGGTCACGATGGCAAATACCCCTGAGATGACAAAAAGCGACGCCATTCAAAAATTGTTTAAAGTACGTCCGTGCCGTTTCTTCCTCCGTCCCTTCGTCAACTTTGATCCTATCAAAAAGTTCTCCACCAGTCGCAATCTCGAGAACCAAAAAAATGGTAGCCTTGGAATCGTTGATCAGTTCCAAGACTTCCTCTAGCATCAACACGTTCGGGCACGGCGGCCTCGCTTGGCCAAGTCTGGCCATACTACTGATTTCCCTATATATTTTCCTTCTGGCTTGAACAAATTTAACAAACTTCTCTGGCACGGTTGGAATTCTAACTTGCTGCCCCCTCACGTTGACGAAGCTAGTTGAGTCTGGACTCTCCACGTTCCTACTATCTGAATCCCGTGCCGTGGAAGGTTTGTTTATGCCCAGGCTGATTTCCAAGCCCCAAATTTCAATGCAACGCGGGAGTGGCAGCTCGCGCAATCCACCCCCCGAGTGCATGTTACCATTTTTATCGCCGAAATCTTCAAACGCAGCCACAACAGCGCGAGAGTTTGGGTGAACAAGCCACCACACGTGCTCGCTTCGCATGGGTGACTCGCCTCGCCTAACGTCGTCTGGAATCTCTTCCCCACGCTTTGCGATTACGTATCGTTGCAATAGCCGCGACGGCACCATCTTGAAACCAATGGGGTTCAAAATTTTAATTGCGACGTGTTCTTTTGCATGTTGTCCACGAAACGCTTCATAAACCACACCAGCTGCCCCCCCGCCCAAGTAGTTGCCTAGCTCATACTCTGGCTGTTTGTTGATCCAAACCAGTTGTCCGTCGTACTTTTCAACCGCGCGCTGCGTCACCAAGGCTTTAGGCGTGGGGATAGTAGGCATGGTACTCATACTTCCTTCGAAAGTCTAAGATTTTTTTTAAAAAAACTAGTTGAGATGCTCAGATGATTTACACGACCTTAGCTTACAGTCCACACACGCTACCTGCAGGTATATGCTTATGTCTACAAACCAACGCAGTAAAAAATGGTCACACTTCAAGTTTTTAGTTGCCCTCCCGACCTGCTGTTCAAAGCCACCGGCGCGACCCTTCAAATACCAGAACCAAGGTTGAGCAAACAGACAGTGCAGCGAATCCTTCGTCTTCAGTAAAAGAGGTTCTATAATCGGGGTGCTTCGGGCGATGTTACCTCCAAGGAGTGAGTGCCGCGACAGAGAAGAGTCACGGAACGCAAGAAGTGCACGCGTGGCCTTTTCCGGTCTGCTGTATTCTATTTTTACTTGTGTTATTTTTTATTTTATACAACACAAATAATATTTTTTTACTGTTTTTAGTTTATAATAATTATATTATATTATTAATAATTATTTTGTTGTTGTGTTGTAATAAAAATACAAAATTAAAAAAATAATAATTAAAGTCACGACTGTAATCCTGTTTGCCCTTTCTACTGTGTTATAATTGGTCAAGAAAGCATTTTTAATTGGGACAAGAAGGAGAACGCTAAGGTACAAAGGGATGGTTCCATACATGGCAATATTTATGTGACCCTACGCTATATTACATGTACTTAGTATCTAAAGGAATGCGCTAGGTATTGTAACTCCTGGCAATGTGGTACAACGTCGAACCTCGCGTGCGTTAGTTGTGTTAGTTTTCGTTCGTTGGATGATGGACTCAATGGTATTCCTATGGTATTGTTCTTGAACCATAAATACGGATATTTATCACATACCTTAAATGATATGTCTTATGGAGTACGATATGATATTATTTTTATATGTAAATGACGACAATTAAATTATAGATATCATACTGGATATTCTATTTATATCACGAGGATGTGCAAATGACGACGTGACAACCACTGTTCGTAAAACGACTATATTTGTTCATTCTCACTCATATTCTCACTCATATAAAAGACTTGTCCTCGCTGCCGTGGATGAGGAAAAACAGTTTAGCATACTAAATACAAAAAGTTCGATATTAGACTGGTTTTGGACGCTGTGCAAGTTGACGACAAATACATATGATAAACCATAAAATATGCTTGTAAGACTATGCTAGAAAAAGCATAAAAACACACAACACCACCAGGGCAGCAGCATTATATTAAAATATTATATAGGATGACGACGACGATGATGGTTCTCTCCCCTCTTCTTGAAGATTATTGAATGTTGTTTGAGATGAAAGCGTCGAAGGCGAGCGGGGCTACGTCTGCCCGACTTGAACCTCGTTTTCATGGGTTGAACCACACAGGGATGGCTGATCTCGATGCACCCCTACGCCAGGCAGCGAAAGCGCTTGGGTATGATCATTGGGATATGTTACTGACAGAAGACGGTCTGCCGTTCCGGAAGTTCATTGCGTACTTGGAAAATCGAAAGATACGCCTTAATAAAATTGGAGAACGGCCAGTAACGACGCTCAACTCCAAGGATTGGAATGCCCACTTTCGGGACTATTTGAAGAAGCTAGAGTGTCCATACAGCGTAGACACGCAGAGAGAGGCTGCAATATTTTGGCTGGCAAGCCATGCGCTCTCGTTTGACTATGAAGATGGTAAGCAAGTGTACGAGGAAAAGATATTGTCCAAGCAAGAAAGCGGAGGAGAGACTCCTGCGGCCACGAATGACAAACCATTGGAGACAAAGCTGGATTCCTTGATTCATGATGTCGGAATCAATGATGTTGAAATTGAAGGGAAAACCTTGTTGGAGAAATCACAATTGTTGGAACGGGTTGTTCGCAGGAAATTTTCAACCCGTGCTGTTCGAGACGCAAAAAAGAAAAAGGCAGACAATTTTGAAGCAGAGGTATTGGACATAAACGAGTTTCCTCTTGGCTTTACGACTGGCAGCGAATCATTGGATAGGGCTGCAATTGTGTTGAAAATGATGTATATTGCTGAGCTTCGAGATATGCAACAAGGAGTCAATCAAGTTCTCACCATTGCTCAGGAGTATACGGGTGATCCTAAAACGGACTCGAGTCTGGGTCGCGTAGGAAGGTGAGTTTTAGTACGAGTTTATAAGTTTAATGTTTGGTATGTATGTGTATATATTTTTATTCCGGTAAAAATTTTGAGTTAATCCCAGAATGAGAGTCAGGAAATATTCCACTCCTCTTGCTAAACCGCGAGTATTTATTTTACTGCATTCATTTCCTTTTCTCTAGAGCGTCTTCTTCTGTCTTCTCTAAACCACCATCGTTTACCTTTTCCTCATCCTCCGAGTCATTTTTTGCTTCGCTCTCTGATTCTATATCCCCCTCGTCAACGCTATTGTCATCGCTATCGTCATCGCTATTGTCATCGCTATCGTCATCAATTTCTGGCACAGGCGGCGGTGGTTGCTGTTTGACCATAGAATAATACAAATCTATGTGCCCTCCAATTCGTGCGCATTCAAGCGGTGTGGTAGGAGGGTCCATTCTGTTTTTTGTCCAACAACTCCAGCCATGTTTAATCAGAATGTCGCATATTAGTGTATGCCCTTCGAACGCGGCAGCATGCAGCGCCGAGCGACCATCGTTTACCTCCATGCGTTGCCAGTCTGGTTTATACCGGGCTAGGGGCTCTATGCACTCAGTTGGCAGGTACAGGGCCGTATCCCAGCTAACCGTGCCTTTCTCCAATGCTCCGAGCCAGAACGTTTTCCCTTCAAACTTTGTTTTCTTTGGCTTTTCATTTTTATCCAAGTACCCATGGACAATTTGTCCTTTCTTTAAAGGGACGCATGTACCACCATGTGGTAAAATTTCTACTCCCAATGGTCGGTAATCCTTGATGACAAGTAGTGGAACAGAATCAGATGACTCGCACCATATGCTCGCTGGAGTATCCGTAAGCTCAACATGTCGTTCCTCCCAGTGGTAAACAAGTTTCTTGCCATGAACCAATGCACTTTCCACTAGCTTCACGTCACCATCCAGGCATGCGCGAAACAGTGCCATATTATGGTCTCCGGGTGTCTGATACATGTCTAGTTGGTTCCATATTTCGTCAAATAAGGCCTTTGCCGGTGCCCAGGCAACTGACATTACTGCATCTTTCGTCAGAAGGAACGCATAGATGGTAGCGTTCGTCGCTGCGACTGCGCCATCTTTCGTCGCTATTGCCGCCGTTACTACCCCATCTTTGATCGCCCTTCCCGACCGTTTCAGTCGTTCCGCCGACAATACCTGTCCCATCGTTGCGAGACTCTGCAAAGTTCGTCTACACGCGTTGCCAGCAGACCAGGGCAGTGCCATGCATCATGTGTACAATCGCCAAGAAATAACCGACACGGTCAGTTATTATTATTATTCCCTGATACGATGTGTGTTTAGTTGACTTAAGGATGAAATGTATAAAGATATATTATTACAATATATTTTGTTTCAATCACCTTAATATGGAAAAGACGCAAATGATAGGCTGGCAATGAAGTACCTCTAACCTAGAGTAATACAATCAACGTACGTTCCCACATTCTGACCCATTATAATCGACCGCCTGTTTGGTCGAAGCCGGCCCGACTTCCTCTTTCATTTAAATCTCCGCGATTATCAATTATATTGTTATTACAATACAAACACATTCTTCCACAAAAATGTTTACATTCACAGGGATCACAGCATTCGAAGTTATCCTAAATTCGAATAAAAGAATAAGTGGTCTCATCAAGAATAATAAAAATAGTTTCAGCACATGCCGACACATCACACATCATCATACAGTTCGTTCGTTGTTCGTTGTCATAATATTTTATTATTCCATTTTTGTTAAAGAAACAACACATGTACAAGCGCGTGGTGAGCATGGCCGAATATTAAAAGCCCGAGTAAAGACAGCAACAAGTTTGAAAGGAGTCTCTACATACTGAGGATGAAACTACAACTTCTTATTGTAGCGGCATTCGCTACCTGCCTTGTATCGGCACGCATCGATGAAGGCAAGCGTTGTGACGCAGGCTTTTTCTACAGAGGAAGCAGAGGAAGCCAAGAAATCAACCGTGACTGTTGGTCACAATGCTATTACAAAAAGTACAAGTGCGGCGACATTCAATGTTCAGCCTACCTAGCCGACGATTGTACGGGTGCAAGGGCACGATGCACAGACAAATGCAATGAAGAGTGTGACCGATGTAGTCCGGATGGCTACGATCAGCATCGAATCACACCGTCATGCCCGAAGCCGAAGTGTTTGGTTCAGCGCGTAGGTGCTCAAAAATGCAATTTAAACTGTGGTGGCTTATCCCAAAAAGTTCAGGATGCACTCACTGCAAAATACGCCAGGAAGAAATTGAGTACTGGAGTAGTAGGATTTGATGATATTTGCCAAATATACTGCGCTTGCAAATTTTACGGACCTAGTTCTTTCCCATGGTTTGGCACGAGCTTGTGTGGAAACTTGAGCCCGCTACCGCAACGACGTCTGCGCTCTTTGCCTTTATTCGATGAAGCCGAGCAAAACGTTGGCGGTGGAAAGATTTACGGTGAATACAACAAAGGTCCTGTGAAAGTCGGCGGTGAATGGGAATTCGATGAAGCCGAGCAAAATGTTGGCGGTGGAAAGATCTACGGCGAATACAACAAAGGTCCTGTGAAAGTCGGCGGTGAATGGGACTTCGATGAATCGGAGCAAAACGTTGGCGGTGGAAAGATCTACGGTGAATACAACAAAGGTCCTGTGAAAGTCGGCGGTGAATGGAACTTTGATGAAGA
>MDSZ01156854.1_pt1 | contig 10994 bp, 13 predicted proteins | sample 811201 | NCBI WGS metagenome assembly MDSZ01 (sample SAMN05326647, study PRJNA326480) | marine metagenome | isolation source: seawater | place: Indian Ocean: North | collected 2010 | reverse complement strand
CAGGTATGCAAATGCCAGGTATGCAAATGCCAGGTATGCAAATGCCGGGTATGCAAATGTCGGGTAATATGAGTCCACAACAAAAACGAATGATGAATTCTGGTAAACAATCGACAAAGCGCAGTGTCAGTGAAACAAAGAAAAAATATGTGGCTGCCCAACAGAACTGGTGTTGTAAAAAGTGTAAAAAACAATTACCTGCTTGGTTTGAAGTTGATCACGTTAAACGTTTAGAATATGGAGGAACGAATCACGTAGACAATTTAGAAGCATTATGTAGAGAGTGTCACGGACAAAAAACAGCAATGGAAAATTTATAATTATAATATAGAAGTATTATAATTATGACAACACCAATCAATGAAAAAAGTTTATTAGCTGAAATATTGGATGATATAAGGGAAAAAATTAAAAAAATTCCTCTATTGGCTCAGATTTTTATTTTTAATTCAAATAGCTACTTTAGTAAACTAACAACAGTATCATTTTATTATGCTACGTTTGTAAGTGTTATTTACTTGATACTATTTACCATTATTTATATGAGAGATCCTTATGATTTATATAAAAAATACCCTACTTACGTGTTGGGTAGCATGTTATTCCTTTTCTTTTTTATATTTATTACATATTTTTTCATTAATAATAGACAATTAATAAAAGAAAACGAACCTACACGAAACACAAAATCATGGTGGTCTAAATTTGTTAAAAAATTTTTCGGATTAATAGGTGCAATTGGACTTGTTATTTGCATTATATTATTAAGTGTTTGGCTAATTAAACAAGTTCCTCAAATAACAAATATAGCTAGTTTTCTTTTCAAAGTATTAGCACTTGCAGGCGCTGGAGCATTAATTTATTTAATATTCAAGAAGTATTTAGCATTTGATAATACAAATAGAGGTAAATTTCTTAATTTCATAAGAGATGTTATCTTTTACATTCCTTGTTTATTAATAGCTTTAGTTGAATACATAAAAGATCAGTGGAAAATCACAACAAGAACTGAATGGTTAGTCTTAGGTGGTGAAATTGTCTTTATAGGTTTAGCATATATAATTCCGTATGTGTATCAAAAAATAATAACACATGATGGAGAGATATTATTAAAAGAACCACATTATCTAAGTAACAAATATGACTTGGGAAACTTTCAAAGTTTAAGTCCCATAACCAACAAAGACAACACATTTAAATATAATTATTCCATTTCATCGTGGTTTAATATATATGGTATGGCTCCTAATACGAGAGCTTCCTATAATGATTTTACTAACATTATTAATTACGGAAATAAACCATCGATACAATACAACGCCTCTACAAATACATTAAGGGTAAGAACGGAGGTAAGCCATCATATGCATCCTCATGAGCATAGTGAAACAGACGAACATCATTTAAAACATAAAGATTCTGTAGACATTACATCTGGTAAGACTGTCGATGTATATACAACTAACGATATTCAATTACAAAAATGGAATAACATTGTTATTAATTATGATGCTGGGTATATGGATGTCTTTTTGAATGGCGAATTAGTGGGAAGTAAAAGTGGAGTTTCGCCTTATATGAAATATGATACTGTTAATTGTGGAGAAAACAGAGGTATAGAGGGTGGTATATGTAATATAACGTATTATGATAGAATATTAAGTAAGGGTGAAATAGTCCTTAATTATAAACTATTAAGTCAAATGAGCCCTCCTTTACTTTAGATAATTTCTTATGATACATTATATAAGATATGTTTGGAATGAACAGATTTTCTAGATTTGGTAATATGGGAATGATGGGCTTTGGTGGTGGTGGTATATTAAGAACCATTATGATTGCCTTAATTGCATTATTTATTTTATATTTAGTAGTAAACTGGTATTTCAAGAAAACCAAGAAATTAGTAACTATGTCGAGTGGCACTATCCAACACAGTATTCCAGCTTCCGAACTACCTGAAAATACTCAAGCAGGTAACTACACATATTCTATGTGGTTTTATATCAATGATTGGAATAAACGATACGGTGAGGAAAAGGTTATCCTTCGTAGAGGCGAACCTGATAAAGAAAGTATTAAAGTTAGTTTAGGACAAACCGAAAATAACATAGATGTATCTATATTGTGCTTTGCTGATGGTGCCGATTCTACTAGTGACAATCCTGATACTAGTGCTAATAGCAATTCGCAAATTCACACATGTCATATAAACAATGTTCCGTTACAAAAGTGGGTTAATTTGACAATTAGCACATATGGTAAGACTCTTGATATTTACTTGAATGGTAAATTATACAGAACATGTGTATTGCCAAACATACCAAAGGTTGATGTTGACGGTGAAATAATTATTACTCCAGACGGTGGCTTCAGTGGATGGACTACTAACTTCTTATACACACCTAAACCAACTAATCCTCAACAAGCCTACAATATTTACAAAAAGGGTTATGGAGGCAGTTTCTTCGGTAATTTATTCAATAAATATAGAATTAAGGTAGAATTACTTCGTGATAATGAAGTAGCTGGTGGATTTGAACTTTAGATATTTAGCACTTATTGAATAGGTAAAAACATATTATTTATGATATATTATTTATGATATATTATATATAGAAATGTTTCGAAATAGGGGTTTCTCTAATTTTGGATTCGGTGCAGCATCAACATTTTATCAAGCTAATTCATTGGTGGCTAAATTTGCATTTTTAGTATTAGTATTAATAGTTTTTATTATATTATTACGTCTTGGTAGCTCGATATTAGGATGGTTCTTTACACCACCTGATAATCCAATTTTACTTGATGGAATGATTGATGCAACAAAAATGATGGTAATTCCACAGAATCCTGGAACCAAAGGTTCCGTGCCAATTATCCGTTCGGATAATGAAGTTCATGGAATGGAGTTCACGTGGTCTGTATGGATATATGTAGAAGATGCTACGTTTGAAGATACTACAGAATATAAGCATATTTTCCATAAAGGAACGGACAGAAAAAATAGTAACAATGATGGTACGTATTATCCTAATAACGCACCAGGATTATACATTGACCCAGCTACTAATAATTTGTTGGTTAAAATGAATACTTTTGAACAAATTGAAGAAAATATAGAAGTTGACAATATTCCTCTCAATAAGTGGCTGAATATTATTTTAAGATTAAATAAGCAAAATCAGTTAGATATATATATTAATGGTGTGTTAACAAAACGTCATATGCTTACAGGTGTTGCTAAACAAAATTATGATGATGTTTATCTATCGATGAACGGTGGATTTTCTGGATTTACATCCGGATTAAGATATTTTAATTCAGCAATAGGTGTTAATGAAATACAAGGAATCGTTTCCAATGGACCCAATATGAAGATGAAATCAGAAAATCTAATTAGAAGCATTCCGAGATACTTATCAAGTAGATGGTTTTTTGAAGAAGCACAAGATATTTAATACTAGTTTTCATAGATATTTGATATTATTTTAATATCAAATATTATTAAATGGATAATTGTGATAATAATTTAGTCGGTCAATTTAAAAGATTCGGTTCAAATGATACAACAAATTGTCAGTTAAAAATAGACAAGGAAACCTTTAATCGTTATAAAGATACGTTGACACAGAAACAAAATTACGCTAATATTGCTAATCGAAGAGTGAATAATCTCTCTGTTTGTATTACAGAAGAGGATGAAACAATAGAAACACCACCATCATCCATCGTTCCTCCTGTAATCGATACAACAAATCAAGATTATGTAGCTACATTATATGGTGATAATACCCATTTTGACAATAGCAACTTATATAACAAAAGTGAACTAGCCAGTGACTTGATTGAAGATTTATTCTTAGAATTTACAGGTATATCACAAATAATATTAGCAACAGATTCATATCCATCGTGTTCTTATAAACCTATTAAATTTTAGAGTTATTCACGTAGATTTGGATTAATACATAATGCGCGTGTGGGGAAAATTTCACCGGACATACATGTATCATTTTCGCTTACTTGAATACAGCTTCTAAATCCGCGATCTTCACCTATATAACAATAACCCCCCTTATTTTGTGAAGCTTGGGTTGTGCTGCCTGCGTCATCAGGAACGGGAATAAAATGATTCGTTGGTGTATAATATAATTCGTCTTGATTATTGTCTAAATTATTACGAACAACACTATTTCTGGTGGTATTGTTATTTATATTTTGCTGTAAGACATCAACACCGCTTACTACGGTTCCAGATGCAACGTCAACTAAACCTTTTGTGCCTTCTCCTGATACGGTAGCCGTTTGTTTGACAATGTCACCGCTCGTTTTACCTACGACACTAGCAATTGGCTTTACAATTTCTGCAGCCGTATCAGTAAATTTACCTAAATATGTAAATAAATTAAACCCTAATATTGCTAAAATAAAAATAATTAATCCATATTTAATAAATGAATTCCACTTAAAATTATTTACTCCTTCTTTAGCTACATTTGTAACACTCTCAACGCCACTAATTGGTGATTTAGTAATACTTTTAATACTATCAGGACGTATATTTGTAAATCTAGTTTGTGATATTATTTTTTGTAAATCGTTTGTTTTTGACATAACTTATATATATATCAGGTAATATATTGTTGTAAAATAAATATAATAATATATTATAATGAAAAATGATTATAAATATAATAAAAATTTAAAAAAAAATACAAAGAAAGGTAGTAAAAAATATAATTTAAAAGGTAAAAAGCAAACTAAAAAAAAACGGGCTACTGGATTTTTGTTTAATAGAAGAAAACCCATTCAACTTAAAACTATTCAACCTAAAACTATTGATAAAAAAACGGTAATCATTAAAGACAATACTCCTATTGAAGACAGATTAATTAGTAAAAATATACAAAAAATACTGGTTGGTAAAAAAAAACCTAGTAACATGTTGTCTACAATACGCGAAGAACTTACTAAAAGTAAATCATTTACTCCTGAAATTAATAAGCGTTTAATATCGATGAGTTTAAATACTGGGTTCAGTGATATATTTGATTGTGGATTAAATACGCCATTGCAAAATAAGAAATTTAAACCAAACGTATCAAGAAACGACGCGACATTATTTAAAAATATAATGCAGGTTAAAATTGGTGTTAAAAATAAAAATCCTATTTGTGTTGATAGAAATGATCCGCGCGCTCAAAAATTATTATTAAAAAACCTTAATTCAACAAGCGCAATTGATTGTAGTAAAATAATTACTCCTCTTCAAGTAAGGGCTAATTGTTGGTTCAATACAATGTTTGTTTGTTTTTTTATTAGTGATAAAGGACGTAAATTTTTTAAATTTTTCAGACAACTTATGATTCAAGGAAAGTTAGCAAATGGAAGTAAAATAACACCGTCTACACTAGCTGATTCATTTTTTCTATTCAATGCTGCAATAGAGGCGTGTTATAATAGTTCGAAAAGCAAAAAGACGCAAGATTTGGCTCTTGCTATGGATACAAATAACATTATAACGCGGATTTATAATGCCATTCCAAAACAAAATCGAAATTACGGAATATTAGATGTCGATTCTCCAAATAATCCGTTGAATTATTATGATGATGTGATGCGGTTTTTAAATAATGATAATATTAATTTGGTCGAGATTGATTATGTAGGTATTAAAAATATATCGCTGAATAGAGGAAGATTTGGTGATAAAATACCAGATGTCTATGCAGTGACAATGATAGACAATAAATCGGAATATATTAATGATAAACCTTTAACAATTAAATTACATGGTGTTGATTATGTATTAGATTCTGTTATTATACGCGATACTCAGATGTATCACTTTTGTGCATTAATTACTTGTGGAGGAAACGAGTTAGGTTTTGATGGAGCAAGTATGTCGCGTCTTAATAAATTTGAATGGAAAAAAAATATTAACAAAGACATTAATTGGACTTTCGAAGGTTCTAATTTTAATGAAGACAAAAAAGACCCTATTCTATGGAACTTCCGACAAGGATATCAAATCCTCTTTTACTATCGAAAATGATACGAATATATATATATATATATATATATATGGCTGCTGGTGTATGTTCATTAAATTTAGTTTCAAAACAAAGTGTGTGGAAAAGTTTAACATCAAGTGCGTGTTCTACAGTTCAAGATTTTGAACAAATTATAAATAATAAATTATACTCATTGGGATTACCTTCAGATAAAACAAATATAAATAAAATTGGAGCCATTATTTTACGTGAATGTATTATTGATAAACTGAATCTCTTAGGTACACGTGGTGCTAACAGAGAATTAATAAGACAAAGAATTCAATATTATAATAGTGATGATTTTATAGATAGATTTACCGATAGTATGCCGGTGAAAACGGGAAATACGCGAACAAAATATGCAAGTTATTTTGACCTGCTATTTAATATTGTAAGTAAATCCGATGATGGTGATGGTGATGGTGATGGTGATGGTGATGGCTGGAGAGATAGATTTAATAAATACTCAGATCAAGACCAATGTATGCGCGCAAAACGTATAGATAGAAGTAGATTTAAAACGGTGCCTCAAGTTCAAAATAATCCACCACCTACTATTTGTTATTTATGCAATCGTGAAATATTACCAAAAGGACCAAAAGGTACAAATGGTCAGAAAACAATGGAGTGTGAACATATATTACCTGTTTCGTCGGCTTTATCTCATTGGTGGTTAATTAAATCAAATGCCGACCAACCATTGAATGATGCGGAATTATCAGAGTTAGCTTATGAATATGGATGGTCACACAGATGCTGTAATCAAATTAAAACTAACAGTGAATTCATAATATATGATAGTAGATTAGATGAATACGTATTTAATAGAGATTTAGTAAAAACAATGCTAGAAGACATAAAAACATCAACAAGTTATGATTGTTCTGTTGCCAATAATAGAGAAGATTTTGATGTTGATACACAATTGATAAATATACAAAGAACTGTTCAGCCGTTACTAGATAAAATTAACCAAAATTTAAATGCAACAGAATCACATAATATGTATGAATTAATTTGTAAATTTAAGATTATATCCTCAATGTCTGAGGAATCATTCAGAGGTGTTATTGCAAATACGTCAGATTCAGATAATACCGCAAAATTGAATGCTGAACGAGCAGAAAAATCAAGAAAAACACGGTTAGCTAATGAGACAATGAGACAACAGGAAAAGGCAGAAAAAGATGAAGAAAAAAGAAAAAAGAGGGAAGCATCTAAACAAAGACGTCTAAATAGTTCGCGAAGACGTGACGCATTAAAAGAAGGAACTAAACGTAGAGTAGAGAATACTAAAAATATACAAAAACAAAATCGCTTTAATCGAACGAAACGAAATAGAACTAATGAAGGTGATATCAAAGAACAGCTTAGTGAGATTGCCGAAGAAACATCAGGAAATACTATGAATATATCCCCATATTCCATAGCGGGTGGATCTTCAATAATACAACCAAATGAGACCTCAGGCGATGATAATCTTGATGAATTACTTAACATATTAGGGAGTGGTATAGATGAAAATATAATAAGAGATGTAGAAGAAAAATTTGATGATGTTATTCAAAGTTATAAATATACTGTTTTTAGAGAAAACGAATATGGTGAAATCGTAAAACATAAACATTGGATTTATTTAGACGAGGACATAGAAGAACAAATGAGACTCGCGAAAGGTGCTGAAGCACTGCACGCACCATATATGCTAAATCTAGGTATGGGTGTAAATAAGAAAAGGTTTCAAGGAAAAAAGAATAAAAAGTTCAGAAAAACAAAAAAAAAAATAGACAAACGAAAAAAGAAAAGAAACGGACAGAATAAAAGAAAAAAAACGAAGCAACAAAGAATAAAGAATTAAGATAACCATTAAAATTCTAATGGTTCAGGTAAATCACCCGGGTTTCCTGGCATACCCACATACGGTCCACCTCTCTTTAATTGTGGTGGTGAAGGAACGGGAGATGGAGTGGCAAATTCTTGATTACATCTTTGTATACAACTGTCTAATGCTCTATTCGGTGAACGTTGTCCTGCTACATTTCTTCGTTTCTTTTTAGTGCGTTTTGTTTTCTTTTTGTTCTTTTTTTTATTACCTCCTTTCATTGTTCGTTTTCTTTTTCTTTGTGTTTTCTTTTTTGGTTTACGTTTTATTTTTCTTGTTTTTTTGGAGTTTTTTTTGCCGGCTGTATTCATTAAAAAATGTATTGCACGCAATGATTCTTCTTTTATTATATCTCTTGTAGGCGTTGTCATTGAATTAGATGTTAGTGATGTATTGATTCCTCTTACTGCTTCTCTAATAGCTTGTTTAATATCTACATTTACAAAAGTATCACGAGGAAAATCAATTGGACTATCACCCCAACCAGAAGATGGTATCTGATAATCATCGTCGAATTTAACATATCCTATTTCATTATTAATGTTAGAATAATCTACATTTGCTGGATTTCTTTGTTTATTTTTAACCTTTTTCATAAATTCTTCGAAATTAATTTCACCAGTTGCTGGTGAAGGTCCGCTTCTTGCTAATTGTGGTGGAGGTGGTGGTGATATTGGATTCATATATATAATTATATTATATAATTATATATGTCTAAAAAAGGTGGAAGTGGAATTGATAATTTAGGGATGGGTGCAGGATTAGTGGGTGTTTTTGGTTCTACTACGCGCAATTCTTGTCCATCCGACGATACTAGTATATTTTGTCAAATTAGTCGCGTATTAGCAATTATAGGTAGTTTGTTATCTATAATTATTACTCTTCTAATAATTTATATGTTATTACAAAGCTTCGGTTTTATTGGAGGTTCGCGTAACGGACGAGGAAGAGGAACTAGACGAAAGTAATTATTGTTAATTAGTTTAAATATATTATATTTATTAATTATTAAATATAATATGCGTGTATTGTCATTTATAATAGTAGCTGGATTTAGTCGTGGAGTAGATAAATCATTAGTTACTAATTTGTATAACCCTGTTTATCAAAATAATCTACAAAAAAATATACAAAAAAATATTACAATCAATACGTTTTCTAATAATTTTATAAATAAAAAAAAACGAATAAGTATTATGTTATTTAATAAATACAGAAATAATGACGTTAATAAATGTTACTATTGTTATGGAACGGGTTATTCAGAATGTAATAAATGTTGTGGGTCTAATTGCTTTAAATGTGAAAATACTGGATTCGAAAAATGTAAATTCTGCGGAGGGTCTGGACGCGGTGGTCCACGTATGATGCCTATTCGTGAAATGGTTATTGTTTAGATGTAATAGTAAATATATTCAGTTCATTTTTGTAACATCCTACTTCAAAGGGCTTACATTTGCGAATGTTTTTATTTTTATTCAAGTGAAAAAAAACTTTACGTCTTTTTTCACCAACTTTATAGGCAATTGTTTTTAATGAGTAAATTGTTTTTGGGTTAGCCTTTAAAAAGGCTTCGATTTTTTCATCGATTGATGACATTATACTGTATGTGTAATTTTATTTAAATTAATTTTTTAAAACATATGTATTGTTTTCTTTTAAAATTTCAATACTTTTCATTAATACTGATTGGTATTCAAAATTTTGTGTTTCCGTTTCTTCAGCACATAATACTTGTTCTGCCTCTTCTACACATTGTGGGCAAATATGTATGTCTTCCTCATATTTGATAAAACCTTTTACATTACTATTAAAATATTCACCACAATCATTACAAAATATTTTTTTTACACGAACTGTTTTTTTTCTCTCCTTTTTCTCTTTTTTCTCTTTTTTTTTTCGACGTTGCTCTCTAATGAGCTCGTCATCACTGTCATAAACATAAATTACTTCGGTTTTCTTAGTTATTGCTACGTGATTAGTCATATTATAATATATAATTCGTTTAATATTATATATTAATTTTCAATTTTATATATAAAATTGAAAAATATAAAGAAGTTTTCATATTGTGTAATATGTTTCGCACATTACGAACTGTGTTGAATAATATAAAAATTTACGATGATCCTAAACCGCTGGGACGATGGGCACATCATTGTGAGATATCTAATAATATTAAATCTACTTTAGCAAATCACGACTGTTGTGGTGATGATTTGTGTGGAGACCCACTAAAAGTAAAACATATATTAGCTAAGGAACGTGTCAAACTTGTCAGTAATATTAAGTAGATGTGAGAGGACGGATATTAAATTGTTATAGATAATTCATCTTCGTTTGTATTGTTGTATTTTGAACACCTTTAATATATCGTTCAATATTGGTAATCTTATAACAAACACTGTCTTTCATGTTAATTTCTATTTTTTTTCATACGTCGTTTTGATAATTTGCGACTCTGTTTTTTTCTAGAATTATTTTTAGGTTTACGTCTAGGTTTCTGTTTAGATTTTCGTTTACGATTTCCTGATGCCTTTTTCAATGTATTGAATCTTTGTTTGCTTTTGCGATAATCTTTGCCTATAAAACTGATGTTGCTTTCGTCTTTTTCAACCGGTGCGGCTTTTTGTGTAGCAATAAAATTATCTAATTCTCCAATATTGTCTTTGAAACGCGATTGATCTATCCTATTAGGAATTGTTGTTGCTTCGTAAAATTTGTGATTCTTCTTCGGAAACCCCATTGGCATACCTCCATCACCGAATGGGGCTACTATTATAGAGACGTATTTGAACGTGAGAGTATCATCATCTTTACTATACGGGTCTGGAAAATACATTCCCTGATACACTTCTCTATAATCCTTTTTCCGTCTAGTTATGCCTTCAATATAATAGATTTTCCCTTCTTCTAATTTTTTATCTACTATTAATTTTTTGGGTATTTTCTCGAATTGGGATATAGTCATTTTTTTTGGATTCTTAAGATACTTCATTTCTTTTGGAGGTGACTCGTCAAACGGGTCAGGCGAGTATTCTTCAGCAGCCATT
>MDSZ01096941.1_pt1 | contig 10994 bp, 11 predicted proteins | sample 811201 | NCBI WGS metagenome assembly MDSZ01 (sample SAMN05326647, study PRJNA326480) | marine metagenome | isolation source: seawater | place: Indian Ocean: North | collected 2010 | reverse complement strand
TAGGAATGTGTTGGGTCAACAAGAATTACAAACTCTACTTTCTGAAGATAGAACAAAACAAATGGCTTTAATTCAAGAAGGCGTGAATAATGAGGCAGAAAATTTTGGAATAAAAATCGTTGATGTTAGAATTAAGAGGGCTGATTTACCTCAAGCAAATAGTGATGCTATTTTTAGAAGAATGCAGACTGAGAGGGAAAGAGAAGCAAAAGAGTTTAGAGCAAAGGGTGCAGAGATGGCTGTTACAATTACATCAACAGCGGATAAAGAAGTTACAGTTATATTAGCTGATGCTCAAAAAAAATCAGAGATAATGAAAGGGGAGGGAGATGGTCAAAGAAATAAAATTTTTGCGAATGCTTTTGGCCAAGATCCAGAATTTTTTGCATTTTACAGAGCAATGCAAGCTTATGAAAAAGCTTTAATTGGTGGTGAAACATCTTTGATATTATCACCTGACAGCGAATTCTTTAAATTTTTTGGAAACATAAAACCAAAAACAGAATAATCTATTTATGAAGGAACTAATAATAGCCTTCGGTCTATTTTTATTTATCGAAGGTGTTCTATATGCCATATTTCCATCAAAAATGAAAAATATGTTAAAGAAATTGGATATAATACCAATTAACCAGTTAAGAATAGGAGGACTGGTTTTTGTTATAATCGGATTTTTGATAATTTATTATGCTAAAAATTAAAATGCAAAAGATAAAATTATTACTTTTAACCTTATTATTTATATTAAATTTTTCTTTTCACGTCTCATCAAAAGAAATCCCTGGATCTTTTGCTGATTTAGCGGAGAAACTGATGCCTTCAGTGGTCAATATTTCAACAACAACAATAATAACAACATCATCTAATCCATTTCCTTTTCAATTTCCTCCAGGGTCACCATTTGAAGATATGTTTAAAGAATTTGGAACTCCACAAGAGAGACAATCTTCAGCACTTGGATCAGGTTTTATTATTGATGAAAATGGAATTGTTGTAACTAATAACCATGTCATAGCTGATGCTGAAGATATTATAGTTAGAGTTAATGGAGATAAAGAATTTAAGGCTAAAGTAATTGGAGCAGATCCATTGTCAGATATTGCTGTATTACAATTAGAAACTAAGGAAAAATTTACACCAGTAAAATTTGGTAATTCAGATAAAGCTAGAATTGGTGATTGGGTAATTGCAATAGGAAATCCATTTGGTTTAGGTGGCACTGTGACTTCAGGAATAATTTCTGCTAGAAATAGGTCAATTGGACTTTCTAGGTATGAAGATTATATTCAAACAGATGCATCAATTAACTCAGGAAATTCTGGTGGACCATTGTTTGATATGAATGGAGATGTAATTGGAATTAATACAGCTATTTTAGGAAGAAATGGATCAATAGGAATTGGTTTTTCGATACCATCTAACAGTGCAAAAATTGTTATAGATCAGTTAATTGAATTTGGTGAAACCAAAAGAGGATGGTTAGGTGTTCGAATTCAGGATGTAACAAAAGAAATTGCTGAGGTTGAAAAACTTGATGAACCTAGAGGAGCTTTAGTTGCTAGTGTCGCTCAAAACAGTCCATCTGAGAAAGCTGGTGTGAAAGCAGGAGATATCATTTTAGAATTTGATGGAGAAAAAATTAAAGAAATGAAAGAGTTGCCAATTATAGTCGCAAGAACAAAGGTTGGAAAAAAAGTTAAAGTTAAGATATGGAGAAATAAAAAGGAGATTACAAAAAATATTATATTGGGCAGATTAGAAACATCTGAAGATTTTAAAGTTACAGAAAAACCAAAAACATCAGAAGAGGTAGTTATTGAAAGTTTAAAAATTTCAGTGAGGGAACTTTCAAAAGATGATATTAAAGATAGAAATTTACCCAACCAAACTACAGGATTAGTAATTACTAATATTGATACAAAAAGTCCGTTAGCAAATTCAATAGAAGTAAATAGTATAATTTTAGAAGCTCAAAAGAAAAGAATAAAAAATGCTAATGATTTAAATAAAACTGTTGAAGAAGTATTGAAGAGTAATCAAAAAACAATACTCTTAGTTATTTACAATAGTCAAAATCAAAGAAGATATATTGGTATAAAATTAGATTAATATATGGATTTAAAATCCAAAATTATTTTAATTTATGGGCCGACAGCATCTGGAAAGTCTCAATTTGCAATTCAACTTGCTAAAAAAGTTTCTGGTGAGATTATTAATGCAGATAGTATGCAAGTTTATAAAGAATTAAAAATTTTGTCTGCGAGACCTTTCAAAAAAAACTATGATGGAGTTAAACATCATTTGTATGGTTTTCAAAATGCAAAAAAAAAATTTTCAACTGGGGACTGGCTCAAATTAGCAAAGTTAAAAATTAAAGACATAAAAAAAAGAAAAAAAACCCCAATTCTTGTAGGTGGAACGGGATTATATTTTAAGGCATTAACAGATGGTTTAGTAAGCATCCCAAATATCCCAATTAAATTAAGAGAAAATATAAGGACTTTACACAAAAAAATTGGACAACAAAAATTTTTTTTAAAATTGATTAAACTCGATCCACTTGCGGAGAGTCATATTAATATGACTGATACACAAAGAGCAATTCGAGCCTATGAAGTTAAATTATATACAAAAAAATCTCTATATGAATGGTTCAAAAATACCAAAGTAAATTTTGAGGAAAAGGACTTCTGTAAAATTTATATTGACTACCCAAGATCTGAACTGATAAATCGAATAAACATTAGGACGAAAGACATGATACAAAAAGGAGCGATATTAGAAGTAAAAAAATTTATTAGCCTCAAAGTTCCTAAGAACAAAACAGCATTTAAAGCCATTGGAATTGATGAAATAAGAAATTATCTGAACAAAAAAATCCAAATATCAGAGGTTATTGAAAAAATATCAATAAAGACAAGGCAATATGCTAAAAGGCAGAATACCTGGATAAGGGGCAACATGTCAGATTGGAACAAAATAAAGTCGGAGAGCCTTGGCAAATTTTTAAAAAAAATTTAGATATCACGTAGTTAGTCTTGACCAATTAGCACAACTTCAGCTAGATTGCATGAATGCCAAAATTATATTCAGGTGCAGAGATTGTATTCAAATGTCTTGAAGATCAAGATGTTGAATTTATTTTTGGATATCCTGGCGGAGCAGTTCTTCCAATTTATGATGAATTGAAGAATCACTCCTCTATAAAACATATTCTAGTAAGACATGAGCAAGGAGCAGGACATGCAGCAGAGGGTTATGCAAGGTCATCAGGAAAGCCAGGTGTTGTTTTAGTAACATCAGGGCCAGGAGCAACTAATGTTGTGACAGCTTTGACAGATGCTTATATGGACTCTGTTCCATTGGTATGTATATCAGGACAAGTACCAACACATTTAATAGGCACTGATGCTTTTCAAGAATGCGATACAACTGGAATTACCAGACCATGCACAAAACACAATTGGTTAGTGAAGGATATTAAAGATTTATCAAAAATACTTCATGAAGCTTTTAGGGTTGCAACAACTGGAAGACCAGGACCTGTTTTGGTTGATATTCCAAAAGATATTCAATTCGCAAAAATTAATTATGAAAAACCTAAAATAGAAAGAAAATTAAATGGAAAGTCTATAAATCATTTTTCACAAAAAGATATTGATGAGTTGATTAATTTGATGGACAACTCAAAAAAACCTATCATTTATTCGGGAGGTGGTGTTATCAATTCAGGTCCAGAGGCAAGCGAAGTATTAAGAGAATTAGTTCAATTAACTGGTTTTCCAATTACCTCAACTCTTCAAGGTTTAGGCGCTTACCCAGGAGATGATAATCAATTTTTAGGAATGCTTGGAATGCATGGTACTTACGAAGCTAACAATGCTATGCATGATTGTGATCTATTAATAAATATTGGAGCAAGATTTGATGACAGAATAACAGGAAAAATAGATGAGTTTTCTCCAAAATCAAAAAAAATTCATATAGATATTGATCCATCTTCAATAAATAAAATCATTAAAGTAGATTTAGCTTTAGTTGGAGATGTAAAAGATGTTCTTAAAGGAATTAATAGAACCCTAAAGAGAAAAAATATTGATTTAAGAAAATCAAATAAACAAAAAATATCTAGGTGGTGGGAACAAATTCAAAAATGGAGAACGAAAAATTCTCTACATTTTAAGAATAGTGATGAAAATATAAAACCACAATATGCAGTTCAAAGACTTTACGAGCTTACAAAAGATAAGGATACATTTATAACAACAGAAGTCGGTCAACATCAGATGTGGGCTGCACAACATTATAAATTCAATAAACCCAATCGTTGGATGACATCTGGAGGATTGGGAACCATGGGTTATGGATTGCCAGCTGCTGTAGGTGTTCAAATAGCTCATCCAAAAAAATTAGTTATTGATATTGCAGGAGAAGCTTCAGTTTTAATGACGATGCAAGAAATGTCTACAGCAGTTCAATATAATTTACCAATAAAAATTTTTATTTTGAATAACCAATACATGGGTATGGTTAGACAATGGCAAGAATTATTACATGAAAAAAATTATTCTGAAAGTTATTCTGAAGCATTGCCCGATTTTATAAAATTAGCAGAAGCTTATGGTTGCAAAGGTATTATGGCAGAAAAACCTGACCAATTAGACGAAAAAATAAAAGAAATGGTCGAGTTTAATGGTCCAGTAATTTTTGATTGTCGTGTGGATCCAAATGAAAATTGCTTTCCAATGATACCATCGGGAAAACCACATAATCAAATGATATTAGGACCAAGCGAAAAAGAAGAAAATAAAATTACCGGTAAAGGCAAAGCTTTAGTTTAATTATGGCAAATCCAAAGTCAGCATATAGTGTTTCTACTAAAAAAGAGAAATCCGATACTCATATAATTGTTGTGTGGGTGGATAATGAGTCAGGGGTGTTAGCTAGAGTTGTAGGTTTATTTTCTGGTAGAGGCTATAATATTGAGTCTTTAGCAGTTGCAGAAGTTGATGCTAAAAGAAATATCTCTAGGATCACTATCGTAACCACAGGAACACCTCAAGTAATTGATCAAATAAAATTACAATTAAAGAAGCTTGTTCCAGTTCATAAAGTTGCTGATTTTAAAAGAAATGATAAAAGTGTGATATTTAAAGAAATGGCTTTATTTAAAGTAGTTGGAAACGCAAATAAGATAAAAAAAGCTATTAACGCTTGTAAAAAATATGATGCTGTAATATTGGATAAAACAAAAAAATCTAATGTTATACAAATAACTGCATTAAGAAGAGAAATAGATAAAATGGCAAAAAATTTAAAAAAGCTTGGCTTAGTAAGCATATCAAGAACAGGTGCTGTTGCTATGACAAGAGGAGACAAAGTATTTAATTAATTTTTAAAGGAGAAAATTATGAAAATGTTTTATGAAAAAGATACAGATGTAAATCTAATTAAAGATAAAAAAATCGCAATCTTCGGATATGGTAGTCAAGGTCATGCACATGCGCTAAACTTAAAAGATAGTGGAGTTAAGGAAGTTGTAGTTGCATTAAGAGATGGTTCTTCAAGCAAGCCTAAAGCAGAATCAAAAGGCCTTAAAGTAATGAACTTATCAGATGCTGCCGAATGGGCAGATGTAGTAATGATATTGACACCTGATGAGTTACAAGCATCAATTTATAAAAATCATATTGAACAAAGGGTAAGAAAAGGAACTTCGTTAGCTTTCGCTCACGGATTAAACGTGCATTATGATCTAATTAAAGCCAGAGAGGATCTTGATGTATTCATGGTTGCTCCAAAGGGTCCAGGTCATCTAGTCAGAAGTGAGTATATTAAAGGTGGCGGTGTGCCATGTTTGTTTGCAGTTCATCAAAATGGCTCCGGTAAAGCAAGAGATCTTGCAATGTCATATGCGTCAGCTGTTGGTGGTGGCAGATCTGGAATTATAGAGACAACTTTTAAAGATGAGGTTGAAACTGATTTATTTGGAGAACAGACAGTCCTTTGTGGCGGTTTAGTTGAATTAATTAAAAATGGTTATGAAACTTTAGTTGAAGCTGGTTACGAACCTGAAATGGCTTATTTTGAGACTGTTCATGAAGTAAAATTGATTGTTGATTTAATTTACGAAGGTGGAATAGCTAATATGAATTACTCAATATCAAATACTGCTGAATATGGTGAGTATGAATCTGGACCGAGAGTAGTCAACAAAGAAGAGACCAAAAAAAGAATGAAAGAAGTTCTGACCGATATTCAATCAGGTAAATTTACCAAACAATGGATGGATGAATGTAAAAATGGACAAAAAAACTTTCTAGCAACACGAGCAAAGTTAGCAGAACACCCTGTTGAAAAAGTTGGGGCAAATTTGAGAGCAATGATGCCTTGGATTGGAAAAAAAAAATTAGTAGATAGTGATAAAAAATAATATACATAGGTTACATGGAACAGATTAAAAATCTCACTAAAGGAGATTTAAATTTTTTTATTAATCAAAACGTTCAAATTGATATTCCAAATTTTGTTTTAAGTTTAATATGTGCAGTTATACTAAGTTTCTTTGTTAAATTATTTTATATTAAATATTCATCATCTTTATCTAATCGCAAAGAATTTTCAAAAAATTTTTGATAATGTATGTTTAAAAAAATTGAATTGTGGATCTTGTTATTAGTAGTTGTCTTTTTTTTACTTTTTACTTTTTTTTTCGGAGTTCTTGTTAGACAAGAACTTGAAGGAACAACAAAACTTGGCAAAATATCAAAATCTGCTTTATGGATTTCTAAAATTCCAGCAACAATAAAATTTATTTTTTCTAAAGAATATTCGGACCCCCAGTTTATTGGCAAAAGTAATGAAAAAAAAATTGTTATTGAAAAACAATTAGATACAGAACATCTATACCTACTATCGAGGTATAGCGAACAATATCAACAAACAATAATTGAATTAAGAAGATTGAGCAATTTAGAATTGCTACATCAGTATGTTGCTAATCAAGATCAAATTTTAGATCTTATTAAAGATAATAAAAATTATGATGATTTAAAAATAAATTTTGGTAAAAGATTTCAAATTAGCTCTCCTTTAATCGATAAAAATGGTAACATAATAGCTAAAACCAGTAATAATCTTTTTAAATTAGATTTATGTAATAATTTAAAGTGGCTCAATAATTATACAATGGTTCATCATTCAATGAATTCTGACATAAAAGGAAATTATTTATCTCCTATAACTTTAGATCCATTAGAGAACAAATATAAAAGTTTTTTTAATAAAACTTATATAGATGATGGAATAGGTATATTTTCTAAAGAAGGTGAATTAATAGAATATAAATCAATATCTGAGATTTTAATTGAAAATAATTTTCATGGGTTTTTACTAGGCATAGACTCAAATTTAAATGAAGACCCAATTCATTTGAATGATATAGAGCCAGCTTTATATGATGGGCCATTTTTCAAAAAAGGAGATTTATTTTTAAGTTTAAGACATCGATCAGCAATTATTCATTATAGACCTAGTAACAATAAGATTGTGGATTTAATTGTGGGACCTTTTTCACATCAACATGATGTTGATATTTTAGACAAAAATACAATTTCAATATTTAATAACAACAATATAACCACATTGAGTGAAAGCAAATTTAAAAGTGAAAAAAATTTTAAAAATAATGAGATACTTACTTATGATTTAAGTACAAAAAAATATACTAAATTAATCAATAACAGTATTGTAGAAAATAACATTAGCACCCCAACTGGTGGTCTTCATGAAATTAGTGATGAATATATTTTGATTGAGGAGCATGATAATGGCAGAATATTTTTATTTAATAAAAATGGTGAAATTTATTGGATATTTAACAACATAGAAGAAGATAAAAAAAGTTTAGTTGCTTGGGGACATATAGTAAAAAATAAAAACAAAATAAATAATATTATAGAGTCAATAAACAAAAAAAAATGTACAAAATAATTATAATTTTATTATTTCTTTTTATTTTTCAAGTGCCTTCATATTCATATTTGGGACCAGGATTAGGAGGAGGTATAATTGCTGCAACTCTAGGAATTATAGTGGCTATATTTGCTGCAATTTTTGGAATTATTTGGTTTCCACTTAAAAGATATTTAAATAAAAAAAAAGAAAAAAAAATGTCAGCTGGTAAGGAAAAATCTCAAAGATATTAGCCTCAGATTGTCAAAAAATTCAAAGTTTGTAAATTCTGCTTTGGAAAAAGCAAAATTTTTTTCATAAAATATTTTTTTTTTTGCAATATTAACTACAGGTTGTATATTAATATTTTAAAAAACTTATTGAGATGATCGATAAAAACAGAGTAATCATTTTTGACACAACTATGAGAGATGGAGAGCAATCTCCAGGAGCATCAATGAGTCTCGAAGAAAAAATCCAAATCTCAAGAGTCTTTGATGAATTAGGAATAGATATTATTGAGGCAGGTTTTCCAATTGCATCACCTGGGGATTTCGAAGCAGTGTCCGCAATAAGCAAAGTTTTAAAAAAATCTATACCTTGTGGTTTAGCAAGACACTCCAAAAAAGATATTGATAGGTGCCACGAGGCTTTAAGACATGCTAAAAATTTTAGAATTCATACTTTTATTTCTACAAGTCCTCTTCATATGAAACATAAATTAAACAAAACCCCTGAACAGGTTTATGAGTCAATTAAAGAACATGTTAGTTATGCAAGAAATTTAACAGATGATGTTGAGTGGTCTTGTGAGGATGGAACAAGAACCGATATGGATTATATGTGCAAAACTGTTGAGCTTGCAATTAAATCTGGTGCTAGCACTATTAATATCCCAGACACTGTTGGGTATACTGTACCATCAGAGTTTACTAAAATTATTGAAACTTTATTAAATAAAGTGCCAAACATTGATAAAGCAATTTTATCTACTCATTGTCATAATGATTTGGGTTTAGCTGTTGCGAATTCTCTAGCTGGAGTCCAAGCGGGTGCTAGACAAATTGAATGTACAATAAATGGAATTGGTGAAAGAGCAGGCAACGCGGCACTTGAAGAAGTAGTAATGGCTATTAGAACAAGAAATGATTTAATGCCATTCAAAACAGGAATTAACACAACATTATTAAGCAAAGCATCAAAACTAGTTTCAAATGTAACTGGTTTTCCTGTTCAATACAATAAAGCTATCGTTGGAAAAAACGCATTTGCTCATGAGTCTGGAATCCATCAAGATGGTATGTTAAAAAATAGAAATACTTATGAGATAATGACTCCAGAAAGTGTTGGAGTAAAACAAACATCTCTTGTAATGGGAAAACATTCAGGAAGACATGCATTTAAAGATAAGTTAGTAAGCCTAGGTTATGCAGATTTGACTGATGATGTGATAGAAAATGCCTTTGGTAAATTTAAAGTTTTAGCTGATAAAAAGAAACATATTTATGATGAGGATATAATTGCATTAGTAGATGATAGTTTGGTTTTAGATAATAAAGCTAACACTATAGTATTAAAATCATTGAAGGTATTTGCTGGCACAGGTGAACCACAGAAAGCTGACATGACTTTAGATGTAAATGGACAAATCAAATCAGCAACCGAAACAGGTGATGGTCCAGTCGACGCAATATTTAAGTGTATAAAAAACTTATATCCTCATGATGTTAACCTTCAATTATATCAAGTGCATGCAGTAACTGAAGGTACAGATGCACAGGCCACTGTAAGTGTTCGTATTGAGGAAAATGGAAAAACAACTGTTGGACAGGCAGCAGATACCGATACATTGGTTGCCTCTGCAAATGCTTATATTGCAGCTTTGAATAAAATGATTATTAAAAGACAAAAAACTGCTCCTGGAATGGACCAAGAAAAGGAAAAGGTAAGAGGTATTTAGTATGGGAATGTTTGATAGAATTAAAAAAGTTTGGAGCCAAGATATGGCTATTGATCTAGGAACCGCAAATACACTTGTTGTTGTTAAAGGGCAAGGGGTAGTTCTTAATGAACCATCGGTCGTTGCTATAGTTGATCAAGCGGGAAAAAAACAGGTTTTAGCTGTAGGTGACGAAGCAAAAACAATGTTAGGTAGAACTCCAGGAAATATTCAGGCTATAAGACCTTTGAGAGACGGTGTAATTGCAGATTTCATTGTTACAGAGGAAATGATTAAACATTTTATCAAAAAAGTTCATAAAGGTAGTACTTTTGCTAATCCGAGAATTTTAATCTGTGTTCCTACAGGATCAACCCCGGTTGAAAGAAAAGCTATACAAGATAGTGCTCTTGCAGCAGGAGCAAGAAGAGTTCAATTAATTGAAGAACCTATTGCTGCTGCAATTGGAGCAAATCTTCCTATATCGGAAGCTACTGGTTCGATGGTTGTTGATATTGGTGGAGGAACAAGTGAAATAGCAGTCATGTCATTAGGAGGTTTGGTTTACTCAAAATCATTAAGAGTTGCAGGCGATGCTATGGATGCAGCTATGATAAATTATATGAGAAAAGAATACAATCTTATGATCGGTGACAGCACAGCAGAAAAAATTAAAAAAGAGATAGGCACTGCAATACCAAGCAATAATAATACTTACCCTGTTAAAGGAAGAGATTTAAGATCTGGAACACCTAAAGAAGTAAATATTACAGAAGAAGATACTGCAGAGGCATTAAATGATATTCTAAAGCAAATGGTCAATGGAATAAAAGATGCACTAGAAAGTACACCGCCAGAACTTTCAGCTGATTTAGTTGATATGGGTCTTGTATTGACAGGTGGTGGAGCACTATTAAAAAATATTGATAAAAGATTTTCAAAAGAAACAGGCTTACCTGTTCATATTGCAGACGATCCATTGTCATGTGTTGCAATCGGAACTGGTAAAGCTTTAGATCAGGAGCAAACTTTCTCTACCATGTTGACTGAATATTAAGAGCAATGGCCTCAAGCAGAGATGATTTTATAATTGCAATTAGAT
>MDSZ01257918.1_pt1 | contig 10995 bp, 15 predicted proteins | sample 811201 | NCBI WGS metagenome assembly MDSZ01 (sample SAMN05326647, study PRJNA326480) | marine metagenome | isolation source: seawater | place: Indian Ocean: North | collected 2010 | reverse complement strand
TATTCTTCTGACTCTTTGTCGCTGACATTCATTCTCAAATATTTGTCAGTAGCGGCAATAAAATCATTGATCGGCGTTGAACCTGTATTTTCAAAATCTGGATCTAGGCCTATCCTTGATAGAAACATTCTCACGTTGGCGTTTGATCTGTGCGGTGTTTTAAACTCCATGTCATCAGGATATGTCATGTAGTTTTTATCTGGATATTTAGGATCCTTGTAGTAGCCATAAAAGTCAGCACCCTCTTTTACAGATTCGTCTTTAATAAGATCTTGTTGATGTTTCTGCAGGTCTGCCATGTTATCAAACGTGCCTGTGAGTTTGCCGTGTCTGTATGAATAGAACTTGCCGTCTTTGTTCCTTGCGGCCAGTCCGTACTTGTTCATGCCCCTGTCGGAATTGTCTTCTGTTTTGAATTCGTGGAATCTCATATCAATATTTATTACGCACAGGCGACGCAACGACAGTGCTTACAGACCTCTATTTCGTACTTGTTTGACCCGTCTACAGGGCTATGTTGTTCAGTTCTTTTGCAATCCTTACCACAATGACTGTCGCAACCACAGTTTTGACATTTAATAGGGTCAGTTAGTACTAATGGTTCCATTATCTCTTTATTCCTGGTCCACCAAATATGCTCATGCCTTTCAGTGCGTGTGCCCCTTTGGCAGTGCCATTTGGATTTTTCGGTTGTACAATTTTAGGCAACTTGGGTGCTTTTGTTCCTGATCTGCCTGGTGATCCTGTGAATGATTTCTTGAATCTGTCTCTGCCTATAGCGATGTGTGGACTTACAACAGTGGCAATACTACCTGCCGACGTGGCTCCTGCTGTGGCTTGCTCTCTCATTATCACTTCGTTGATTTTCATTATCAATATTTATCAAACCATAATAGTCGGCATAACACAAAAAATCACTCTCAAAAATCGCACGGGTTTTTCCTGGTGGCGTACTTCTTATATCTCTGTGTGGGTCAAGCATCAATATGCCGTATTTTTTGATTAAAGGCACCACAAACTCCTTTTGCCCGCCGTACCAATCACCATAGGTTGCTGTTGGCCAACGTACCGGTTCTGCGTCATCACCTTTCCTAGATGCAAGTTCATTAGTATTATAATATAGATAGACGTGATCTGCATAAGGTAACTTTTTCTTAGCTCTTCGTTTCTTAGATATCAATGCCAACCTATTAAGTTTTTCGCGTGATAGTAGTCTTTTTGGTAAAAGACAGAAACATTTAAACTTGACCAAATTTGATTTGGTCATAAAGCCATTTGTGTAGTTTGTGTTACTGTCATTAATTTTGAATGTCAAGTTGTCAGATAATTGTGAGCCCTCTAATTCGTAATACAGTATCTTTGAGGGACAAAATAAACGTGCTCCACTTTGGCTTACTAATTCAGATACGTGTGGATGTTTATTTTCTGTAGTAGGAGGCAAATCATATTCGTATTCGTAGTGACATTCTTTGGAATATTTCAAAAAAGATTTGTTTAAGTCTGCAATAGACCATAAGTCTTTTTTAATTGTAATATCTTGTTCTAAATTTAGATCATCGATCAACCTATTATTGGAGAATATTTGTAAATTTGTGAAATTTTTGTATTTCTTAAATTCTAAAAAAACTAGTAACACATATTTCATATGTGTAATTATTTTTTCTTTTTGCGTCCACTCTTCATGTTGGCACACCAGTGATACATCTTTGCACGTTCGCCTGATGACTTTTTAGCCTTTGCTCTCAAACTAGTTACTGATCCCTTACAACTGGCGCCTGCACGTTTTACACGTCCAGGTCTGCTTTTGCCTTTTCTTTTGCCGTCTGCAAAGTTTTCTTTGAATTCTTCCCATTCTTCCCTCATAGTTTTTGGCTTGCCTTTGCCAAGATGTAGTTTTTTAACATTCATGTATTCGCCACCAACTGGGACGTCTTTTGTTGCATTCTGTTTGGTAACTATACCAACTCCTGCGGCTTCTTCTTTTACACAGTTAGGAACCATCTTGTTGCCTTTTTTCTTATAACCTTTTTGTTGATAACCATGCCAACACGAACCTCTTGCTTCATTACGTTGTGTAACTGGTGGCACTTTTGTTCTTTGTGAATCTTTTGGATCCGTTTCTCTTGCTCCTCTTTCTTTTGCGGCTTTGGTCAGTCTGCCTTTCACAAGGTTTCCGGACTTTGTAAAATAAGTGCCAGGGGGTGCTTCTTTTGTTTCGTTTGCCTTATTGTTGCCTACATTTCTAAAACCAAATCTGTTATTAGGTCCGACGCCAGGTTTGTGTATTAGACCCATTGGTTTAATTGTTTGTGGCATTATTATGAATTCTTTAATTTTCATTTCTTTTTCTTTCTTCCAGCACAATGGGCCTTTTGTGAGAAACCTTTTGGATTGTTACAATTAATTGATTTTTTATATTTTTTGCTCCAACCTTCAACCCTGTACGGATAAGCCATCATTGGATAATATCCCATACGCATTTTCTTTTTGCCTAATTTTTTGATTACTTTTTCAACATCGCCGTGAACATAATCAGTTACGTATTCTGTGATCTCACGTATCTTCATTTCTTCTTATTCTTGGCTTTTGTTTTCTTTTTCATGGAGTTAATGTATTTCCTATAGATAGCCGCCGGACCTGACTTGCCTGCCGCTCTTGCTCTCTGCTCCATAGCAACTGCCGCCTGTATCTTATGTGCGTGTGACCTACCACTCTTCCTTATTTTGGCCACACTGGCCCTTGCCGTTGCTTCGTCCTTGAAACCTAATCCGTGAATCGTTCCTTTTGGATCCTCGTCTGTGTATAGGTCGCTATGTTTTTTACTTTTTCTTTTTTGTCCTTTTTTACGTGGAATTCTTTTGCCTTCGTTTAGGCTCTCGTTGATGTCAACGGAACCATGCCTTGCATCTTTTGTTGGATTCCCTTCTTTTAATATCCTTGCCCATGTAACCATATTGATAGTGCAATTTTTGACTTGATTCAATGTGTCTTCGTCTTGCACAATCTCTTCCATGCCTTGTGCCTTTGATTCTATGTTACATTGTGGTGGCACGGTAAATCCAAAATTGCTGGCCGCAGAATAAAGGACTCCGTGTATGTGTTGGAATCCATCGCCGCCACCTGAAACTAAAGTTCCAAATACTTTATTATAAAACGGTTGATACTTGTTGTCTTTTGCCCAACTGTATATAAAATCTAATCTTTCAAGCATTGCCTGTATATGGCAACTGTGTGTACCCCACCATATTGGTGTTGCAAATATTACACCATCAACATCAAACATCTTCATGATGTGTGGTTTTAATTCGTCATTTACATCATCTGTCGATCCTTCGTAATCCAATTCACGCATTGTTACTATTTCGCATTCGTGTCCTAATTTTTCAAAAGCCAATTGCGCCATTTTGCAAACCGCAAAGGTATTTGACTCGGCATCTGCTTTTAAACTTCCATTAAAAATTAAAAATTTCATTTAGTATCTCTCAATGTAATTACACCACATGCCAATCTATCACCGGCATTTCCTGTTTTCAAACTTTCTTCGTCACCGCCTTTACCTAGGTCATCTTCGTCTGAGTGTACAACAATACCTCTTCCAACTACAGAACGATCACCGATTAGGTCAACTCTAGTTGCTTTTATTGAAAAATCTGCCTTACCGGTTTCGTCTGCTTGTATGTTACCCAAGTCGCCAACATGGCCTTCCATTAGATCTCCGTGATTCACATTATCAGGATTGTAGTGGCCTCCCATTGATTTGCATCCATCACTCATATCACCAAACTCATGTATATGAAATCCATGTAGTCCTGGTTTAAGTCCTGTGATTGTGCCTTTTATCAAAGTGGGTGTTCCTGGCGCCTGCATAAGCAATATACTGCCCTTAACGTCATCAGAGTGTTGCAGATCGCACTGGGCAATTACAGTCGTTAGTCCTTCTGTAATGCTTTTTACTTTGCTACAAGAACATTCTTTTGCTTTTGTTCGAGGGCAACTAGTTTCTGTGAATTCTAAGGCTCGCATATTGCGAGTATTTATTTGTTTTTTGGCATTGGCTTTTCGCCAGTGAGTTTAGGTCTTGCGAACCAAAGTTTAAACCATTCTGGTGAGCCAGGTTCAATTTTGTGTTTTCTTTGGTATCTTGCTTTTTCGGTGCCTGTGTAGGACAAATTTTCACCCATGGAACCTTGTGATTCATCGGTCACACCTGCTAATTTCTTCAACTCTTCTATATTCATTTTTATATTGTCCAGTCTTTCAACTGTTGCTTGGTAGGTTTATGGGCCTTCACTTTTTCGACTTTTCCACCTTTTTCCAAGAATGCCTTCATTTTTTCGTCTAGTTCTCTCTGCTTTTCCTGTGGAGTTTTTTCTATGTCTCCTGCTAGGTAAGGTCTATTGATCCCGCTGTATTTTGGCATATCCTTCTAATCCTTTCTTGACTTTGTCTAATGAATCTCTGTTTGCTTGATATAGTATCCCATAACCGCCTGCCGCCTGCCATCTTTGTATGTTGATTGGCCTGTCGTCAATTAAAATATTTGGAGTACCTGTGCCTTTATCAATTGCATAACTTTCTTTTCTTCCGGTTACAATTATTTCATCTGGTTGCTCAATATTATTGCTGATCCAAACTTTTTTATATTTTGCACTGTTGGCATGGTCACCTCGTAAAGGTGAAGTGTTAATAGAAAACTTGCCGCCTGTGAATTTTTTCACCATGTCTATCAAAGCGTCTGCTGTATCAAACTTTGGCAACACTGCAAAAAAATCTGTACCAGTGATACGATCGATCACTTGTTTTTTTAAATCTTTAGTCTTATCGTTAGTAAGTTCTTTCCAATGCTCAACTCCGTACAGAAACTCTACACCTCCGAAGAAGTCTGCCAGGACTCCGTCCATGTCTAAATATACAGTTGGCTTTGCGTCTTCCATGTTTTCATTATACAACTTTTTGTTGTTCTCGTCAATCTGCTTACCAAGTCGGTCTTGGATAATGTTGTATAACTTTTTACCAGTGTCTCCGCCCATAATGATTTTGGAAAATTCATGTTCTTGTCCTTTATTAGCAAGTTCTCTGGCTTTAGAGGCAGAAGCACCGGAGGCACCTTCCTGGTCAGGATCTCTCTCGCCTGCACTTACCACATCTATATAATCAAATTTATAAAGTTCGTTTCCTTGTTTGTCAGGTTTGCCGTTGTACTGATTTAACAATTTTTGAAACTCTGCTACTCTGTCTGAGCCTGCTACCATTACAATTCTTGTTCTTCCTTCTGCTTGTATCTTTTGTAGGGCCTGGATAATTGTTTTCACAGACGGATCTCCGATTGCTAGATTAGGATAGAACATTTTCAAGTAGTCTGCTTTTTCTTTGAACGTAAGAGGATCTGTCTTATTATTCTGTTTTTGTGAGAGGAACAAATAAGCCTTGCCATTTACCTGTTGGGCCATTGACTCTAGTTTGTCGAGTAGTTTTTTATGCCCTATTGTTGGCGGGTTGAATCGTCCAAAGGCAAACACTGCTGTTGCACGATCGTCTTCCTTAAGAAACAGTTCCCTGAGATACATCGTATTCGCCTTGTTTGATATTCTCTAGTTCCCTATCTGATATGATCCTTGCCACTTGCTGTCTGGTTTCTTTGGGAAACATAGAGGAAACATCGTCTTGCGTAGAGCCGTATTCTTTTACATACTCTTTGGCCGCGTCGTCCACTAGATACATCCAAAGTTTTTGTGCTTTTTCGTGGTCGTAGATGTTTTTTTTAATTTTTCTTTTAATATTTGATATGATTGGCATGAAACGCCTTCTATAAAGATCCTCATTGTTCATTATGAATGAATCTAGTTCATTTACTGCGTCCGAGTCTATATTCTCTTTTATAAATTGTGATGCTCTCATATAAGCATATTTATTAGTATAGGTTCTCTAACAACCATGCGTAGAACGGTGACTCGAAACGAAGGTTCCATGTGCCGTTGAACCCCATTTGTGTAACATTTTTAAATGAATCTTGTAGATCTTTTCCGCTTTCACGTTGCTGAGACGCCCATGGCTCCAGATATACTGGCGTGTAAACTCCTTCGTAGACTATGCCGCCTAGATCTATTTCGTCAATTTCAATATATTTGATGTGCAACATCTGATCTTTCAAAATATCACCTTTTTCATTAACGATAGTTTGGCTGTTTGTTTTTCCAGTTCTTTTTATTGTGAGATCAAATTTTTCACCTTCTGTGCATTCATGTGTAAATTCTATTAGGTCTGGGGTAGACTCCGTGCCTGTGATGTCTTTATCAAAATACACTTTGTCGTTGATCAAAATTTGTGCGTGTGGTGGTTTGTCCCACATTGTTGCAAATAATTCTAGTTTAAATTTTAATTTTTCGGTAGCCATTCAAATTGTAATCCTGCTGTGGTTCCTGTGTACTCCGTATTTAAGTCGTCGCGGAACAGTTCAAGCACTATTTCGGTTCCTGGCAGTATGACTTTTAGATACTTGTCAGTCTTTGTTAAAACTTCAACAGGTTTTACTTTGCCGTTATTGGTGCATGTAATTTCTATTGTTTCCATTTGTACATCCTTTCGAAATGTTCTGTGATCTGCCTCCTGTTGCCGCCTTGGGTTTCAAACTCATGTATAAATTTGTCTATAAGGTTAGCGGCCAATCTTCTGTATTCAGGCAAGGCATCTGCCTGTAATTTTTGTATAGATGCCTGCGGCACTGTTTGCACTATCGTGCCTATTGGCATTTGGTCAATCCAACTTCCTGCCTTGCACATGTCGTTTTGTATTTTGTGTAATTCTTTCGTTGGTTTAAATTCAGGAAGTAATTTCCTGCTCTCGTCCACCAATATACACATCAATGTGCCGAAATAATCTTCTTTATAAATTTCCTTTTGCATCATTCTTTAATTGGAACAAACATGTCTTTTTCAAGATCATATACAAGTCCATGTTTTTCTGCGTTGTCAACTGTGCCGTTTTGTTCGGCATATAATTTTTTCATATCTTTATGTGTGCCGTCCTCATTGAAACATTTTGGATTTTTTAACCATCCCAATTTTTTATCTAATAATTTAAGTCCTGTATTTGGAATACCACATGACAGGCTTAATTTTTTGATGTAGTTCATTCCTACTACTACACCATCTTTGCCTTGCTGGCCAGACACATCTTGCCTATATTCCGCAGTGAAATTAAAAGTGGAATCTAGATCATGCTCTGGTGTCTTACTATAAAAGAAACCTATGTTTTTCTCTTTAGTACTTTGAGTAAGATCACTTTTTATATTTGTATGATTGATCGTTCCGTCTAGATTAACACTTTCGGCTACTTCCAAATCCATCGTACCTGATGTTATATGACTTGGAAGCGAGAACGACCAGCCGAAAGTTGTGTGCGTATCTTTGTGTATTTCATACGCCAACCTGTAAGATTCTGTTTCAATGTCCGAGAAATTTTTAATTATACTACCGTCTGTTGTGTTAATGTCTGTATGCCCCCTAGTGTAGTTGAAACTCAAAACATTATTGCCTAACAGATATTCAACACCTATGTTTCCAAAATTTGTGTTGTTGTTATCTCCAACTGCCAGTATTCCATCAGAAGAATTACCCAACCATGTATCCTGCTCACTCATCTGTCCTATACTAGTTTTTAATTTTAAATTATTGTTCAACATAAAGTTCTTACCAACATTCAGTGAATAATCTCCTCCGCCATTATCACCTGTGTAAAAGCCAAAGTTGTAATTGTTTAATAGGTTGTATTGTCCGCCTTGTGTAAACGAACCAAAACTTTGATTAACCGGAAGGTACGTGTTGTTGTTTGCCATCAGCATATCTACATCTGAATATTTTCTGTTATCTTTTACAGTGTAACCATTACCTAAATTCATGTAGTAATCTCTGTCATAGTCGTCGATGACCATGATTTTGATATTTGATAAACTTGAAAACGCACTGCTACTTCCTGTTGCAAAATATGTATTATTCAAAGAAGTCACAGTTCCGTCTACTCTGCCCGTAGTTGGAATACCAACTGCACCTTGCGGTTTTGTTGCTTCATCCAAATCCAGCATTCCTTGTCCGTGTATGTTGACGTCATAGCCGTTGATATCTGTGTCAGCAGTATTCAGCACAAGTTTAACTAGGTTTTCACCTTTCATGTGAGGCCACATTTGGTGCAGTATACCGATAGCACCTGTCACTTGCGGTGCGGCCATACTAGATCCATCCATTTCCATATATCCATCTCCGACCACACTAGAGTAAACATTATTTCCTGGTGCAAGTATGTAAAAATCTTTGACTTGATATTTGTCATTACATTTGTTATCAACAATATCTAGACACACGTGCCCCGACTTGCTACCAACTACCTGTCCATCCTCTTTTGTTCCTCCCCAGTTTCCAACAATCAACATCTTTCCACCTAATACAAGATTGCCATTTCCATCAACTTCCGTGGCCCATATTCCTGGATCAAGTGCAAATTCGGTATTCCATTCACCATCAATATACATTCCATTACCTGCAGAATTGACCAATACAATGTCATTGTCAGTACCGACCTTCCAATAACTTGAACTGCCTTTGTTTGCTGACACAACAGATGCAGAGTAAGTGCCATCATCTAATTTCTTAATTGTGCCGTAGTGATTGAATTGTATGTTTTTGTTGAAACTCATATTGATTGCAACGATATTCATTCCTTCGCCGCCATCTGACTTTGTTGCTTTAAGTTTAACAATATCGTGTAAGGCATATGATGCCTGTGTCATGTTTGCACCTTGATTACCGTAATAATCAATATTTGCGCCTACAAGTTCTGCGTCAAAGGCCACCCCGTGGAATTGGTTCCCATCTCGTTTACCTGCAACAATACCGGCCACGTGTGTTCCATGCGGAACATATTGTCCTTTATTTTCAACAATGCTGTCGTTTAACACGTAATCTTTGTACCATTTGTATTTGCCATCAAGTGCCTCGTGATCTGTCTGTTGATATGTATCAATTACGCCAAGTACTGCACCCTTACCTGTCCAACCTCTTGCATAGGCCTTGTCAGCATTAATAATGGTTTTGCTTGTATCTTTGTTGAATTCGTCCGTTTTCCAAATACTTTTTTCTTTCTCTACAACCTTCTTCTCTTCTTTGACTTCTTCTTGTTTCTCTACTTTCTTCTCTTCTTTGGCTTCTTCTTGTTTCTCTACCTTCTTCTCTTCTTTAACTTGCTCTTCCTTTTCTTCTTTTACTTCATCTTTTTTGGTATCTTTTTCCACAATCTTACTTTGTTTTTCAGCATTGATTTTAGTCTTCTTCTCCACAACATATGTTTCGACAGTGCTTTCCTTTTCTTGCTTTATTATTTCTTCTGCTTTTTTATCACTTGCAACTTTGTTATATTCTGTAAGAGATAGTTTCTGTCCTTGCGATACTTTCTGTATCACTGGCTTAACATGGTTCTTCAAATACAACACTGCCGCATGGGCATTTTTATAATCATCACTGTTGTATATTTGTAATTTTGTATCGTCGTCTTGAGATTCAATAAGGTCTATTGTCTGCGTCCATAATGACTCTGCTTGGTTCAGCATTGTCAATAAATTATTTGCTTTGGTGATATCCTTATCTGTTGGACCTGTAATAATTGCTGATAGTCCTGCTAAATTGCCACTTGATATTGTATTATTAAAACCACTTAATAGTGATGAATATGAACTTATGATAGATTCGCTACCTGTTAGGCTAGATAAATCTTCCTGTACAAAATTACTTACAGAGCCTATTGCTCCACCGCCTCCGCCACCACAGGCAGTCAAAGCCGATAAGGAACCTGCAAGTAGGATATTACGTAATTTTGACTTCACATAATACTCCCCATCACAAATGCACCTAATAAGAAAAATAATAGGTACCTTGAATATGTTGTAGATTTTTTGAGAACTTTGTATCCGTTCTCTCTAAGGCAAATAACATGGGCGTCAATTGACTCCGCTGTTATATTCACATCAACAGTGTTGATCTGTTCTAGGTCTTTGTCGTTCATGTGTAAAGTATAACACAGAACTGGTAATAGTCAACCTAGCAAAAAGCCAGTGTTTATGCGACTTTTTAGTTGTTTAATTGAATATTGGTAATGGATCCTGCCGTTATTCCTGTGGCCTTTGCACGGACCCAAACAAAGTTGCCTGTAAAATTGGCACTTGAAATTGTTGTGCTTTGGTCTGTTGTAAATGTCGTGCCAGAAATATCAAAATAGTCATCCTCAGTTGGCGTGGTTGCCAAAGTGCCCTGCATTTTAATTGATCCTGTAAGTGTTGTGTCTACCTTGTACGCCACAGTGTGTACGCCGTCAGGTTGTGAATAATAGCCGTCACCTTTTTGTTTGTCACTTACAAAACCTACATGATCTATAGTAGTGTCTGTAGAACCGTCACGTGTCTCTGCTGTGACAAGTTCTTCTACCACAACGCTTAGACCATCGGTGGCAACGCTTTTCACAGTGAAAGTTTTGTTGTTGTTTGTTGTGCCTGATACAGTAATCAAGTCAAATTGTGCTAGATTGCTTAGACTTGTATCCACTGTACTGATCTTGTATTCGCTACCTGTGACTGTGAATGACGCACCCCCTTCGACCGTGATATCGGCTTTATGGGTTTTTTGACTCATTAATGTTGTGCTTGTTTGTGCCATCGTTATTATTTATTCGGCCTTGCGTCTCTTGAATCTTGCAGTTTTTGGACCCAAACCATACACAGCGGCAAGTTCGTTGGGCTCTTGCCCGTCTACTGTCAGTATGTTTATATACTTTATCTTGTAGGCCTTTCCGTCCGCCGAACCTAGTTCCTCGCAAATACAGTCATCTTCTCTCACTTGTTTTACCCTGAGATGTGCCTTTTTAATTACTGCATCGCCCATCCAGTTGCCTTTAATCATGCTTTCAACGATACTTTGATCATTGAAAATGTTCTTATCTCGTAGTTTTTTTATT
>MDSZ01256814.1_pt1 | contig 10995 bp, 10 predicted proteins | sample 811201 | NCBI WGS metagenome assembly MDSZ01 (sample SAMN05326647, study PRJNA326480) | marine metagenome | isolation source: seawater | place: Indian Ocean: North | collected 2010 | reverse complement strand
CTTTGCATTTTTTGAATTTATCATAGATTTCTGTAATTTTTCGAATGCTTTAGTTTCAATTTGTCTGATTCTTTCTCTACTAATTTTATATTTTTTACTTAAATCCTCTAAAGTAACAGGTTCTTCTTTTAATCTTCTGGCTAAAATTATTTCTTTTTCTCTATCATTTAAAATATTCATTGCTTCTTTTAATAATGTTTTTTTATCGTTATATTCTTGTCTTTGTGACATCAATAACTCTTGATCTAAACTTTCATCAACTAGCCAGTCTTGCCATTCATCTGCTTCACCATATTTAATAGGGTCATTTAACGATTTTTCTTGTCCCATCATTCTTCTATTCATGTTAATCACCTCCTCAGAGTCAACATCTAGCCTTTTAGATATTTCGTCTACGTGTTCATCTTTTAAATCACCCTCTTGGTGAGGGGCAATCTGACTTTTAATTTTTTTTAGATTAAAAAAAAGTTTTTTTTGAGCCGTTGTAGTACCCATTTTAACTAGACTCCAAGATCTAAGAACATATTCTTGTATAGCCGCTTTAATCCACCACATGGCATAAGTTGCGAGACGAAAACCTTTGTCCGGATCAAATTTTTTTACTGCCTGCATTAAACCTAAATTTCCTTCAGAAATTAGCTCATTTACAGGTAAGCCATATCCTCTATAACCCATTGCAATTTTCGCTACTAATCTTAAATGGCTAGTAACTAACTTATGTGCTGATTGTAGATTCCCATTCTCTCTCCAATTTTTTGCTAACATATATTCTTCTTCAGCATCTAACATAGGAAATTTCTTAATCTGTGTTAGATATACAGACAAACCTCCAGAGGAGGGTGAAGGTAAATTAGATATACTATTTTTATTGCTCATAGATCTAAATATATACAATTTTTTATTTTCAACTAGTATGATTATTTAGAAAATTAAACATTTTTTTAAAATAAATAGGTAAATTAGACTGAAATTTTACTATTTTCTTTTTGGTTGGATGAATAAATTCAATCGATTGAGCATGAAGGCATTGACCTTTAAGATTGTTTAAATTCTGCAGAAATTCCTTATTGATTTTTTTGTATTTTCTATTTTTTTTTCCATATTGATCGTCACCTAGTAATGATGCCCCTTTATAACTCAAATGAACTCTAATTTGATGGGTTCTGCCTGTTTCTAAATTACATTCAATTAAGCTTATTCGCGGCACATCTTTTATGTTGAAAACTTTTAATGTCTTGTAATTAGTCACAGCCTTTTTTCCATTAATTTCACTCACAATCATAAGTTTTCTATTTTTTTTACTTCTTGTGATCAAAGTTTTTATTTGTCCATTTAAAGGCCTAATAACTCCCCAAACTAAACACTTATAGCTTCTTTTTATTGAATGTTTGCTAAATTGTTTACTTATCTCATTGTGTGAAAAATTATTTTTTGCTACTACTAATAAGCCACTTGTATTTTTATCTATCCTATGAACAATTCCAGGCCTTAAATCACCATTAATATTTGATAAATTATCCTTATACTTAAATAAAAGTGCATTTACTAAAGTGTTTTTGAAATTTCCAGCACCAGGGTGGACTACCATGCCTTGTGGCTTATTTATTATCAAAATATCTTTATCTTCATAAATTATTTCTAATTTAATTTCTTTAGCAGATAAGGTTGAGATTTTTTCAAATTCAATTTTGACCAAAATTTGGTCATTATGTTTTATCTTTTTAGAAGGTGCTTTTATAATTTGGTCGTTTACCTTAACATTCTTTTTTTCAATTAGTTTTTTTATTGAAGAACGAGTAAAATTAGCCATTTTTTTAGTTAAATATATATCAAGCCTTTCACCGCTATGCGCACCATCTATTAAAAATTTAATTGTTTTATTCATAAATTAATTTAGATTAGTTTTATGCGCCGGTAGCTTCAACTGGATAGAGCGCCGGATTTCGGCTCCGGAGGTTATGGGTTCGACTCCTATCCGGCGCACCAAAATCAGATAATCCATTTTGAAAATTTTTCTTTATTTTGTGTTATATAATCTGGAAAAGTACTATTTAATTCAACTTTCTTTAAATTGAAACCCCTATTAAAAATATCCTCATTATTAGTTATTTTTTCTTCAATTTTTTTTATATCCAATTCACCATTGTTATATTCGCCATGAGAAAAAGATTGAACTTTGTTAAGAATTTGTCCTGGAGTTTGTAAAAAAGAAAAATGCCAACCACCATTATCGATTATTTGTAAATTTCTTTTATCTAGTCTCCAAAATGGATATTTTTTAAATTTCAAATTTCTTAATTCCTGCATCGATGATAAATGTTTCATTTTTGTAATTTTTGATCCCATCCAATTATTTTCTTCTAAATTTTGTAAATTCAATTTATACATAAAAGTTTTTTGACAGAAAGCTATGAATTTTTTATTTTTATTGATTTCTTTAATTTTTGTGAGATCTGGAATTTCATCGGAGTCTGATAAAATTATGAGATCATTAGGTTCGGCCTTTTTAATCCCTTCAATAAGAGAATTTCTTTGATGTTGTTCTATTGGAGACTCACCGCCGATATGATTGTGAAAGTTTATTTCCTCTTTATAGTCTGCAATTATAAATTTAATCTTATCTTTAAACTTTGAAAAGTTGTTTAAATTAAAGTTAATTTTTTTTCTTTTTCCCTGATGGGTTTTAGTAGACTCAGAGATAACAAAATAATCAACATAATTGTTCAAAATATTTAATCTTAAATCCACCATTTCATCTTCATCAAAATATTGAAAACAATCGTATACTGCCATAAACTAAGTTAACTGAAATATAAATCCTCAATTTTTTCTATTTCATCATCCTTAATACTAAATCTAGCCATAATTATTTTTAAGATACTCAATTGACCAAAAATTAAAAGTATACTTACGAATTTTTCTTTAAACTTTAAAATTAATTTTTTCCCTTCTTCGGTATCAAAATTAGGTATGAATAACATATCTAATTCTGCAGGTATTCTTGTGCTGTGCTTTCCAATTCCTTTCCAATCAATTACAACATAATTTCGGTCGTATAAAAAACTAATTAGCTTATCCCAACTCGGTACATTTTTATACATAGAAAAGGTATGCGCCTCTAATTTAATCAATAAAGGTTTATATTCTCCTATACCTTTTAAAATATCAAATTCAGCACCCTGAGTATCGATTTTTAAAAAATCTAAATTTTCTATATTTAAATCGTTTAACAAATTAGATATTGTATCGCATTCAACATCTAATGATCTTGTTACTTTAAATTTTTCAAATTCTTTCTTTTCAATTTTATGAATATCAAATTTTTTTTCATCAGGAAAAAACATTGAAGAACTACCCAACCTATTATCCATAACATAAAGTTTTTTTGTTGATATCTCACTCCACAAACCCTTGCTAATTACATCATTTTTATCAATAATTTTTTCTGCTTCAGATTTTATTGGTTCAATAAATACACATTTAAAAAAATTATTGTATCTGGATGGAAAAAAATTATCTGTATTAAAGCCGTCTTGTGCCCCAACATCAAGTGATATGATCTTATCCTTTCCTAAATATTTTTTGATAATTTCTGAAAAATTATATTTGTTATTACTAAAGTAACTCTCATTTTCTAAATAGTTGATAGCTCTTCTATTCACTCTAAGCTTCAAAAATAACTTAGAAATTGATGGAAGTATCAATTTAAATATACTTTTTGTTAATTTTGAAAAAAATTTATTTAACATTTAATAAAATTATTTTTTAGTAAAGGTTGTAAGTCCCAATTTTTTTCCCTCAATTACTGAGGAAGAACAATGAAGGTTAGTGCGATCGAAAATTAACATTGATCCTACTTCCCACTCGTAAATAAGTTCAACCTCCAAACCAGTTAAATTATCTATCTTTTCATGCCTAAGATATTTTTTGTGTATGTCTTTATCAAATGGTACTTTGCCGAACATCTTTAGGTGTTCAGAGGATCTTTTATTTTGGCCGTATTTTAAATCCTTTTTTTTTAATTCCTGCTCATCAATTGTAAAATTTGTTGACTCGCCATAGAACCTGTTTTTAAAAATTACAGTACTTCCAACTGGTGTTAATGGTACCAAGCTTTGTTTAAAAATTAAATCGTTTAAATTAAATCCTCCGTCAATATGGAGTCCAATAGGATTGTAACTTTCTTGGAATAAACCTAGAATATCTGCACCATCTTCAGTTTTCAAATTATCGTAATTAAATTCTCCAATTTCATTTTTTAGTCTTGAATAAAATATTTCTTCTAATTTTTTGCCATATTCTGATAACCATCTTTTTTTAATTACATTTTGTTTTTTGTTGTGAACAGTAATCGGCAACTCATTATATAACTCTATAAATTCATTTATCTCTTTTTTACTAAAAATATCTTTTATAACTTTAGGTTTGCCCTCATTCTTTTTTATTTTTTCCAAATTACTATGCATATTATTCACCCATGTTTATTAAAGTACCTCTTTTTTTTGCCCCAAAATATGAGTAATAAAAAACTATAACACCAAAAACAAAATAAACTATAGATATAGAAATAGATTTCAAAATATTTACATAGCTGACTGAATTACTAATTAATATACTTCTCATTTCCTCAAAAATATGAACTAGTGGAAGAGCTTTTGCAATTAATTGAAGAAAATTTGGCAATATATCTATAGGATAGTAAATACATCCTAACGGAGCTAAAAAAAATAAACTTGCCCAAGCAATATTTTCAAATGAGGGCCCATACCTTAATAATCCTGATGTTACAAGTAAACCTAGAGTAATACCAAAGAGATATAGTCCAATTAGTAAAAAAATGAGAGGAATACCAAGTTTTAAAACAGATACACCAAACAAAGGTATAGAAATTAACACAGCTGGAACCAAACCAATTAAAGTTCTCAAAATTGCTGTTAAAGTGAGTGCTGCGATTATCTCCCGAATTCTTATTGGAGCAATAAATAAGTTTGTAAAATTTCTACTCCAAATTTCTTCTAAAAACATCATATTAAAACTTATACTGGCTCTAAACAAAAAATCATATAAGATAGCTGCAGTTAGTATTACACCAACAGTATTGCTATAATATTCAGAATTTAGCGTAAAAAATTTTGATATAAATCCCCATAAAAAAATTTGAACTGTAGGCCAATATATGAGATCCAAAATCCTAGGAAATGAATTCATAATTAGATAAATATGTCTTAAGCCTAAAGCATAAATCTTATTAAAATTCATCTTTGCTCCTAATAATTTTTAAAAATGTTTCCTCTAAATTGGTTCTACCATGTTTTTGTATTAAATCTTTACATGTTCCTTTATCAATTATATTCCCTTTCTTCATCATTATAATGCTATCGCAAAGTCTCTCTACTTCATTCATATTATGAGAAGCTAGCAATATAGTTACCTCATTTTTTGATTTATAATCTTGTATGTAACTTCTTATAAAATCTCCAATGTCTGGATCCAAACTCGCAGTTGGCTCATCCAATAATAAAATTTCCGGCCTATTAATTAAAGATTTAGCCAGTGAAACTCTATTCTTTTGACCAGAAGAAAGCTCACCAGTTTTTCTCTCAAAAAAACTTTTGATATCTAAATCATTTGAAATTTCATCAATCCTTTTATCTAAATTCTCTATTCCATAAAGTCTTCCGTAAATTTCAAGATTTTGTTTTACTGTAAGTTTTTTTGGTAATTCTACATATGGTGATGCAAAATTAAATCGATTTAATATTTTATCTCTGCTAAAAGAATTTATATTTTTATTATCAATAAGTATTTCTCCATGAGAAGGAGTAACAAGTCCGAGTATCATGCCAATAGTTGTAGTTTTTCCACAACCATTTGGACCTAGTAGTCCAATAGTTTTATTTTTTTCAATTTGAAAGTTAATTTTATTTACCGCTAAATATTTATTATAAATTTTAGAAAGATTTTGAATTTTTATAAACATTATTTTGAAGCCCTTCGCAATCGGTCGTTTATTGCAATACCTGGCCCAATATTTGGGATTCTAGATACAAAAATTTTCTTATAACCCTTTTTTTTTATTTTCCGCATGACTTTATATAAATTAGCTGCAGCTTCTTTCAAGTCAGCATTTTTACTCAAATTAAAATAATTAACTCTATTATCGGATATTTTCCCAAAAATAATGTAAGCGTGTTTATCATTAGATGGCTTTTGATTTAGTACGATTGGTAAACCTGGTGAATAATGTCTTCTAAGCATCCCAGGTGATTTAATCTTTAAATTTCTTTTTGATAAAATAATTTTTACAGTTTTATTTATTTGATTTGGACTAATAATACCTGGTCTCAAAATTTTTGGCTTACCAGATAAATCTACTACTGTAGACTCTATCCCAATTTTTGATTGTCCACCGTCAATGATAATTTTTACTTTTTTTTTAAACTCATCGTATACATCCAAGGGATTTACTGGGCTTAAGCCCGAGGATAAATTAGCGCTTGGCATTGCAATAGGAAAATTTAATGATTTCAGAATTGTTCTAACTACTCTATGTTTTGGAAATCTAATTGCGATAGTATTCAAAGTTGCTGAGGCAGATGATACAATTTTTGATGATTTTTTTTTCTTCAAAATAAATGTTATGGGACCTGGACAAAATTTTTTGTATAATTTAAAGAAATTTTTGTTTAACAAAACGTCATTACTAGCCTCTTTAAAACTATAATAATGAATAATTAAAGGGTTTGATTTAGGTCTTTTTTTTATTTTATAAATCTTTTTTATTGCAGTTTTTGAATACGCATTTCCACCTAAACCATAAACAGTCTCAGTGGGTAAACTCACAATATTACCAAGTTTAAGTGAATTAACACTTTTTTTAAGTGTCTTTTTATTAAATGAATAAATATTTGAATAGACGTTTTTCATATTGTAATTATTATTTAATTAATGAAAATCAAAAATATTCCAGCTGATATAAAAAGTAAATCCTTAAAAGAGGCTAGGGACGAAATCAATAAAATACTAGTAAAACTTGAAAGTAATATTTTAGATATAGACAGTACAGAGCGAGAATTTAAAAGATTAGTAAATTTGAATAAACATATAGAAAGTCTTTTTAGAGAAAAATCAAAAGATCTATCTAACAATAAAGAATTTAAAATAAATGATGAAAGATAAACTAGTCAATAATGCTAAAAATATAGATAAATTTTTATTAAATTTTTTAAATAAACAAGAAAATTCATTGCTAGTTCCGCCAATGAAATATGGTGTGATTTCTGGAGGAAAAAAAATTAGATCAACTATTATTTTTGATACTGGAAAATTATTGAATGTAAAGAAAAAAAAACTTTTACGATTATGTGCAGCAGTAGAGTGCATACATTCTTACTCATTAATTCATGACGATCTTCCTTGTATGGATGATGATTCTTTCAGAAGAGGAAAGCTTTCCGCACATAAAAAATTTGGAGAAGCAACAGCTGTATTGGCCGGGAACTCACTATTGACTTTAGCTTTTGAAATAATCGCAGATAAAAAATATCTATTACCTCCAAAACAAAAAAATGAGATAATTAATTTACTAGCCAATTGTTCTGGACACACGGGTATCGCAGGTGGACAAGAACTAGATTTAAAATTTGAAAACAAAAAAAAAATTTTTAATCAAATTCTTAATATGCAAAGAAAAAAAACTGGTAAATTATTTAATTTTTGTCTTCAAGCAACTGCGATAGTTGCCAATAAAAGTAAAAAAGAAAAAAAGTTATTAGGTGTCATAGGGGAAGACATAGGTTTATTATTTCAATTAGCAGATGATTTTTTGGATGTAAAAGGCTCCAAGAAATTAGTCGGCAAACCTATTAAAAAGGATAAAAAAAAGGGGAAATCAACTTTGATAAACCTGTTGGGTTATAAAAAGGCATTTACTTATGCAGAAAAACTAAAGAAAAAAATATTGCTTAAATTAATAAAACATGGAAAAAATACTAAAGATTTAACTGATACTATAAATTTTATAATAGAGAGAAATTTTTAAATGTCTAAATTTATAAAACAAATAAATTATCCTTCTGATTTAAGAAAATTTAAAAAAGAGAATCTTCAAAGTATATCTAATGAATTAAGAGAAGAACTTATTGATGTTGTCTCTGAAACTGGTGGACATTTGGGTGCAGGATTAGGCGTTGTAGAACTTACAATTGCTTTGCACTATGTTTTTGATACACCTAAAGATAAGTTAGTTTGGGATGTAAGTCATCAATGTTACCCACATAAAATTATTACCGGGAGAAGAGATAGAATAAAAACTTTAAGAAAAGGTGGGGGACTCTCAGGTTTTACTAAAAGAGCCGAGAGCGAATACGATCCTTTTGGTGCAGCTCATAGTTCAACATCAATTTCTTCGACCTTAGGTATGGCTGTAGCGAAAAAATTATCAAATAATAAAAACAAAGTAATAGCAGTTATAGGAGATGGTGCAATGAGCGCGGGAATGGCGTATGAGGCAATGAACAATGCAGGTGCGCTAAAGTCAAATTTAATTGTAGTTTTAAATGATAATGATATGTCCATTGCAAGGCCTGTTGGAGCGATGAGCAATTATTTAGCCAAATTATTATCAGGTAAATTGTACTTCAGTTTTAGGGAAACAATAAAAATGGTTATTTCCGCTTTTTCAAAAAGATTTTCACAAAAAGCAGGAAAAGCGGAAGACATGCTAAGAAACATAGTTACAGGGGGAACATTATTTAGTGAATTAGGTTTTTATTACGTTGGTCCCATCGACGGACATGATGTTGAAAATCTAGTTAAGATTTTTGAGAATGTTAAAAATTCTAATCATAAAGGTCCGGTTATGATCCATGTAAGAACCCAAAAAGGTAAAGGTTATAAACCAGCAGAAGTTTCAGGAGATAAATACCATGGGGTTTCTAAATTCAATGTTTCAACAGGTGAGCAAACTAAGTCAAAATCAATCACCCCAGCGTATACTAAAGTGTTTGCTCAAACCTTAATAAAGCATGCTGAGCAAGATACAAAAATCATTGGTATTACTGGAGCAATGCCTTCAGGAACTGGTCTTAATTTATTTGAGGAAAAATTTCCTGATAGAACTTTTGATGTTGGTATCGCTGAACAACATGCAGTAACATTTGCTGCTGGATTAGCTACTGAGGGATATAAGCCCTACGCAGCTATATATTCGACTTTTTTACAAAGAGCTTATGATCAAGTAGTTCACGACGTCGCTTTACAATCTTTACCAGTAAGATTTGCAATTGATAGAGCCGGCTTAGTTGGAGCTGACGGGCCAACGCATGCAGGTTCTTTTGATATTACTTATTTGTCTACTCTTCCCAATTTCGTTGTCATGGCTGCGAGCGATGAGGCCGAGCTTGTAAGAATGATAAATACTTCAGTAGAAATTAACGATAGACCCTCAGCTTTTAGGTACCCTCGTGGAAACGGTACCGGCATAAAATTACCCTCCATTAAAGAAGTTTTAGAAATTGGTAAAGCAAAAATTATCAAGGAGGGAAAAAAAGTTGCAATATTAAATTTTGGCACAAGATTAGAGGAATGTAAAAAAGCTTCTGAGAAACTTTTACTTAAAGGTATTGATTGCACAATTGTGGATGCCAGATTTGCAAAACCTTTAGATGAAAAACTGATAATGGAAATAGCTACTAATCATGAGGTTTTGATTACTATCGAGGAGGGTTCTATTGGTGGTTTTGGCTCTCATGTAACGCAGTTATTATCAGATAGAGGCGTATTTGATACTGGTCTTAAATTTAGATCAATGATTTTACCAGATATATTTATAGATCAGGATACACCTGAAAAAATGTATGAAACGGCTGGATTAGATAGCACATCTATAATTAATAAAGTGGAAGAGACATTAAACTCAAATATTATTTTAGCTAAGAATAAAATTTCTAATTAACTGCATTGAGCTTTGTGCATTAGCAAGTGATCTAATAAAACACAGTTCATCATTGCCTCACCAATCGGAACAGCTCTTATACCAACACAAGGATCATGTCTGCCTTTTACTGAAATTTTCGTATTTTTACCTTTCTTACTTATTGTATCTCTGCTAGTTAAAATAGATGAAGTTGGTTTAACTGCAAAAGAAGCAACAATATCTTGACCGGAAGAAATACCACCTAAAATACCTCCAGCTTGATTTGAATTAAATTTTATCTTTCCTGATTTTTTTCTCATTTCATCAGAGTTTTCCTCTCCACTTAAAAAAGCAGCATTCATGCCCGCACCAATATTTACTCCTTTAACTGCATTAATACTCATTAAAGCTGCTGAAATATCTGTATCTAATTTTGAATAAATCGGTGCTCCTAAACCCACTGGAATTCCTGAAGCTCTCAACTCAATTATAGCCCCACAAGATGAGCCAGATTTTCTTACAGCTAAGAGATATTTCTCCCAAAGTTTCACAGATTTTTTGTCAGGACAGAAAAAAGGATTTTTTCTAATTTCACTATCTTTCCAATTAGATTTATCACAAGACATTAATCCTAATTGTGTAACTGCTCCTATTACTTTAAATTTTTCTCCTAGTTTTTTTTTTAAAACAATTTTAGCTATAGCACCGGCAGCTACTCTACATGCTGTTTCTCTTGCAGACTGTCTTCCTCCACCCCTATAATCTCGGATACCATATTTTTTATAATATGTGTAATCTGCGTGACCAGGTCTAAATTTATCTTTAATAGTTTCATAGTCTCTAGATCTTTTATCCTCATTGTAAATGATTATCGAAATAGGAGTTCCAGTTGTTTTACCTTCAAATACTCCAGATAGAATAATCACTTTATCAGCTTCTTTTCTTTGAGTAGTGAACCTAGATTGTCCTGGTCTTCTTCTATCCATGTCTTTTTGAATATCTTTCTCAGAAATAGCTATATTTGGAGGACATCCATCTATTACGCAGCCAATTGCAGGCCCATGTGACTCTCCCCATGT
>MDSZ01177674.1_pt1 | contig 10995 bp, 8 predicted proteins | sample 811201 | NCBI WGS metagenome assembly MDSZ01 (sample SAMN05326647, study PRJNA326480) | marine metagenome | isolation source: seawater | place: Indian Ocean: North | collected 2010 | reverse complement strand
TTTGGGCACATCGATGCCTTGGGTGAAGGCCAAATCGTTGACAATGCTCTCCAAATCCCTGCGCAAGTAACCGTCATCGTCAAGGTGACCCACGATATGCTCGGCAAGGGCACGGATCTCGATGGACACATCCAACAAGCCCAACTGATCGACAAGCAACTCCCGAAAGGTCGCGCCACTCCCCAAGGGAATGTCTCGGTCTTCCACGTCGGCTCCGTGATTGCGAACGCTCAGTTGATAATCCGGCGTATCGTCGTCGAGGTATTCGTCAAAATCAAAGTCCTCCAAAGCGTCCGAGGTCTCCTGCTCTTGGACGTCCAAATCGTCCAAGGATTCGTCGCGCTCCGCGCCTTCCTCAAGGGCCGGGTTGGCCTCGAGTTCCTGCTTGATGCGTGCTTCGAGCTCCAACGTCGGCACCTGCAGCAGCTTCATCAGCTGAATCTGCTGGGGCGACAGCTTCTGGAGAAGCTTTTGTTGGAGACTCTGTTTGAGCATGCGTTAGAATTCTGCGTTCAGCGGGGTTCTCGGAAAAGGAATGACGTCGCGGATGTTGGTCATTCCAGTGACGTACATCACCAGCCTTTCAAAACCCATGCCAAACCCACAATGCGGGGCCGACCCAAACTTTCGGGTCTCCAAATACCACCACACGTGGTCCTCCGGAATGGTGAAGTCCGCACACTTTTGCTTCAGCACATCGAGACGTTCTTCGCGTTGGCTTCCGCCGATGATTTCGCCAATCCCTGGAACCAGCACATCCATCGCCGCCACAGTTTTGCCATCGTCGTTGGCCCGCATGTAGAAGGCCTTGATGCCCGCAGGGTAGTCCGTGACAATCACGGGGCCGCCCACGTGCTTTTCGACCAGCCAACGCTCGTGCTCGCTCTGCAAGTCCACGCCCCATTCCACAGGAAACTTGAATTTCTTCTTCTTGTAGGGCTTGGAGTTGCGCAACAAATCGATGGCCTCGGTGTAGGTCAAATGGGTGAAGGGAGCGTCCACCACGGCTTGCAACCGCGCGCGCAATGGGTGCTCGTGACGGTCCGCTTGGGGCAACTGCTTCTCTGCGTCCAACTCCCGCCTCTCCAAGAAGGCGAGGTCCTCTGCGCAGTGCTCCAAAGCGTAGCCCAAGACGGACTTCAAGCAATCCTCCGCAAGCGCCATGTCATCTTTGAGGTCGGCAAAGGCGATTTCCGGCTCGATCATCCAGAATTCTGCGAGATGCCGTGAGGTGTTGCTGTTCTCTGCGCGGAACGTCGGCCCAAACGTGTAGACCTGGCCCAAGGCCATGGCGCCCAATTCAGCCTCGAGCTGGCCACTCACGGTGAGGTTGGACTCCTTGCCGAAAAAGTCTTGACTGACGTCCACGGCACCATCTTCGGTGCGCGGTGGGTTGTCCAAATCCATGGTGGTCACGCGGAACATCTCTCCCGCGCCTTCTGCGTCACTCCCTGTGATGATGGGCGTGTGCAATTGATAGAATCCCCGTTCGTGGAAGAACGTATGCACGGCGTACTGCAAGGCATGCCGAACGCGGAACACCGCGCCAAACGTGTTGGTGCGGAAACGCAAGTGGGCTTTGTCTCGAAGGAAATCCAAGCTGTGTCGCTTCATTTGGATGGGGAACTCTTCGGGGTCGGCGCCACCGAGCACGTTCAAGGTGGCCACCTTGAGCTCCGTGGCCTGGCCTCCTCCCTGGCTCTCCACCAACTCGCCAACCGCTTCAATGGCAGCACCGGTGTGAAGTTGTTTCAGCACCTCGGCATCCGTGGATTCTTTGTCCACCACCAACTGCAAATTTTGAATCGTGGACCCGTCGTTCACCGCGAGAAAGCGGTCGTTTCGGAAGGTGCGAACCCACCCGCAAACGCGGAGGGTTTGGCCCACCATGGAGTCGTTCAACAAAAGGGAAATGCGCGTGCGCTTGGAGGTCTGAGAATCCGTCATGTCAATGGCTTTGCCCTCGTAAAGAGGGTGCTTATACAAAGTAAAGACAGAGTGCCCGGCTTCCCTGCGCCAAAAGCAGGAATTTCGCGCGTCAGGCGTCCGACTCCACCCGGCCGTCACGCAAGCGAACAGTCCGATGGGCGTATGCCGCGATGTCCTCTTCGTGGGTCACGAGAATCACCGTGTTACCCGCCTTTTGGATGTCCCCAAACAACTCCATCACCTCTTGCGACGTGGCGGTGTCCAAATTGCCCGTCGGCTCGTCGGCCAGGACGATGCTCGGCTTCATGACCAGGGCCCGGCCCACGGCCACGCGTTGGCGCTGTCCCCCACTCAATTCGTTGGGACGGTGGTCCATCCGATCGCCCAAGCCCACTTGGTGGAGCACCTCCTCGGCCCGCGCCATGCGCTCGGCTTTGCCCATCCCCGCATAAACCATGGGCAGCGCCACGTTTTCCAGGGCGGTGTAGCGCGGCAGCAGATTGAACGTCTGAAACACAAATCCGATTTCGCGGTTGCGAATGTCGGCAAGCGCATCGTCCTCCAAACGGCTCACTTCCTGATCGTTCAGGATGTACCTCCCTGAAGTCGGACTGTCAAGGCATCCGAGCATGTTCATCAGCGTGGACTTTCCGGAGCCCGACGGGCCCATCAGGGCCACATACTCGTTGGCGTGGATGTCCAAATCCAACCCGTCCAATGCGTGTACCACCTGACCTCCAACATGGTATGTCTTGCGCAAGTCCCGCGCGTGAATCAAGGGTTGTCCACCAGCCATGGTGCGAAGTTAGGTTTGACGCTCCCAAACAACCCTCAACCCCTTTTGTAAGTTTGAGAGATACAGCCTTGATGATGAATACCATTCCCCGCCTACGCAGCGCCGCGATTTTCAGTCTCTTGTGGATTGCCGGCTTGAACCTTCAAGCCCAAATCACGACCGACAACAGCCCCACTCCTGAGGAGCTCGTTGCTCTCTTGGTGGGTCCTGACGTGCAGGTGTCCAACATCGCCTTCACGGGCACCGACGTTCAAAGGGGATCTTTCGTCAACAACAACGGCAACCTCACCATTGGCGAGGGAATCGTGCTGTCTACGGGAAACATCGCACTCATGGCTGGCCCAAACACCACGGGAAGCGCAGGTGAAATCGTCGGTGGTGGGGGCTATCCTGACCTCACGACGCTGGGTGGACAGAATACGAACGACGCCGCAGTTCTCGAGTTCGATTTCATTGCGACGGGCGACTCCTTGTCGTTCAATTTTTGCTTCGGATCCGAGGAGTACAACGAGTGGGTGGACTCTGGTTTCAATGACGTTTTTGGCCTTTTCCTCGATGGCCCTGGTATCACTGGCACCTTCCAAAACAACGGAATCAACCTCGCGACTGTTCCTGACACCGATGGAACACCGATCAGCATCAACAGCATCAACAACAACCTGAACTCGGATTACTACATCGACAACGAGAGCAATGCAGACCCCAATGCGACGGAAATGGATGGTTTCACCGTCACCATGACCGCATCTTCGGTTCTTCAATGCGGAGAGACATATCACATTCGAATGTGCATTGCCGATGGTGGAGACTCCTCTTACGACTCCGTGGTCCTCCTCGAGGCTGGGAGCTTTTCGGCGGGTTCGGTGGACTTGAATGCCGATGCTGTACCCTTGGCCGCAGACGGCCTTGAAGACGTTGTCCCCTACAACGAAGCTGTGGGACTGCCTGCCATTTTCTCCTACGGGAACGGGGAGTCCTTCCCTTACGGTGCGTGGTCCAACGACAACGCCATTCTCGTGGAGGTGGATGGCCAAAACGTTCAGGTCGATGCGGTGGTCATCGAAGGATGCAACGATGCACAGTTCACCGTGGTACGCCCGGAAATCGAAATCGATTTGCTGGACACACTTTATCTCGGACTCGATGGGAGTGCCCAACTTGGTCTGGACTACAACGAATCATTCAACGAGGTCATCATGGTTCCGGGCCAAACGGAAAGCGTGATCACCCTCGGTGTGAGTGACGATGGCTTTGAAGAAGGCGTGGAGACGGTGGAAATCACGTTCGAGTACGTCAACGGCTGCGGGGAAACCGTCATCACTTCGTCGCGTGTGGTCATTTTGGATCCGCTGCCTGTGGAAGCGGTGCCAAGCCCCGTATCCTGTCTCGATGAAGCTGGGAACCAAACCCTGGGGTACGACAACATCTCTGGCTACGGGCCCTTCCAATTTGTGTGGGACGGCAACCCTTGGAGCAATGCAAACGAGGCCCCTTCAGAATGGGTGACGTCTTTCGATTCCTTGTTCTCCATGACCAATGCAGAGGGCGAGTTGATTTCCTCTCGCGCCATTGAACTCACGGTCGTTGACCAGTGCAACAAACCTTACGCGTTTGAGCAAATCGTCTACCATCCCGTCCTCACAGAAACTGAGATTTGCTTCGACGACCGCCAGGATTTCCCCATGTTCAATCCCGGCATCCCCATCGTCGACCTTCTCCTCGACGGAGAATCGATCCTTGACCAAAACAACAACATTTTGGGCGACACTTTGTCAATTGACCGCACAAACGCAGGAAACACACTCGATGGGAACGCCCTGTGGAGATTGAATGCCATTGAGTCCGGTTCATTCGGATGGGAGCGGGTGCTCACGATGGTGGATTCGTGTGGGTTTGAGACGAGTGCACTTCTTAGGGTGAGGGACTGTGAAATACCCAATGTGTTTACGCCCAACAACGACGGGCAAAACGACAACTTCCGCATCCGCGGCCTCGATGGCCTGATGGGGTCTCGCCTTGTGATTTACAACCGCTACGGCACTGTGGTGTTCCAAGATGAAACCCTCAGCGACGCCGAATTTGAACTGGTGTGGAACGGTCGCCACAACAATGGCAATTCTGCAGCCGAGGGCACCTACCAGTGGGTGTTGATTCGACCCGACGGCATTTCAGACCGTGGTCAATTGACCCTCATTCGCCAGCGCTGATTGACAATCACAAGAGAGACCTGCCGGTCATCTCGGCCGGCTGATTCAAGCCCATCAATTGAAGGATTGTTGGGGCGACATCCGCGAGGATGCCGTCGCTCACTTTTGTTTCTTCTGAACCATGCACCCAAATCGGCACGGGGTTGGTCGTGTGGGCTGTGTGCGGCGTGCCGTCACCGTTGCGGGCCACATCTGCATTCCCGTGGTCCGCAATGACAACCACGGCATATCCCTCGGCCTTGGCGGTTTCCATGACTTGCTTCAAGCACTGATCTGTGGTCTCGACGGCTTTCACCACCGCCTCAAACACACCTGTGTGACCGACCATGTCTGGGTTGGCAAAATTCAGACAGAAAAAATCGGGCTGCCATGAAGTCAAGGCTTCAATGGCCTTCTCGGTGAGTTCCGGCGCGGACATTTCCGGCTGCAAATCATACGTGGCCACCTTGGGACTCGCAGCCATGGCGCGTTGCTCCCCTTCGAAGGGTTCCTCACGTCCCCCACTCAAGAAGAAAGTCACGTGGGGATACTTTTCGGTTTCCGCCATCCGGAGTTGGGTTCGGCCTTGGGCACTGACCGTCTCTCCCAAGGTGTTCACCAGATTGGGTTTGTCGTAAAGCACGTGCACCCCGTTAAAACGCTCGTCGTAGTTGGTCATGGTGACGTAGTGCAACGCCATCGGTGCCATGTCATGGTCGGGGAACGACTCCTGTGTCAAGGCTTGGGTGATTTCGCGGCAGCGATCTGTTCTGAAGTTGAAGCAGAGGACGACGTCCCCGGGACGGATGTGGCCGTCGACGCCTTCGATTTGGAAGGGCACCACAAACTCGTCTGTGATGTCCTGGTCGTAGTGGGCCTGCACGCCTTCCACGGCAGACGCGTGTCGCTCCTCAACTACTCCCACCAAGGCGCGGTAGGATTGTGCCACGCGCTCCCAGCGTTTGTCTCGATCCATGGCGTAGTAGCGGCCGTGTACCGAGGCAATCTGGGCTTGTTTGCCCTCCAAGTGGGCTTCCAAATCGGCGAGGTAAGTCGTGCCCATCTGAGGCGCGGTGTCCCGGCCATCGGTGAAGGCATGGATGACACAATCGGGCACCCCTGCGGCCTCTGCCGCGTCCACCAACGCGTGCAAGTGGGCCTGTTGGCTGTGCACCCCACCACGTGACACCAATCCCATGAAATGCAGCCGCTTGCCTGGTTCTGAAGCGACACGCAGCGCCTCTTGCAGCACAGGCTCTTCCGCCATCGAACCGCCGGCCACTGCCCGGTCAATGCGCAGCAAATCTTGGTACACCACACGGCCCGCGCCAATGTTCATGTGCCCCACTTCACTGTTGCCCATTTGGCCGTCAGGCAGGCCCACGTGTTCCCCGTCCGTGCGGAGCGTGGCGTGAGGGGTTTGGGCGTTCAGGCTGTCCACGTAGGGCGTCTGCGCCACTTCAATCGCGTTGTTGCCGTCGGCGTTGCCGATGCCCCAACCATCCAGGATGATCAATGCCGTTTTCACGCCGTGAAGGTAGGGGCTGACTCAACGTCCCTGAGGCCAAACCACCCGCACCGCGAAACCCACAGGATCAAGGTCGCACATGTCCATTTGGGCGCCGTGCAGAAGTGCCGTTTGGGCGACGAGATGGAGTCCAAGACCCGTGCCCGAACCTTCCTCTTTGAGCCGCACAAAAGGGGCCTTGGCGGATTCGCGATCCGCCTTGGGAATGCCCGCCCCCTCGTCACAGACCTCCAGTACCGCGTCTGTCCCGTTCACTTCTGCCCTCACCTCGACAGCCCCTTGGCTGTATTTCAGAGCGTTTTCTATGAGGTTGGATGCCGAGAGTAACCAAAGTGCCCGGTCGCCGCGCACCTCTTGAGGACCCTCGATGCGATGCACTTGGATTCGGTCTCGATGAACGCCCGACACGCGCCCCAGGGCCTCGTCAAGCATGTCGCCCCAATCGAAGGTGGACGCTTGCAGGTCGGGTTGGCGTTGCAGCCGCGTGGCGACCAACATTTCCTCCACGCGGTGACCCAAATCTTGCACGCCAGTCTGCATGTTTTCCAGCACTGCAGCGCGGTCCTCCTCCGACAACTTCAGTCGCCTCAATGAATCCACGCCGAGCTGCACGCTGGCGAGGGGGGTCTTCAACTCATGGGTGACCCCCAACAGCAAATTTCGTTCGCGGGCAAGACGCATTCGTTCTTGCCTGAAGTTGCGCTCCAAACGCATCAAGCCAAGGATCAGAAGGGCCGCAAAAACAGACCCCTCCCCGAGGACCATCCAACGTTCGCGGGCGCCTCCTGCACTTGCCAGAAGGTAGGCCCACCAGCTGAATTGCAGAAGCACATACGCGCCAAGGACGCGTACGAGCCAAATGCCACGAACCCCTGGGTTTATCGCTGCCCGGAGCGGTCTCTCGAACGTTCTTCCAGCCATGGGGTCAAAGGCAAAATATAATCCATCGGGCGGGCCATGACGTAGTGGCGTTCGTCCCCACTGCGGCCACGCAACACCATGGTGGAGCGCACCACCCAACCATGAGATGCCAACACGTTCAACGCCTGTGAAGTGCTTTCGAAACGGTGGGTCATGAGCTTCTTGGTTGCAGACAAGAACTGCGGATCACGGGTTGCCCGCATCACCACGTCATCGATGTTGAAGCGAACCACCTCCGTGTTGGACTGATTGAATGCCACCAATGTGCCATAGAATTCGCCGGAATTGATGTGGGTGCGGTGCGTGCCCCCCTTCCCGTCATTCCTGCTGCCCATCCGTGCGTCTTGAGCTGTCAAGGTGGCCGCCATGGTCAGCAGGCCAAGTGTCATCATCCAAGTTTTCATGTCCGTGTGTTTTATGGACCTCCAAGGTAGCAAGAAGAACGCGTTTGGGCGCAAAAGGAGGAACACGAGGGAACAAAGTGGTTTGCGGGCGTCACGCCAAACGCACATGCTGTCTCCGCATGTGTGGTGCCTTGAGGAGAAACCCTCTTCCGCGCCAAGAGCAACTCACCCGCCATTCAGGCCGTGACTGCAACTCCCGCCAAGCACGATGCATGCCCTGACTCCAGGCGATGTCATCGATCACGAGCACCTCACACACATGAGGCGCCAACGCATCTGCCAAATGCAGCGTAGCCTCCTCCTCGTGAAATCCGTCCAAGTATGCGACGTCCCAAACCTCCTCTTTCCCCACTCCACCAACCAATTCCATGAAGTCGCCGCATTGGGCGTGAATGCCGCTGGAACACCCCAGCGTATCCCACCCTTTTTGGGCCCATGCCAAGGTCTGAGGACATCCTTCCCACGTGTCCACCTCCCAACCTGTGGCCGCCACGTGGGCGGACATGACCCCGAGCGAAGTGCCCAACTCCAAAAACCGCCCTTTGGGTGCGACACATCGAAGCCAACGACAAAGGGCACGTGCATCCTCCTCGGGCGTCAAGGCCCGCGATGCCATGTCTCGGACAGACACGGTCTCCTGCTTCTTCCCGCTCTTGCGCTCACCCGCCCCCAAATCGAGACGAACGACGAGGTCGCTCGTGCGGCTCAGTTGCGTCCGCCACGCCACGATGGCGTCGATGGCATCTTTCTCCACCAGGGCGGAATCGGGCCAATGCTTGGGGTTGGATTGAAGGGCCCTTCCCCAGGTGAACAGGGTGGGCGAATGCAAATTTCGCCAAGAGGTCCCCCACCATGATGCCACCAGACGGGTGTCTTGAAAGCGCAACCACCTGTCCTTCAAAGACGGTGTACGAGACGCTGGAAATGCATGAAGGTCGGCCATGGGGCAACAAACATACTTCGCTATCTTCGCGGTCCACGGGCGGTTAGCTCAGTTGGTTCAGAGCACCTCGTTTACACCGAGGGGGTCGGGGGTTCGAGTCCCTCACCGCCCACTCAAATCACCCCACACCGGCCCCTGCATTGCAGGGGCTTTTTGATGCCCAAACATGTGCCAAGCTTGCTTGAGTGCATGGAGAGACATCAAAAAACAGCGCGGCCCAAAGGGCGGGGATGCATCGGTGGAGCCGTTTTAGACAGGCCAATCCGCAATCCGCTGCGGCGCATCCCGAAGGACATCCCCCACCACAAACAAGCTGCCACCCACCCAAATCACGTCGTTTTCCCTTGCGGCGTCCAACGCATGGGCCAGCGCCTCGACCGGTGCACTCACCACGGCTCCTGACAATGCAGGACGCAGCCTGGCGACTTTGGACCCCTCCATGGCGCGAGGAATGTCCGCCGCGCACCACACGTAGGACGCGTTTTCAGGCAACAACGACATGACTTCATGGTGATCCTTGTCCGCCACAGCGCCCCAAATCACCCACAGTTTCCCATTTCTCGTTTGGACCTTGGCTTCCAAAGCGCGCACCATGGCCACAACCCCATCGATGTTGTGTGCCCCATCCAAAATGACAAGCGGCTGCCCCGGAATGGCCACCTCCTGCCACCGGCCACGTTGGCCCGTGATCGCCGCGTAGTCTGACAGTCCCGATTGAACGGCCTCTTTTGAAATGGCCCAGTCCCTGGCCTGAAGGACCTTCAAGGTGGCCATCGCGGTGCTCAGGTTTTGACGCGTCACAAACGACGATTCCGGGTGGAGGTGGGCCGATGCCTCGCCTTCCATGTCCCGTGCAAAGTGCATCTCGGAAGACGACCGCAAGGCGGCCGCGAGCAATTCAGATTGCGCCTCGGGCCGCATGGGACCGAGCACCACAGGCACCCCGTCTTTGAAAATGCCGCCTTTTTCCTTCGCAATGCTGCGAATGTCTGGACCCAGGAATTGCTGATGGTCGAGGCCGATGTTCGTGACCACGGCAACCTCAGGCGCAGGAATGACGTTGGTCGAATCCAACCGCCCGCCCATTCCCGTTTCCAGCACCGCCACATCGCATTGCGATTGGGCGAAGTGAACGAGCGCCATCCCAAACGTCAACTCAAAAAACGACGGCGTGCCCCAAGCCCCCTCAGACGCTTGCCATCGCCCCACAAAGTCCACCACGGCCTGTTCAGGAATGCACTCTCCGTTGACACGAATCCGTTCGCGAAAGTCCACGAGGTGAGGCGAAGTGAACAGCCCCACACGATGACCCGCTTGCTGCAGCGCGGCCGCCACCATGTGACACACCGTGCCTTTGCCGTTGGTCCCGGCCACATGTACAAATTTCAATGCGTTCTCAGGGTTCCCCAATGCCGCGCACACCAGGCGCGACGCACTCAAATCCGCCTTGTAAGCCGCAGGACCTTGACGTTGAAACATGGGAAGCTGCGTGAACAAGGCGTTCACCGCCTCGACATAGGTCAAGTCATTCAAGGTCGAAGGTGATGGTGATGTAGCCCAGACGACGGCTCTGTGTCGCACTGCCTTCAAACCGGGCCGTCATCGCCGCCCGCTGCGCCAATTTGACGTGGTACGAATCCGTCAGGGTCGTCAGCCTGGATTCATACACCGGGCTCGCACTGATGACCTTGCCGTCGGCCCCCACTTGAATGCGCATGCGGACCGTGCCGGCTTCTTGGGGTTTCTCATCCAGCCTCGGGTCGCCAATCATGCTTCCGCCTCCGACCAAGCCTTCTCCGACATCCCCGGAAACCACGCCACGGCCTTCGATTTTGCCGGTCTCCTCCCCTTCGTTGCCCGTGCCTTGGGTGCTGCCCTGTGACCCCCCGCCGCCGGCGCTGGGATTCCCTGGATTGCGGAACAAGTGTGCCGTGCGGTCTTGGCGAACCGGTACGGGATCGGGCTCTGGTTCAGGGTCGGGGTCGGGTTTGACGTTCACAGCCATCTCACTGGACTCCTGGGTGACGACCTCTTCCGCGGCCTCTTCCACCACAGGCTCCGGTTCCGAGGCCGCCACGGCTTCTTCCTCTGCCTCCTGAACCACCTCGCTTGGGGTCTCTGACTCCACGTTTCCAGCGGCTTCCTCGGTCGAACCGAGGTCCGCAAACCCGACGGCGACGAATTGCTCGCCTGGCGGAGGGTCTTGGATCGTGAAGGCCGTCAAAAAGAAACACAGCGCGAGCACCCCGACGAACAAGAGGCCGCTCAACACAGCGGCTTGCCGTTGG
>MDSZ01272140.1_pt1 | contig 10997 bp, 14 predicted proteins | sample 811201 | NCBI WGS metagenome assembly MDSZ01 (sample SAMN05326647, study PRJNA326480) | marine metagenome | isolation source: seawater | place: Indian Ocean: North | collected 2010 | reverse complement strand
TTGGTAATGAAGAACAAAGAGAATTAGGTCCATTGAAGTATCTATCAGAAACAACTGGTAAAGATATGGGTCAAGTAGTTAATTGGTTTTTGTTATTAATTATATTTGTATTCGATCCTTTAGCTATTGCTATGGTAGTGGCAGCTAACTTTGCATTCAGCCAAATAAAAAAAGACGGTATGCGAGTTGTAACTAATAAGGATGATATTAAAGATATACCCGATGGTGAAGAGTTTATATATTCATCAGAACCAGCGATGGACTTTGATGAGCAAGTTAAAGCATCTTGCCCACCAGGATTAGAGTTTGACACACCATATACATTGGATGAAATAAAAGAAAAGTGGGAAGAAGCTGAGAAGGAAGAAGAAGATAATCAAAAAGAAAAGGTTGATACATACGAAGTGTATGATGAGAAACCTAATGAAGAAAATGTGTTTGTGGAAAAACCCAAACATAAACCAAGACCTAAACAATTAAATAATTAATTATGGCAACAAAAACAAAGGATAAACCAAACTACGAAGTTAAGTATTTGAAAATTAATCGATGGAATAGACTACCAGACATTAAATACAGACATATGGAATGTAGAGTATGTGGAGCTTTAACTGAGGTAGGAGAAGATGCTACGGCTGTAACATGTTATATATGTGTGAACTCAATGACAGAACCTCCAGCTTTTTATAATAAGAAGAAATCTGATAAGCCCCCGGGATGGCATTTCATGAATGTATATGTTCACAAAGATGGAACTGTATATCACAAAGGTGTAGAGCAACCCGATCTTAAAGGAACATTGCCTGTTACTAAAATAAAGAAGAAGAAAAAGGAAGAAAGAAAATTAAATAAGTTTCAAAAGGCAGATAAGCGTAATCGGTTGATGGTAGAGTTGCATAAATTAAAAAAGAAACAAAATAAAGCTAAGCTAAAAAAAGATATTAAAGCTGTTGGTGTTTCTATTAGGAAGATTGAACGCGAATTAAAAAAGTTAAAATAATTTGGTTTATTCAAATATTTTTTGTATAATATAGTATGAAAGAAAGATTACAAACGATAGCCCATAGAACGGTTGCAATACTTATAATAATATCATTAGCGTTTATATTATGTTCAATGCTCGCAGGTCCACTTATGATAGGATGGAATTATTCATTTGGATTAATTATAGGCACAGTAACATATTTAAAATGTCTTAAAATTATAATTGGTATAATAGTATTTGTTGGTGCAATGGGTTCTATATTAAATTATTTATCTGCTAGGGAGGATAGAAATGGATAAGATCATATATGAGAGAGGAACATATTCCAAAGAAGCACAGAAGATAGAAATGGATGTGAGAGAAAATTTAGATGTTTGGGATTTTAAAACGATATGCAAAAGACTCGCATGTGCACTTGGATATAGTAATAAGAGTGTCGAGGAAGCTTTTGGATCCAAACCATCAACTAAAGATAAAGACATTAAACAATTGTTGAAAGATTAATATGGCTGAAAAAGATATTAAATTAAAATTAGTATTAAAAAGATTCCCTCCCGGAGATAGATGGACACCTGCTGAAGATAAGAATATGATATTTGAATCATTAACAGCTGGTATAGAATGGGTGTTTCAACAAACACAGGAAAAGGACTATGTAATCAAAGCGGGCGAAGGTAAGGTTTATATTTACCATGAACAGGATATAACGGAACCTGAACCAGAACCACCTAAAAGATATAACCTATATGGCGAATTTGAATAAATAATTAATTATGGATAAAAAAAATTACAATATATCATTTACTGTTATAATGATTGTCTTAATGGCATATATGTTTCTAAACTCATTTAGATATAACAGAAACATTGAGAGACTGAATACGAAGATAGAAACTCTTACAGAAGAAGTAGAATGTTATGAAGCACTTAATGACTTTAATAACAGATATCAAGAAGAGCTAGAGTCTCAATTAGATTCGCTTAACAAAAGATATCAAATATTCGAAACGCCACCTGCACGCAATATGATAGATATAATTAATGCTATAATGGAAGTGGAAAGTAGTGGCGACTCTAATGCATATAATCCAAAAGAAGATGCAGTAGGCATATTACAGATTAGAAGATGTATGGTAGATGATGTAAATAGAATTCTTAAAAGAAAACAATCAGATGTTAGGTATTCCTATAGTGATAGATGGAATATACAAAAATCACATGAAATGTTTAGAATCTTTTGTGATTATTACGGATTAACAACAGCTGAAGAAATGGCAAGATGTTGGAATGGTGGTCCTAGAGGTATTAACAATCCCTATACAATGGGCTACTGGAATAAAGTAGAAGATATATTAGTATCGAATGAATAGAGAAGATAGATTTTACATTGTAATTAAATATCATTACAATCCAACAACGAATGAGGTGAATAAGAAATCTCTACCAGTATTGATGTTAGATAATGATGGAGACCCATTAGAGTTTGATACGAAAGATTCTGCAGATGAATTTGTTAGTATTTGTAATATAAATTCTAATCAAGGATTTCATTACGAGGTTAAGGAATTAGGTAAAAAATATTTAAAGGTTACACAAAAAAAATCATAATATGAAATTAGACGAACAACAATTATTAGACAACTGGAATAAATTAATGGAATGCATCTCAACTGAATTCAAAGGTGAGAGACATGATAAACTTGTAGAGTTATATAATCATATGCAAGATAGAATGATGTATGCCCCAGCAAGTTCAAAAGAACATTTCCATAATTGCTTTATAGGCGGTTATGTGGATCATGTATTGAATGTTATAAACTGTGCAGATCGAACATATGAACTTTGGAAATCATTAGGATCGGAATGTGAAGGATATACTCGGGAAGAATTAATATTCTCCGCCCTTAATCATGACTTAGGTAAAGTAGGTGATATGGAGGGACCTGCATATATTCCAAACCCAAGTGAGTGGCACAGAAAGAATCAAGGCGCATTATATATACCAAACCCAGAAGTTCCATTCTCTATGGTTCCTGATAGAAGTTTATTTTTATTAAATCAATTTGGAATTAAGTATAGTTTTAATGAATTTCTTGGAATTAAAACTCACGATGGTATGTTTGATGATGCTAACAAACCATATTTTATAGGTTATAATCCATCAACGCGTCTACAAATAAATTTACCGTATGTATTACATCATGCGGATATGATGGCTTCTAGGATAGAATACGAAAAGTGGTTAAGAAATAAATCAGACAATCCGACTGTAACAAAATCTACTTATAAGAAATCTAATACAATATCGGATCCTAAAAAATCTATAAATACAGATAAAATTTTTAGTGATTTGTTTGGAGATAAATAATGATAATTACTATAATAATATTAAGCATTTTATTATGCGTTAGTTTATTTGCTAATTGGAATCTTCTTAGGAAGAATGAAGCCCAGGAAGATGATATTGAATTCATGAATGATTGGATGAATACTATTAGCACTAGAACGAATGATGTTTTGAGGAAGGCCCGAGAAATAGATAGAAAGGGGATATTTGAAAAAGACGACGAAGTTGGATCAATATACTCTGAACTTAAAAAAATAATAGAAACGTTAGAAAATTTAATAGTGAAAGTGAATGAGTAAAATATATGGACAAATCCCTATCTCCTATTGAACAATTCTATTTCGATCTTGAAGAGCGTACTAGATTAGAAAAAGAAAGACAAGAACATTATGATACGTTATCCCCAGAAGAAAAAAGAGCTTATCAAAAAGCTAAAAGAAAAAGGGGAAGACCTAAAAAGCGATATTATTTCACTGATGATACTCAGGCAGCAATTGTAGCATATAACCAGGATGATAATGATAGATTAAGAAATAAGGTATTTAATGAACACATATATAAGGCGTTCTTAAAACTGTCAGAAAATATTATCCACACATTTAAATTATATCATTTTAATTGCACAGCAACCCAATTAAAACATGAAGTAGTATCATTTCTATTAGAGAAGATGCACAAATTCACACCAGACAAAGGTAAGGCATTTTCATACTTTAGTATTGTAGCCAAACATTATTTAATTATCAATAATAATAAGAATTATAAAAAATTAATTAACAAGGCTCCTATATTAAAAATAGATACACAGAGAGACTTGACTAGTGAGATAGTTAGGGATGAAATGAGGGAAGAGACTTTTGACTTTATGAATCAATTTATTGAATATTGGGAAGTTAATATGTATAATGTTTATAATAAAAAACGTGATATAAAAATTGTAGACGCCATATTGACATTATTCAGAGAACGACATAATATAGAAAACTTTAATAAGAAGGCATTATACATTATCATTCGTGAAATGACGGATGTAAAAACATTGTATATAACAAGGGTTATAAATACTTTGAAAAAGAGTTATTTGGAACTATACCCGGAGTACGAGAAAACGGGTCAGATACATATGCCTAAATCATCATTCTTAAATTAATATTTTCTCTACCTGCATATTTATATTAAAGGGAGATTTATATGAGCTTTGATAAAGAGTTATTTGATGGTAAATCGTTTTCGAGTTTATTGGAAGATATATACAAAAATTCGAAAAAGAAAGAAATTCAAATAAATACATTAATATCTGAACTGAAGCCATTGATACAAAATATAGGCGATGCAACTATCATTGTTCCGCTTATAAAAGAGTATCTGGATGTTGCAGTAAAGAATGACGATGCGTTAGTAAGAATGGCCGCAATAGTCCAACGTGCAATGTCGCGAAGTGATTCAGGAGAACTGGATGCATTACTATTGACAGAGGATGAAAAGAAACAATTGATGGAAACTCTTGTTGATGCTGAATCAGAACCTAAAGAAACCGACAAACAAAAAGAGGAAGAAAAAGATGGGACAATGGGACAATCCGGGACAAAGCTTCCAGCAAGCAGCCCTCAGTCAGAAAGCAAAAGCTAATCCGAAAGGAATAGCTAAAGATAGTAATGGTTGGGAAGTAGCTAGGGTAGTTGATGTCAGTATGCATACTGGTGAAGATGCTTTGGGAAAAAATGAAAATGCAGGAGTGGGATGGGTTAAATTCAGAAGACCCGGCGTTGATGACTCACTACCAGCAAAATCACTTCCATGGGCCCAGCCATTCAATACATCAACCGAATATCCCATTAAAGGTGAGTTTGTAATGATTGCAGCTGCACCTGCAGGAATAAGCCCGTATGTAAAAAATGCACTTAATAGAATGACGTCATGGTATTATATTGGACCCATAAATTATTCGGGGCTTATAAATAAAAATGCATTAAAAAATTATTCTGAAATAGACCATCCCGACGACAAAGGATCAGCAGCTGCAGGATATGAAGCTGATTCAAATATGCCACCAGATTCAGACGGTGCGGCAAGTGTTCCACCTGTAATAGGTAAACATGGATTAGCATTTACTCCCGCCTCGAATATATATCCACTACAACCTTTATTTGGTGATACAATATTTCAGGGAAGATGGGGTAATAGTATTAGATTTAGCACATCACAACCAAACCCTGAGGGTGTAGAAGGACTAGATCCTACTAAAGGATATTTAGACAATCCATGGTCAGATAACGAAAACAATGTAGGCGAAGATCCTATAACAATTATACGTAATGGTCAGAGTGATGAATCTAGAGATTTACCAATGGATGACAAGGGCGCATTGCCCCCGATGTTTGAGGATTTAATAGAAGATAAAAGTAGTATATGGTTAACAGATGGACAAACTATTAATTCATTGCAAAGAATGCTTACCGACACAGAGGAGGATGGTTCTGGTGTGGCAACAACGAATGTATTAAAAGCTAGCGGCTTAGGAAATGTATACACCGACTCAGGAAAAGCAACTCCGCAGGTAATAATAGCATCTGATAGATTAATATTCCAAGCCAAAGATGATGAGGTATTAATTTTTGGAAAAAATGGAGTAGGCATAGCAGCTGATAATGATATAGTTCTAGAATCAAATGACACTATAACAATTAGCGCACCAGTGATTGAATTGGTTGGAGAGGTTAAGTATGGTAGTGGTGGTAAAGCAATTGATGGTGAAAAATTAATAGAACTCTTAGAGGATTTGATAGATGAAGTAATGGGACTAGGAGTAATAACAGCAACGGGACCAGGAGCTGCGAATCCAAGCCCAGCACTACAGGCTATTAAGGATAAACTCGATGACGCATTATCAAGCGGCGATGATCAAGCGTAGGGAGACATATAAATGCCTGGTGCACCTAAAATCATAATCAAATCTCGACTACAATGGGAAACAATGTTTGTGCAGCCCATAGCTCAACAAATGGATATGGGTCAAGTATCGGGTACTTTACACTTATGTCAACTGATTGCAACTCATTATGATTCTGTTGTAAAGACTGGATTTTGTAATTTCCCACCAACGGGCCCAACACCACCTGCACCGATGGTGACAGGTAAGTCCCCACTATTCCAAACATCTTTCTTTGTTGGATTAAAGGCATCAGAAGTGTTAAACTTAGTAACTAATCCACCCTTAATGGCTGCAACCGCAGCACTTACAAAGGCCATGAAGAAGAATAAAGATAAGATTGAAAAATTAAAAAAGAAGAAAGAAGAACTGGAGCCCACAGTTAAAAAAATTAAAAAACTTGTAGAGAAGGGTAAAGGTATTAAGGATGTGTATGATAAAGCCAAGGCATTAGACTACAGAGGTGCGATAGATGCAGGAGCAAAGGAGTTTGAAAGTCCATTAATTCCTGGTTTTGATAAGTTAAAGAAAAAGGCAGATAAATTAACTGAACCGGAAATTAAAAAGGAAATTAATAAAAAAATAGAAAAAGAAAAACAAAAGGTTTTAAAAAAATTAGAACCGTTAAAATTAAAACTTGAAAAAAAGAAAAAGGAAATTGAAGATAAGATAAAAGACTTAGTAGAAAGGGTTACCCAAAAGATAGTGCAGAAGATAGCTCAGGCCCAAATGAAAAAAGCCAAATTAGCAGCAGATACTGCCAAAGCAGCTTCTATGAGTTATGTGCAAACAGTTGAAGCAAATATAGCATTAGCAAAAGCCAAAGTTAAAGCGGCTATAGAAATGGGTAAGAAGATTATGATTATGGTTAAGAATGTTGCAAAGATTGTTGCATGGGTAAAAACATTCGAAGCAGCTATAAAAAAGTTTAAAGAGTTTGCAAAAAATTTACCCGAATTAAAAGAATTATTAAAACCACCTAAACCACCATCATTACCTGGTGGCAACATATTAGGTTTTGGAAAAATGAATCTTGATATCAGATCTAAAGATTTTGAATTACCTGAACTACCTGAACCCCCTGATGTGAAACCAATGGTTGAAGAATTAAAACAGAAAGGTATTGATGCAATAAAAAAGAATCCGGATTTAAAAAGAAAAACGGCTAAATTAGAAGCGAAGGTTGAAAAGGTCAAAGCTAAGATAGAAGCGAAGATGGAAAAGATTAAGACCAAGATAGATGAGTTAAAGAAAAAAATAGAAGACAAGATAAAAGAAATAAAGAAGAGAGCTATCGACGCGGGAAAGAAATTATTAAAAAAAATAATACCACCGGGAGATAAGGATCCAACAGCTAAAGTTAAGATACTGAAGGAAAAGAAAAAAAAGTTAGAAAAACTTTTGAAGAAAGCCAAGGAGCTAAAGGAAAAAATAGAAACCGAGGTTAAAAAAAGAATCGAGCAGATTAAAAAATTGATAGCTAGAGGTAAAGCCATTATAGCTATTGTTAATTTAATCAAAGAAGGTGGTTTGGAGAATTATAAAAAAGCAATAGACGAAGGAGCTAGACCATTTGAAAGCCCAACTATTCCAGGATTTGATAAGCTAAAGGAACAAAAAGATAAACTAACTGAACCCGAACTTAAAAAAGAAATGATGAAGAGAATAGACAAGATAAAGAAGAAGAATGAGAAGAAGTTAGAAAAGTTAGAATTAAAATTAGAAAAAACTAAAAAGCGAATAGAAGAAAAAATGAAACCTATCGAGGAAAAGATAGGAAGATACAAAGCCTTTATAACAGCAATAGCAAAACCACCAGTTCCAGCAGAAGTTACACCTTCTGGTAAATTAATTGCCGCAGCGATGTCTGTTGGGTTAATAGGATATTGGACAGGAGGATCAGTGCCATCAATTCCGGGAGGAATAGTTATAACCCCGGGACTACCATTAAATGCACTAAAAACGTTAGATGGCGAACCAGCAGTGGAAGCAGTTGCAAAGGTATTTAATAAAGATAGTGAATTAGATAATGCTGATAAAATGAGAGTTTTAGCAAATGTGTTTGATATTCACATGAAAACAGTGACAGGTATGTGGCAAATGCCAACACCAGGAGGACCTGTACCAACACCGTGGATTTCATACGGATAATTTGAGGTTATAAATATTTATATTAGAATGGAGACATCAACATGAAAAAGAATGAATTTGTTAAATTAATAAGAGAGACTGTTAGCAAAGAAGTAAGGCGTGCAGTTAGAACGGAATTAAATGAAATTTTAAATCCGCCTGATAACAGTGTTAAAACATTTAATGAACAAATACAAAATGGAGTGCAAATGCAACAACGCGCAGAGGCATCTCCGCAAGAACATGTTAAGTATACTAATAATGGTACACTTAATGAAATATTAAATGAAACAGCTAATGATATGAAATCATATCCGACAGCTGGTGGGAGACCACTATCAGCAGCAGATGCTGTAGGTGGTAAAGCATCATTAGCAGCAGCAATGGGATTACCCCCACTAGGCGCTGAGGCAGGGCCACCATCAGCACAAGAAATGATCCCAGCTGACAGACAGGGTGCACCAATTCCAGATGCTGTTGGAAAAGCATTAACAAGAGACTATAGCGGATTAATGAAAGCTATAAATAAAAAGAGAGGATAATAAATGCCAGGACCTGATATAAATCCGACATATTCAAATCCCCGTTTAATGGGAAGAGCATCTGCGTTTCAAGCAAGAATTGGAGAAGGACCAAATGGTCTTCAAGTAATCCAAGACGCGGTTGGGGAATATGGTATTGGTATAACTTTACCATTAACTCCGGACGAACATAGTCCATATGGTATGAAATTAGCATATAGCACAGCACAAGCCGTGCAATCGGATTTAATCAATTTATTATTAACACAGAAAGGAGAAAGATTAGATAATCCTGAATTTGGATCCAATCTTAATAAGTTTTTATTTAGACAAAACACTTCTGATTTAGAACCATTAATTGAAGATGAGATTAGAGGTGCATTTTCAGCATATGAAGGTGAAACAGGGATTGGTGTTGATATTATACAAATATTAGTAGATAGGCACGATAATAGTGGGGACGTAAGTCATGGAATAACTATTAAGATAAAATATAAAGTTCTCGGAAGCGTACAAGAGATTTTGACAACATTGATGAATAGACCAGATGGTCCTATTTATTCTTCATATCAAACAACGAGTGACCAGTTGTGGAACATGGGAACTCCAGCAAACGCATCAGACCCTATTCAAATAAATAGTGGTTATGATGATGATGAATTTATAGTATAGAGGAATATGAGATATGGCATATAATAGCAATTTAGAAAATAAGGATATAAATTATTTAGGGAAAGATTTTAATAGCTTCAAGAACAATCTTTCGGAGTTTGCAAAAACATACTTCCCAACAATATATAATGATTTTTCAAGTGCATCTCCTGGAACTATGTTTGTGGAACTTGCAGCTTATGTAGGTGATGTATTATCATATTATATGGATTCTCAAATAAAGGAAAATCTATTACCATATGCAAAAGAAAGAGCCAATATAGTAAATATAGCTAATACGTTGGGATATAAGGTAACACCTACAAAAGTATCTAAATGTAAGTGTAATGTATTTGTAATTATTCCAGCAAGATCAGATGGAAAACCTGATTGGCAATATGCACCTACATTACATGAGAATAGTTCGTTTAAATCAACAGAAGCTAATCAAATGTTTACGACAGACAGAGATGTGAAATTTAGTCATTCTTCATCTATAGATCCGACAATAACTACTGTATATAAAATAAACTCATCAACAAGTTTACCATCATTTTATCTACTAAAAAAATCAGTTAATGTAACTAATGGGGAAAGAAAAGAAACTACATTCACAATAGGTTCCGATTCACAAAGATTTCGAAAATTAGAACTAAGTGAAACTAATGTTGTTGAAATCGAATCAGTAACAGATTCAGAAGGTAATACTTGGCATGAGGTACCATATTTAGCACAAGAAACTGTTTTTATAGAACGACAAAATACATCTGAACAAGATGCTACATTAAGTGATGGTGCGGGAAGTGCACCTTATTTACTAAAGATGAAAAAGACATCTAAAAGATTTACAACAAGAACTACTGCTCAAAATAAAACAGCTTTAGTATTTGGGTCTGGAATAAGTACAGTAGCAGATGAATTGATAATACCAAATCCTGAAAATGTAGGCTCTGCAAGTCCTGAGGGAGTTAGTAAGCTTGATAGGGCATTTGATCCATCAAACTTTTTACAAACTAATACATATGGTCAAAGTCCAAAGAACACAACCTTAACAGTTAGATATAAAGTGGGCGGTGGTTCATCTTCAAACGTATCCGCGAATACAATTAAAGTTGTTGACACAGCACTATGGTCAGCTGACAATGTAGATTTATCACAGGCACCTTTGAATGATGTAAAAAATTCTATAGCAGTAGAAAATCCAGAGGCCGCACAAGGCGGAGCTGGAGCAGAAACACCAGCACAGATTAAAAGAAATGCATTAGCATATTTTAATGCACAGAGTAGAGTTGTAACGAGAGAAGATTATCAGGGTAGAGTATACGCTATGCCGGCAAGATATGGGCAGATATCTAAATGCTATGTATCACCAGACACTATTTTACAAAGAGCAGCTGACAATGAACTCGAAACTGTTCCTAATGTAAACGCAAC
>MDSZ01220859.1_pt1 | contig 10997 bp, 10 predicted proteins | sample 811201 | NCBI WGS metagenome assembly MDSZ01 (sample SAMN05326647, study PRJNA326480) | marine metagenome | isolation source: seawater | place: Indian Ocean: North | collected 2010 | reverse complement strand
TAAAAATTAGAATTTTAGGCATAATTTTTTTTGATTAAATACTTAAATTTTAAAAAATCTAAATAATTATCAATATTCACATACTCATGATCTATCAGCACTGCCCCGCTATTATCTGAAAATATATTATTTTTTTTTATTAAATGCTCTCTTTTACAAATATAGAAATTTCCATTTTTTACATAAGTATTTCTAAATTTAAATTTAACGCTTTCAAATTTTTTTCTTTTTTGTAAGTACTTTTTATTTTTTATATCAGTTTTGCTAAGTGAAAGAACCATATCTAAATTTTTTTTTGTTATTAGTTCTATCCCCTTTAAAATATATTTCTTTTTTCTGATCGGACTTGTTGGTTCAAAATATATTGTATAATCAAATTTTCTTTTAAATTTTTTTTCTGCTAACACAAGCGCATCTCTCCAAACACTATGAGCAGAAGCAGTGGCAGAGGAAAGATTTTTTTTTCTATCTATAGAAAAGATTCTCATTTTTTTGGCTAGTTTGATCATAAATTTACTATCAGAAGTGAATACTATCTCTGTAATAAAGTTTAGCGATTTAACGAATTTAAATGTGTATTCAATTAGTGTCGTATCATTATTAATTTTAAGAATATTCTTATTTTTTATACCTTTTGAGTTTTTTCTTGCTGGGATTACAGCTAATATTTCTGGATAAAGCATTAATTTATTTACTTACAAGTAAAGAAAAAGCTGTAGGAAAAGAAGAATTTTTTCTAGAAAGATTTATTTTATATTTTTTTTCTAAATTGACCATTTTTTTAAAAAAATTTTTACTTACCAAATAACTAAGATTTTTTTTTTCTTTTTTTGGTAGATATTGAATCGCTTGATTTAAACAATAAATTGATGCAGTAAATGCACCTCCTACAGTTTTGACCTTATTTTTTTTAAATCTATTTTGTTTTAAAATATTTAAAAGACCCATAGGCGTAAACCTTACAAAATCATCAGGATTCTGGTGAACTTCTCTCAAGGTAGGTTCAAAAATGTAGAGTTTGCCATTTCTTTTTAATATTCTTCTACATTCTTTAAAAAGCTTATTATGATCTGATATGTGATGTATAAGATTAGGAATAATAATTAAATCTGCAAAATTGCTATTCAAATTTATTTTTCTATAATCAGAGTGCAATTTATTAGACTTACTGCTCTTTATAATATTTTTGTTTTTAATGTATTTATATTGATATCTGCCTCTTTTTTTAGTTTTTTTCGGTGAACAATCAATAGATGTTACTTGATTTAAATTGAAAAAAGGTTTGAATAGGCTATTGCCACCGTAAAGTAAATTTCTTTCCAAAAAAATTATTTTTTTGTTTTTTTTAAATATTTTAGCTAGTCTTTTAATGTCTTCAAATAATAGATTATATTGAGGCCATTTTGTATCAGTTAAAAAAAGATCCTTTCTTAGATACTTTTCGTGATTTTTTAAGTTTAAATTATTTTCTTTTACCATAAAATTTCTTTTGAACATTTACTTTCACTTTTGTTAAAATTTTATTCATCATCATTCCGGCATTACCTTTGCCATAAAGATAAGATCTTTTATATTTTTTATTTTTTTTTTAAATGCTTTTTTATAGCATTTAAGATTTCGTTTTTATCATAATTTACATCAATTACATTTTCACCTCTTTCTCTAAAATTTTGCCTTGTTCCAATGTTTACGCTTGGAACACCGAGATATGATCCTTCCCTAATAGCAGAGCTTGAATTTCCCACGAGACAACTTGTATTATTTATTAATCGAATGTAATCTTTATCACTAAAATTTTTGTAGAACCTCACCTTTGTGAAATTTGAAATTCCTTTATCCTTAAAAGTCCTTAGGGCTTTGCTAATTTGATCAGAGCCTGCGTCGATATTTGGCCACAACCAAATCTTTTGAATATCTAAACTACAAACTGCTTTTAAAGTATTTGTAATTTGTTCTAAACCTGAACCATACTCAGTTGTTACAGGATGTTGAACAATAGTTAGATATGGTTTTTTTTGATCAATTTGAGATCCTAAACCCAAATTTTTTTTAAAAAAATTTTTTCCTAAATTTTTGTCAATTTTATTAATAAAATCTAAAGATGGGCAACCTACCATAAATATTTTGCTAGGGTCTTCTCCTAATTGCAGTAAATTTTTTTTAGCTTTCAAGGTGCTGGGGAAATGTATATGCGCAAGCTTGGTGATTGAATGTCTAACGCTTTCATCAATGCTTCCTGTTAATTCACCACCTTGAGTATGAACCACTGGAATATTTAAATAACTTGCGGCTATAGCTTGTGCAAGATTTTCATATCTATCTGCTACAGAAACTACATAATCTGGTTTTAAGTCTTCAAATATGGAAGTGAGTTCAACAATTAATAATGCTGTTGATTTTGCCATACCCGAAGGCCTATCTGTTTCTACAATGTTATAAATTTTTTTATAAATTTTAAAACCATCTTTTTTTAAGATTGGACTTATATCGCCGTACTTTTGAAGAACTGCTGAACTTCCCAAAATAATAGTCAAATCGATTTTGCTATTTCTTTTTGCGGCATCTAAAAAAGAATGTATCCTTCCGTAGTTTGCCCTACTATTGATAATTGTACAAATTTTTATTTTCTTACTCAAAATCACTCCAATTTATTAAATCTTTAGCATTTTTATCTTTAATTAGACTTTTCCCTATTATTTTCTTCATTTCATTAAAATTAATTCCAGTGCCTGGTTTTTTCAAAGTCAAATCTCTTAACAAAATTTTATCTCCTTTACGCATATTTTTTTTAAATGCTAAACTTCTAAAGAATAGTTTCCTCATATTTTTTATTTTTTTATCGATTTTTTTATTAATCTTTAAATTGTAGTATTTTTCATAAAAATTCCTAAATTCGGAGAGAATTTTTAGTTCTTTAAAAGTAATTGATGAACTTGTATCGAAACCTAAATTCTTTTTTGACTTTACGACATGCACTTCTAACAAATCAGCGCCTAATGAAATAGCACTTAGTCCTGTTAAATAATTACCACTATGATCCGAAAGGCCAACCGATATTTTATATTTTTTTTTGTAATAATTTAACATTCCTATACCAATATTTTTTAATGGATTGGGATAAGAGCTTGAGCAATGCAGTAAGCAAATTTTAATTTTTTTTTTTTAAAAAATTTAACTAACTGGTCCATTTCTTTTGAAGATGACATTCCACAACTCAATATGATCGGCTTTCTTGCCTTAATTATTTCGTTAATGAGAAATCGGTTATTAACCTCTCCGGATGCGATTTTTATAGCTGGAATATTTAATTTTAAAAGTGTATTGAGAGCTTTAATTGAAAAAGGAGAGCTTAAAAAAACTAATTTTTTTTTTTTTGCATAATTACTAATTTCTCTCCATTGAGACTCCGTGAATTCCATTCTCTTCCAATAGTTATATCTACTTTTTAATTTAATATTTTTCTTCCTAAATTTATCTTGATTAGAACTTTCCTCAAAAGCGTAATGAGTCTGGAATTTTACAGCATCTGCTCCTGCTTTAGCAGAATGATCGATTAAGTTTTTTGCATACTTTAATGAACCGTTATGTGACTGACCAATTTCAGCAACTATAAATGTTTTAAATTTTTTTCCTGATTGTTTATTTTTAAAATCAAAAAACATTATTGATTTATTGATACCTGTTTAGTTTTTAATAGATAGTTTAAAAAATCTATATCATGCTTGTTGTCTATATTAATAAGCGTTTCTCTTATAGGAATTATTTTTATATTTGAGGTAAATTTCACTTTGGTCTTCATTAAGAAGCTTCTTTTAAAGCTATAGCAAGCACCATTAAAGTTATAGAATGTAGGCGCTTGCTGTCTAGCTACAATATTTTTTGCAGATTTAATCATTAATTTTGGAACACCTTTATTTATTAGTATTTGTCTGTAAGGATGTTCTTTTGGAGCAGTTTCGCTTACAGTATAAACTCCATTGTAATTTTTACTTATAAGTTTTTTTATTGTTTCCAAGATGTGTTTGGGTTTTCTTAAGGGGCATGTTGGTTGTACACACAAAATTATATCGTACTTTGTTTTATATTTTTTTTCACAATTTTTTAAAGCATGTTTTAAAACATCAAGATCACTCGAATATTTTTTTGAATATTTTTTTGGTCTTAAAAAAGGTGACTCTAAATTAAATTTAGAAGCAATTTTAGCATACTTTTTACTATCGGTGGATAAAATTACTTTATCTATACCTTTTATCTTTTTTAAACATTTATATGCTATTTCAATCAAAGTTTTCCCATTCAATTTTCTAATATTTTTATCTTTAACTGAAATACTTCCAGCCCTGGCAGGTATTACTGCTAATATTTTTTTTCCATTTATCATTTTTTAAAAAATTCGTTTATTTTTTTTATAATGTAATTTTGAGTTTTTTTTTTCATACCATACCAAATAGGTATATCAATAAAACTGTCATATGAGTTAATGGCATTAAGAAATTGGTTTCTTTTAAATTTGAATTTTTTTACATAATAAGGTTGTATATGCACAGGTGGAAAAGAGAGTCTTGTGTCAATTTTATGTTTGTTTAAAAATTTAATGAGTTTATCTCTAATTTCTTTTTTTACTTTTATCGAATACATATACCAACTCGGTTGGGTCGAATAATGTGGGATAAATGGAGGAGTAATATTTTTATTTTTTTTCAACTCCTTTGTGTAAGTTTTTGCTAACTCATTTTTTTGTTTGATAATTTTATTTATTTTTTTTAATTGAGTAATACCAATCGAAGCACATATATCTGTCATTCTATAGTTATTACCTAAAACTATGTGATTGTATCTTTTGTCTTGTCCTTGATTTCTTATTACCTTTAATTTTTCGTAGATTTTTTTATTATTAGTTGTTACCGCTCCACCTTCACCAGTTGTAATGTTTTTATTAGCAAAAAAACTAAACGAATGGATATCTGCTTGTGTGCCAACTATTTTTTTTTTATATTTTGCTCCAAATGACTCTGCGCTATCTGATATAAAATATATTTTGTATTTTCTGCCCAATTTTTTAAATTTTGCGTAATCAACAGGTGTTCCCTTCAAGTCAACTGTAATAAAAGCTTTAGTTTTTTTTGTTATTTTTTTCTCAATATTTTTTACTGTTACATTAAAGGTATCGGGATCATTATCACATAGAACTAATTTTGCACCATTATATAGAACTACATTCGAGGTTGATATATAAGTCAGACTTGGCACAATTACTTCATCGCCTGGGCCAATGGATAATGCCTTCAAAATTGCATCTAAAGCTGAGGTCCCATTATTTACTGCAACAGAATATTTTGACTTAGTTAAAGTGCATATTTTTCTCTCAAATTCTTTTACTTTTTTTCCCATTGTGATCCAGCCAGATTTAATAGCTTTATTGACCGCTTTTGTTTCTTCCTGATTAATTAATGGCTTTGCTATAGGTATTGGGGAAATCATAAGAATGTTTTAAGAAAAATAAGTTTTATTAATTGTTTCTATGCTTTTTTTTAATTCATCTTTAATTGCATTTCTAGACTCCAAGCAAATAATCACTTCATTTTTAGATTTTGTTTTAAAGTCTTTAATTAGTTTTAAAGCCTCAAGTTGCCAACTTCCCTCGATTACCGGAAGGTGCTCATCTTTAAGTCCGTTATTTTCTGACATATGAATTTCAAAAATCCTATCTCCATACAATTTAATATATTGTTCTAAGAATTTAAATTTATCAAAACTTTCAATTCTGCTTGTAATATTCAGGTGACCAAGATCTAATAAAAGTCCAATGCTATCAGGTAACCTTTCCATTAATTCTTTTATTTCAACTAAGTTACAAAAAAGCGATAATTTTTTAGATGAAGCAGGAAATAAATTTTCAACAGCTAATTTAGTCTTTGTTCTACTAAATTTCTCACTTATCTCGTTTAAAAACTTTGCAGAGTTTGTAATTGCTTTCTCATAAGATAAACCTTTATTTTCAAATTCGAACATTCCATTTTTTATGCTACTTGCATTTGACAAGTAACCTGCGTGAATAGCGTAAACTTTTGAATTTGAAATTTTACATAAATCTAAAGTAGATGATATTAAATTTTTACAACTTTCTTTCACTTGATCTTTATCGCTTGCTATATTTAAAACAAAGTTTTTTTTTTGAGGAGGAAAGTAGTTATGAATGTTAAATTCAATACCTTTTTCTAAGTATTTTTTAAAAATTTTAGATAGTTCATTAGTATTTTGATACTTATGAGGGGCTGACATTTCAATATGTTTTACGTTTAGTAAAATACAGTTTTCAATAGCTTGTTCTACTGAAGAATTTTTAAAACAGCTAGAAGATAAATAGCAAGACATATAGATCGGTTAAACTCTAACTTTTTTTCCAAGCTTTGAAGACTTGCAAGTAGCTAAAATCAATTTCATAGTTTTGACGCTATCGTCAAAAGTTGCAATAGATTTAGTTTTTTTGTTGATACAAGAAAAAAAGTGTTTAAGTTCTTTTATATAAATAGAATTAGGGTCATTAAAAAAATTTTTAAATACTTTTGTTTTTTTATTTTTAGAATTATAAAAAGTCACCTCTTGTTTATAAAAATCACAAGAGATATTTCCGTTTATTCCTTTTATTTCGAAATCCTTTCTATGCTTCCTACCAAACATGTCAGTATGAAGTGAAGCAATCAACCCAGATTTAAATTTAAGTATCATCTCGGACACATCATCAGCTTTGACCTGTAAATTTGAAATTTTTGAATTAAAACCGATAACTTCTTTAAAGTCACCAAAAATAAAATGCATAATATCAAACAAGTGACTTTGGTCTAATATTGATCCTCCACCCATACTCTTTTTTGCCATATAAAAATTTCTATAATTTTCCCAGGGATGCCAATCTGGCAAATATTCAGAAAACTCACCCCTAACATATAAAACTTTTCCGATAGATTTTTTTTTAATTAAATTTTTGACTTTTTCAATCATTGGATTGAATCTAAATATATATGCGATCATAAAAAATACTTTATTTTTTTTCAAAATCTTTTCTAACTTTTTGCTTCCTTGCAAATTATTACATAAAGGTTTTTCCATTAGTATATGAATATTATTTTTTGCTAATAAAATACCTTGTTGAATATGAAAATTTGTTGGAGAGCAAACTATACTCGCAAAGAACTTTTCTTTTTTTAACAATTTTTTTAAACTTAATGATGTTGTAGAAATTCCCAATTTCTTAACTTGATTTAATCTATCTGTTCTAGGGTCTAAACCAGTAATTTTTTTTGGGTTAAAACCAATTTTAATTAAATTTTTAATGTGCCTTTTTCCAATGGAGCCACAGCCTAAAATTAAAATATTCATTATTATTTTTATTGAATTGAAACGAATTCTTCTTATCTATAAATGTGAAATAAATCTATCAAAAACTTTACCGTCACAAGGTCCCAAGTAGTAATTTATTAGTTCATTTTTATGTCTGGTATCAGTGTTCAAACTTTCTAAATTAATTACCCTTTCAATTTCATTTGCATTATCTACTTTAATGGTCGCATTTTCAAAATTTCCTGTAAATAAGTAGCTTTTTTCTAAGTCATTAATCGGTTCAAATTTTGGCTCAATTACATTTTTATTCATGAGTATCGCCTCGGAAATAATCGTGCTATGGAAAACAAATATTTTTTTGCTTTTTGAGATTAGTAATTGTGCATTATCAGTTTCTGATTTAAGTGAAATATTTGGACCCAATTTGGTGTCATATTTTTTAAGAAGCGGTTGAAGGTACTGATACTTATGTTGATCTTTTTTCATCTTTATTAAAAATTTTTTATCATAGAGTTTATTAGCTACTTTTATAAAATTTATGTGAAATTGTTCTACTTTATTTAAAATATCTAATCTTTGACTTATCTCCTCAGGTATCCCGTTCATTTTATCCTGAGCTGATGAAAAAAATAATCCAGCTTCGTATTTTATCTGTTTTTTTTCTGAATATTTTTTTAATATTTCATCAGATTTAGCTGATCCGATATGTTCGCAATTACCTCTAATCCCTTCTACACCTAAATAAAAATGTTTTTGCTCCTTTGAATAAAATAATATTTTTGATCCATTAAATTTTGTCCTAATATAAAAATTTTTAACAATAAAATTTTGATGTCCTGGTGGACTAACTGTTTCTTTCATGTATACAATACAATCAATGTTCATTATTTTAGCTGCTTCAAATAAATCATAAATGTAGCTGTAAACGAAATTTTGGCAAAAAATAGTAATCGGTTTATCAAAAAATTTAAAAACAGATAAAAATTTTACTAAAAATTTTGTAATTTTTTTTTGATTTTCAGGATAATCTTTCACCGTTTCCCAAAATGAATAATTAGAAAACTTATTTATTTTTTCAGTTTGCTTTAGTGTCATTATTGGTATTCGATCTATTGTTTTAATGGGCCTTCCATAAAAATTATTAAATATTATTTTTAAAATTCTTAATGATATTTCTATTGAATAAATATTTTTTTTGTTGTTATGAGAAATGATAAAATCTAATTCATTTTTTACTGTTAATGCCTTTGTATTAAGTATTATTTTACAGTTTTTATTAAATAAAATTTTTTTAAAATTAGGGATAATTATAAAAAGTGCTAATAATCTTGGTAAATTTAACACAATTAAATAGTATGAAATTGAATGGTAAGTTTTCAGCAAGAGAGAATACATTGTGTGATTATATTTTCCTGTTAGTTTGAGTAATCCTAGTCATTGGCTTATCATAAAATCCAATCCTTACGCCAGCCGAAAGGAACCTCGTAATAAGATCCAAATCATTGACTCGATTAATTTTTTTTCTCCAGCATTGATTGTTATATTTAATAAACTTAAGATAAGATTTGTAAAGCCACGTTGAGTGCCCACCGATATTCGTATTTTTGTAATTAGTTTTAGTATTCAAATTATCAAAATATTTACTTACAAGTTTTTGACCTTTATCTATTTTTATTTTTCCATCTATTAAAACTTCATTGCTAGCTGATATCATTTCAAATTTGTTTGTCTCAGCAAATTCCAGCATCTCGTTTAAGTGATTTTCATTCATCCATTCTTCATCATCATCTAATCTTGCGATCCATTCGCCTTTAGCTTTTTTTAAGGCAAAATTTGCAGCTTTAACCTCACCAGCCATCCATAAATTTTCCTTAGTAAGAGGCATGGGCTTGAACTTATAGGAGATATTGAAAAATTTTATTTTATTATTATTTAATTTTTTGATTTCTAATTCGGTATCGTCTGTGCATCTGTCACCAATAATCAATAATTCATAATCACGAAATTTTTGCTTGAGAACACTTGGTATAGCTTTGGATAATAATATAGAACTGCGATTATATGTTGGAATATATATCGTAACTTTTGGATCATCTTTTTTTGCCACATAAGTTAATCTTTTAAATTTAAGCATAAATTTCTCAAAAATTAAATATTTAACACTCAATGTATTTGAAATAATATAATTAAAAAATTTATTATCTATTTTAGACAAAATAAAATCTATGCTACTCATTTATAATTTTGTAAGTGTTATATCTATCATGATTACTAAATACCCATTTTCTAATTAATTTGACTTCATTATCCAGTTTTTTTTCATTCTGGCTTAAAAATTTATTTATATAATTATAAATATTTTTTTTTTCTGCACCGTAAGGGTATTTTGGAAATCTGTTTAATTTATAATCACCTAGTAAACTTAAAGAAAATATCTGAGCATCAATAATATCTTTTTTATTGGGCTGTTTTACTTTATTTAAATTTTCCAAAACTTTTAAAAGTTGTTTTCTATCTTTTGCAAACTTTACAAACGGGAAACTTGAAAATGGAGAAGGAAAACAACAGATTACTTTTTTCCCATTAGTTCCATACTCTAAAGTAGACGAGCTTCTAGCAGAAATTAGATAATCAGAGTATTTTTCTAATTCGATATTTGTCATATCGTTTGGCCATAATCTTATATTTTTTAAATTAAGACTATAAAATATTTTTTCACACGTAGTTTTTTCACCATAGAATTTTTCACCTGGGTGTGGCTTTAAAATCCAGTTTATATTATTAATTTTATCAACTTTTCTAAGCGTAAATTTTATCCAATCAACATAGTTGCTGAAAGGATTTTTACCGTAACCTGAAGGATAGTCTGTCCAGCAATTAGCAAAAATTATTGCAATAGGATTTTTATTTTTAATACCGAAGTAATTAAGAAAGAAATTTTTACTTTTTGCTTTATGTTTATTTTTTTTGTGAATACCGAACACGGTTAGCTCTCCATCATGTCCTGATTTTAATTTTCTTAAATAATGCCTACTTTGTTTGGCTAAAATATTTTTTTTATTAAGATTAAGTTTTTTAATATCGGCAGAATTTAAAGTATCATCAAAGGGCTTTAACATTTTTTTAAATTCATCTATTTTTTTAATAATGATGTGTCCATTGTAATAATTGGTAAAATAAACCGGAATATTTTTTTTTAACATCATCCAAATTAATACAGAGTACCTAATAGTAATTTGGTGACTTAAAATAGCTGTGCTAATTGATTTCTTGGTTAATAAACTTTTATAAAAATCAATATAAAATAAGGTTTTAGCTAAAAAAAATTTATAATCTACCTTTGAGCCTTCTACTTTACCTATTGCATTTTTTTTTAATATTTCGTCATAAAAATAGAAGGCTGGAAAACCAGAGGGTAACTTGAGATTATAAAGAAAATCATCTGTCATTATTTCTCTTCTACTTAATATTTTTTCTGCCTTAAATTGATATTTTGTTGGTATTTTATCAGGTAAAATCACTTCATCAGTGTAACCCAAACTTTTTAAAATTGCTTTTGTGCTTCTTTGAATTTTGCTAAATCTTAATAAACAAGTTTTTGAACCATATTTTTTTTCGATTGCAGGCTTTATCATGGCCATCCTTAACCAGTGAAC
>MDSZ01077849.1_pt1 | contig 10997 bp, 6 predicted proteins | sample 811201 | NCBI WGS metagenome assembly MDSZ01 (sample SAMN05326647, study PRJNA326480) | marine metagenome | isolation source: seawater | place: Indian Ocean: North | collected 2010 | reverse complement strand
GTGGTAATTTAGTCAATGGAATGAATTTTACTGTTACCAATGCTCAAGTTAGAGAGGCAATCAATCTATCAGCATGGTATCCAGATTTCGGTTGGGATCCAACTTCAGGAACTATGCCAATCTCACCAGTCTTGCCGTGTACTCAAACTGGCTGGGGCTTAGTTAATCTCTCCAATATCGAACCGATAATTGCCCATCTAAATCAATCCGAGCAACTTCAAGACAGGCCTGCCGATGTAGAGGCATGTATGTCTGCTAATCAAGACCTTAGAGAATCCTACTGGGGTGCATATCCAAGTTCACCTGTTAACGTAATCCAAGGAATTTCTATAGAATATGCTACTTGGAGAGATTGATGGTTTATATCCATTAACTTGTAAACCAATTATTGATTAATCAGCAACTATTGGCGTTAGTTGGTGCTGTTTTGACAAAACTAGGCAATACGATTTCAATAGCAATGATTTTCCTGATGTTACTACCAACATTAGGAGCAGTTGTACCCGTTGATGCTGAGGCATCTAATACAGAAGAAGGTTGGTGGGTTGATACTACTGTTGACCGTAACAAAAATGGCATTGGCGATATGATTGAGCGCCATATTGATAATCCAATTCTGCTAAAAGATGGAACATTGCCAATAATTGTAGATTTTGACCATACTCCTGATGAAAATGATGTAATTATGCTTGAACAACAAGTTGACTATGAACATCAGTTTTACCTTCCAGCAATTGATGCTGTGGCAGGTAGAGTGCCGGTTGCTCTATTGGATAAAGCAACTTCACTTCCAGGAGTTGTTATGCTCGAACTTGACGGTATAATGACAATACAAAACGGAGATGCAGTTGCACTTCATGGTGTAGATACAGCATGGCAAGAAACTGGATATGATGGGTCTGGTACAACGGTTGCGATTATCGATACAGGTATCGATGGCCTACATTCTAGTCTTGATGATCAAGATGACGACCCTGAAACCGATGATCCGAAAGTAGTTGCTTTTTATGATCCAGTGAATAATCCAAGCCTAACCAACGGAACAGAAGTTTTCCCTTACGATGACCAAGGACATGGCTCTCATTGTGCAGGTACTACTGCAGGTACAGGGGCTCCAACTTATGAGAATCCGGGAATGGCTCCACAAGCAAAATTAGTTGGAGTTAAGGTCTTAGATTCTGGAGGTTCTGGTTCCTTTGCTGTTGTAATGGCTGGAATGCAGTGGACTATTGACAATAGATACCAGTATAATATCAGGGTTGCTTCTATGTCGCTTGGAGCATTTGGTATAATTGAATGGACTTCTTCAGAGGAAGATAGTGTTAACAGAATGGCAAATGATATGGTATACAATGACATTACTCTGTTTATTGCTGCTGGCAACTCAGCCGGTAGAGGTACCATCGGTACTCCTGGTAGTGCTGAAGATGCAATTACGATAGGTGCATTGGATAAAGATTCATCAATTGCTGCTTATTCAAGTCAAGGCCCAACTGAAGAGAACAGGGTCAAACCAAATATTGCTTATGTCGGCTCTGATGTAATGTCAGTTGCTCATAACACAGGCGATGGTTATACTGCCTTTTCTGGCACTTCAATGGCTACCCCCGGTGCTGCAGGAGTTGCTGCTCTAATGCTGCAAGCAAATCCAGACTTAAGTCCGTTTGAGGTTCGGAATTTTATGCAAGAAACCGCTGAATATCGTGCCTGTACCTACATGGGTGATGCTGCAGGAATTGATGGTTGCGATGATAATGATGCTCAAAATATTTTTACTAAAAACCGCCAAAACAATGTCTACGGACATGGTGAAGTACGTGCTTTAGAATCCGTTTTGGCAGCTGCTGAAAAATACTATGTTTTCGATTCATCAATGCAAATCACCATCGAGAGTGACCCAACTCACGATAATTCGCATACTCATCTATCTCCAAAAGATGCAATCGAGTTTACGACATCAGGTGGGATTGAGGCAATCCAGTGGCGTAGCAATCATATTGTTGATGATTGGACAAACTTGCATTCCTATGAAAAAACTGATACTGAGGGACATGTCACTGCAATTGACATAATACATCAACTTGAACACCTGCCAGGAATTGAATTAGATGGCAATCATACAATTTCTATTAGAGGTTTGAAATCTAATTCAAGTGGAGGTCACTCATCCTCACCACTTGTTACCATCGATATCATGTTGATGGATACAGCATCTGCCTTCATGCCAGAGTCTGAGGATACACCTGGTTTCACATTCTTTGCAGTATCAGTTGCATCTGCAATCGCATTATTTGTCAATCAGAGAAAGTTAGAATCAGAATCAATATATGATGAAGATTAATTTCAGTCAAAACTGAGAATTTTCCCTTTTCATCGGCGGTGGACTAAAGAGTGATACACATCAACCACTCAGTATGTCGTGGTTAGGCGACCCTAAAGGCGATGGCCAGCCTAAGTTAGGTTTTACTTACCGCATTTTGCGAAGATTTTCTCGCTCCTTGATGTCAGTTTGGTTTAGAGAACTGGATGTGGTAGATAATGAAAACATGCCTCATGATGGTGGTGTTATGTTCATTGCTTGGCACCCTAGTGGGTTAATAGATCCCATTTTACTACATGCCTCCTTACCAGGTAGATTATCGATACTTGCCAAACATACGCTCTTCAAAATCCCAATACTTGGAAGGCTGATTAGAGCCGGTGGTGCACTGCCAATCTATCGAGCATCTGATAGTGATGATATGGAAAAATCACGAATGAAAAATTCACAGATGCTTCAAGACGTTGGTCGGGAGATTTCTAATGGGGGAAGATTATTATTATTTCCAGAAGGGAAAACCCACACCGATTCAAAGGTCAGTAAAGCAAAAACCGGTGCTGCTCGTATTATTTTAATCGCCCTTAGAGAAGCGGAATTACAAAACAAACCTGCTCCTCGAATTGTTCCAGTCGGTTTACATTATTCTAATTCTCAAAAATTCAGAGAAAGAGGTGCGGTGATTCTAGAACGGCCAATGGAGTTACCTGAAATCCCAGATAAGGTTGATGACTTGGAACAACAGAAAGAACTAGACATTATATGGACTAAGAAGGTTACAGAATCTATAGAAGAAGAACTCAGGCGCGCTAGTTTGTCAAAAACCTCTTGGGAGGAACGTCGATTGATTTGGCAAGGGCGCAGCGTTGTATACGCAGAGAGAGCAATTCAAAGTGGTAGTAAAATTACTCGACCTAGTTTTGCTGAATCGGTTATTGGGGCTAGAAGATTACGAGCTGGTTGGGAATACATGTCTAAACACAAGCCCGAGGAAATTGCACCACTTGTTGAAAAATCTAGGCTTCATTTTACAGAACTTGAAACAATGGGGATTACTCCATTTGATGTGGCTGCTAAGCCACAGAAGCCAACGATGATTGGTTATCTGATGGCACTAACCGCATGGATATGGTCTGCTGCTTGGATGTTAGGCTTAGTAACATGGAGCGCTGTTCTAGGTAATGTGCCACCATATCAAGCCAATTACTTGACCATGTGGCATTTGAAAAGAAAGGGAATTTCGGAATCAATTTATGGTACGATGAAGATTGCTACAGCTGTTATTATGTTTCCAATCTGGTGGATTTTTGCGTCATTATCGATAACAGTTCTATTCTTAGCCACTTCTAGCCCGTTGTTTATACTACTGAATAAACATTGGTTACTGGCTTATTTTACCCAAATTAACCCTGTAGTTATGTTCTTTATTTTGTTGGTATGGTGGCCTATTTCCGGAAAAATGCACATGAATCTATATTCAAGATTAGTAAGAAGTTGGAGGTCACTTAAACGATGGAAAAATTGGCGCCAAAACGAGTTGGATTGGGATAGGTTGCAAAAGAGGCAAAGAGAAATCGGTGGTATGTTAATCGGTTTAGGCGATAGTTTGGTACTTCCAGGCGACCCGGAATGGCAAGAGCCAAAAACTGGAGATGATGATTTCAAACACGTGGCTCTGCGCTAGTAGAATAATTCAATTCATCCCTATATTGATATGCATCCATTTGTACGACTAGATGGGTGAGCATGTGGTTGGTTCCGAATACGTGAAAATGACGCCAAGTGCTCCCAAAACCATCTGGCAATCAAAAGTCAACAAAAAAGATGTAGAGTTGCTGATTGATTCTAACGCAGTTTTGCTAGATGTTCTAAGAGATCAAGTCGGCACACTTGGAGTCAAGCGTGGTTGTGATTTAGGGACATGTGGCTGTTGCACCGTGATGATTGATGGCGACCCTAGATTGTCATGTTTATGTCTTGCAGGTCAGGTAAATGGTAGTGAAATAATTACCGTAGAAGGACTTGCTGATGGGGCACACCTAGCCCCAATCCAAGCCTGCTTTGCTAAATTCGGCGGTTCACAATGTGGTTTTTGTACGCCAGGATTCCTAGTTGCATCTCAAGCCTTACTGGATTCCAATCCCAGTCCTTCTAACGAAGAAATCTCGGAAGCAATTGAAGGTAATCTATGCCGTTGCACTGGTTACCAACAGATTGTTGACTCAATCCAGGAAGCAGCCAAGATTCATCGCGGAGAAAATGACACTCCAACGGCAGCTAGCGAACCACATCCAGATCCACATCCAAGCGGACCTGGAGAACCATCGATGCCCCCAGGTCATGCGAAGTGATTACTATGTCAGGCGGATATCGACAGCAACCGGGCGAATCTTCTGGTAAGAGAAGAGATGGCAAGCGAGTTGCTGGTCAGCAAAAGTTTCCTCCACCAGGTTCAGGCGGTTCAAATCCTGTAATGGAGCCAAGAGATCTCAATTTTATTCCAGAATCAGTTGGGGGTAAAGAGCCGCAACCAGCAGGTTCTCACATCCATGACCGTATTAGGACTGGAACGGTGGTCGGCAAACCTCTCCAGTTGGTTGATTCAAATGCTAAAGTGACCGGACAAGCATGGTATGGAGATGATGTTAGATTAGCCAATGAAACAATTGGTAAGATTCTTCGTTCACCACATCATTACGCCAAGATAAAATCAATCGACACAAGTAGGGTTGAGGCATTACCTGGAGTAATCTCTGTTGCCACTGGTCAAGATGCACCAAATCGATTTGGGGTTTTACCCGTAACCAAGGATGAGCACGCAATGTCTGTTGAAAAGGTACGTCACATGGGGGATTTAGTCGCTTGTGTGTGTGCAGAAACAGAAGCAATAGCGATTGAGGCGCTTGCTTTATTCGACATTGAGTGGGAAATTTTAGAGCCAGTATTTGACCGTAAGAAAGGTCTAGAAGATGTAGATGAACCAATCCATTGGCGAGGTAAGTATCACCTTTCAAGGACCAATGTCCAAAAGCGCGTTTTTCAAGAATTTGGCGACCGTTCTCTAGTTGACAATCCACACGCTGCATCACATGGTAAATGGTCTATGGAAGGAGTTCACCACGGGTTTACTGAACCACATGCTGTTGTCGCTCATTGGGACCCTAACGGTAGACTTCAACTTTACACCCCTCAACAAGTACCCCATTACACTCACCGAGCGCTATCAACCGTGCTAGAGGTGCCGATGCATCAAATCAATGTCATTAGAACATTTGTCGGTGGCGGTTTTGGTGGTAAGTCAGACCCTTTCCCCCATGAGATGTGCGCAGCCATCCTGTCAAGAAAGTCTGGAAGACCAGTTAGAATCACCTTTGACCGTGAAGAGGTTTACTGGATAAATCGTGGCCGTCATCCAAGCGATATCGAGGTTAAGATGACGGCTGATGACTTAGGACGTATCTCAGGATTTGATATTGATGCACTTATTGATGGAGGAGGATTTGCTTCTTTTGGCCACGTTACCTCATATTATAACGGCGTTTTAGCAACTGCTCCTTATGAGTTGGGCTCGTTTCATTATACTGGTGCAAGAGTTTGGACAAACAAACCGGCATCTGGGGCAATGCGTGGTCACGGGGCAGTCAATACGCGCTGTGCCGTTGAAGTTGGTCTTGATGAGATGGCAGAACAGATGCAAGTTGATCCAATTGACTTGCGTTTGGCTAACTTGCTTCCACCTCACAGCAGGACAATAACGGGATTCAGAATAACTTCCAATGGTATGCGAGAAGCTCTAGAAAAGGTGAGAGAGGGTTCAGGTTGGGACGACAAATTCCGTAAATTACCACTAGGCAAAGGCATCGGTGTCGGTTGTGGATTTTTCATATCCGGCTCAGGTTTACCAATTCATTGGGACCCAAACCGATTTCCACATGCTACCGTCCACATTCAAGTAGACATGGATGGAGGTGTAACAGTTCACACCGGTGCCGCAGATATTGGTCAAGGTTCTACAACCGCTGTTGCTCAAGTAGTTGCAGAAGTACTAGCTTTACCAATTGAAATGATTCATGTTAGAAGCCATGAAAGTGATACCTCGCCTGTAGACTTGGGTTCATATTCCAGTAGAGTTACCTTCATGAATGCTAATGCAGCAATTAGGGCCGCTTTAGAAATTAGGGAACAAATTCTAAACGCAGCTTGGGATATTCTAGGATATCATCCAAATACACTGGTGTTAAATGACCGTAGAATCTACTACAAACACGATCCTTCTATAGGAGTATCTTATCTCCAAGCATTGCATAAGGCTCAGGAGGATAAGGGTGCACTAATTGCTAGCGGAGCTTACCGTTCACCTCCAATGGGTGGTGTCCACAAAGGGGCAGCCGCAGGATTAGCCCCTGCTTACTCATTTTCATCATATGTAGCTGAAGTTGATGTAGATGTTGAACTTGGTTTGGTAAAATGTACTAATGTCTGGGCTGCCCATGATTGTGGAAAAGCACTCAATCCATTGGCGGTAAAGGGGCAAATAATTGGTTCATGCCACATGGGTCTTGGACAAGTTTTGTCCGAGAAAATGGTTTATGGACGTACTGGACATCTACAAAATGCAAATTTGCTAGAATACAAAATACCTTCAATTCACGAAATGCCTCATGTAGAGCCAATAATCATTGAATCTTGTGACCCCGAAGGGCCATTTGGCGCGAAAGAAGCCGGTGAAGGCCCGTTGTTGCCAATTTTACCTGCAGTTGTCAATGCTGTTTACGACGCAATTGGTGTACGGTTTAGAGATTTACCACTCACTCCTGATGTGGTTTTCAAAGGCATTGAGAAGAAGAGAAAATCACTAAAACTTGAAGATAGTTTAGATTTGCCATCACCACGATTAGAATATGGTCCAATGCAAGAACCTCTTGTACAACGCGCAGCAGAACACAAGATTAGGGATAAGGCGCGCCAGAGAACAGAAGACACATCTCACTATGTTAACGGAGTATTGTTTGGCTTTGACCCAAATATTCCTCTGGAAGAACAAGTTGATGGCTGGAAGATGGCGACAGAACCTGATCCTGAGCAATTGGCCAAGTTAGGTCTTGCAGGCAAAGCATGGCTAAAGAAAACTCAAAGAGAAATGGGAGATGATGCTTAATGCTAATGCCGCCTTTCACTTTGCATCATCCAAACTCGATTGCAGAAGCGATATCGATTGCTTCAAACATTATCTCTGAAGGAGAAACCTTTGACTGGGTTGCCGGTGGAACTGATGTTTTACCAAATTACAAATGGCGAATAAATCCTAAACCACATGTTATTTCTCTTGCTAATATTCCAGAGGCAAAGCAACTTGAATCCCATGAGATTGGTTGTATGACTCCATTATCTTCGCTTACTGAGGCTAACGGGATGCATCCATTAATTGTTGAAGCAGCAAGTAAAATCGCTTCCTCACTGATTAGAAAAAGTGCTACAGTAGGTGGCAATCTTTGCTTAGATACTCGGTGTTTTTGGTACAATCAAAGCGAAGACTGGCGTCGTTCAATTGATTGGTGCCACAAAGCTGATTGCGGGACAGGTGCAGATTGCCGTGTAATTCCCAATCAAAATACTCTTTGCGTCGCCACCTATCAAGGAGACCTTGCTCCAAACTTCATGGCTTTAGGGGCTACTATAACCCTGATTAGCCCGGAGGGAGAAAGAGTAATTCCCTTACATGATTTTTATCAATTAGATGGCATGAAAAAGAATGTTCTAAAACAGGGTGAATTTCTTTTGAAAGTTACTTTGCCTAGTGATGCTTTTGAATTAACTGGAAGTTATCAAAAATTGCGTGTTAGAGAGTCATGGGACTTTCCAGAAGCAGGTATTGCAATTACTTGGAAAAAAGGAGATTACAAAAGTCTGAAAATCGCTTCAACTGCATTGGAATCAATTCCAAAATTACACAATGAGCAAGTTGATGCAATCAATGCCGAAGGTTGGTCAAAAAAAGAATCAATAATTGAACTAGCAGGCATGGTAAGAAAGTCCGTAAAACCTGTTAACAATACTTCACTTCCCCCTAATTATCGCAGATCTGTAGTTAGGGTATTAACAAAAAGAGCATTGAAAAATATTGGTTGTGAATAAATGATAAAATGTAGTTTTAAATCCTTATGTTTGGTAGTTGGATTATTCATGATAATGGTGCCAATATCAACTGCTCAAGATCAAGTTGAAGTCCCATCATGGGAATTAGGTTGGGAAACTGATATGGATGGTACACATGAACTTCAATTATCAGGTGATGATGATATTTTAGATACAGTAGAGTTCTTTGTTGAGAATCAACGAATGGGTGAACTGAATCTAAAGATTACCCTTACTTGGGATGAGTCAGAAGATATACCAATTGAGCTTGATTATGACGAATCAATTACCGTAGCAGCGTCTGAAAATTTAACATTCGAAATAGAGTTTTCAGATGTTTCAGGATATTCGTTTGAACGTTCACCAGATGAATCGATGACACTTTTACTGCTCGCTGAGGAAGTGTCTTTTGACCAAACCGTATCAAGTCAGGAAATCGATGCAGAAGTTACCGTGCCTTCGGTATATGATTTAACAATAGATCATTCCTCGATGAATGAAGTTCTGTACGCTGGCTCATCAGTCGAATATGGTTTGACTGTAACCAATAATGGCAACGGAAAAGACGTCATCAAAATGCCCGAAGCATCGATAAAATCTTGCCCTAGTCTATCTATTGAAGGTTTAGAGGCAATCAAAGACATTGAAATTCAGAACTCAACGATCAAGGATTTTGTCATAAGAATAGTTGCTTCCGAGTCACACCCAGAAAGAATGTGTGAAGTTACAATATCGATAAAATCAGCTGGAAATGGCAAAATAAGTAGTTCAATGTTTGAGATTCAAGTTAATTCTAATGACGTCAAAGAAGATGTCAATGATAACACTAATTCTGGTGATGACAAGATTGAGACAGACGGAGAAATCACAGAGACAGATACCTTGAGTTTTCTTACTGGTTTTGAACTATTTTCCATTATAATTCTTGCATTCTTGATGCGGCATAAGATATAATGTTAGAAAATGGGCTTCAACAGCCTATTTTATGGCATTGGTAGTTAACCAAATAACTCATCCATTCCGTATAAATTATTGGATTAAATTGCCCATTTTTGAGCAAGCATTATGAGTGGAGATAATTTCGAAGTAATATTACTGCGCCAGTTTATAGCGTGAATGAGGGATTATATTGACTAACGAAGCAAAAACTAAAATTAGCCTAGAAACATGGCTAAAAGTTGGTTTAATGGCTTCAGTCCTTCTTTCAGTGATACTAATTGGCATCGTTAGTATGGATAAAGAAACAGTATTTTCCCCATACGAAGAAGATGCAGAATTTTACAATATTCAACTAACTGAAATGCGTGATAGTTTGGGCGATGATGGTGTTGGTTACACTGTTGCTAACACTATGTCTACTCCAATGCTAGTAAATGACTGGAGAGATCCCCACCGAACCTTGCTAATCATTGCAGCCCCTGAAAAACCATTTGATGCGGCTGAAGCATCTGCTATCTATGACTTTGTCACAAAAAAAGGCGGGAAAGTAGTTCTTGCATCCAATTCAACCAATGCTCAGTTAGTAGCAACTGAGTTTGGTATCAAGTATTTCGACGCCCCAGTAGTCGACCCGTTCCAATTTTACGAAGTTACAGATGAAACAGGACAGCCACTAAATCCTGACGAAAGAAAACTATGGGCGGCAGCAAGCATTAATCGAGATGTTACTCAGATGGGTGATGAGAAACATATCCCATGTACTGAGAATGATTTAAGGAATGCCCAAATTGAAAATTGTAGAATGCCAGTTCTGTTCCACAGAGCTACAGCTATCCAAGTTTTAGATGAAGAAGTTACTGATAATCGTGAAGTAATGGTTCTTGCTCATGCATCAACTCCAGCGTTTATAGCTCGACAAGATACCAACATTGATAATTTGAACAATCCAACTCTTGGTGAAGGTAAAACCGGACTAGTCATTAGAATGGATTTCCCTGGGATTGAAGTTTTAGAAGAACAACCAAACAATAATTTTGGTGAAGTTGATGTTACTGGTTCAATCGTTTTCGTATCTGACCATTCTGTGTTGGCTAATCATTTATGGGACCAAACAGTTGGAGAAGAAACCGGTAAGCAACAATGTAGTTCACCTTATTATGTTAACAATAAACTTGACAATTCACATGCTTGCTGGGACAGTGCTCTATTTGCCTCAGGTGGTGGAGAGGTTGAATGGAATGGTAATGGTCCATATTTCCAAGCATTATTTTATGACATGATGGAGTTTGATAACGAGGAAATTACAACCCAGGTCACTAGAGACCCTGGAGAATTCAATTTGGTATTTGATGAAAGCCGTCACGTTTCAAGCGCACTATCATCACCATTTACCGAGGCAATCGGTGCTGTTGTATTACTTACAAGTGACAATGTTTTGAAATGGCTGATTATCTTAAATTTATTTGCTTTATTGGCCATTGCTATTATGGTGGTTCCTGAAAAGGAAAATTGGCGTCACGTATTTGACTTAACTCGATTTAGAGAGCGCCCAACTAAAATTGATGCTTCCCAATATCAAATGCGAGTTAGGGAAGCATTCTTGTCT